>JAEEGL011392921.1_pt1 | contig 16173 bp, 14 predicted proteins | sample 9134231 | NCBI WGS metagenome assembly JAEEGL01 (sample SAMN16246548, study PRJNA631951) | gut metagenome | biome: gut microbiome; feature: rumen; material: fiber-attached | host: Bos | place: Iran: Karaj | collected 2018-10
GTTGCTGTTCATGGCGTTGGTGGAGAGGTAGTAGATGTTGCCGTAGCCTCCGGAGGCGAGTACGACAGCGTGGGCGGAGTAGCGCTCGAGCTGTCCGGTGATGAGATTGCGGACAATGATGCCGCGTGCGCGTCCGTCGATGACAACGAGGTCCATCATCTCGCTACGGGTGTGGAGCTTGACGCTTCCGCGGTTTATTTCGCGGCTGAGGGCTCCGTAGGCTCCGAGAAGGAGCTGCTGTCCAGTCTGTCCGCGTGCGTAGAAGGTTCGTGAGACCTGTGCGCCACCGAAGGAGCGGTTGTCGAGGAGTCCGCTGTAGTCGCGAGCGAAGGGGACACCCTGTGCGACACACTGGTCGATGATGTCGCCGCTGACTTCGGCCAGACGATATACGTTGGCTTCGCGCGCGCGATAGTCACCGCCTTTGATTGTGTCACGAAACAGACGTTCCACGCTATCTCCGTCGTTTTGGTAGTTCTTTGCAGCGTTTATGCCACCTTGAGCCGCGATGGAATGAGCACGGCGAGGCGAATCCTGTATGCAAAAAATGTCGACATTGAAACCTAATGCACCAAGTGATGCCGCTGCCGATGCACCTGCCAAACCGGTACCTACAACAATAAGGTCCAGCTTGCGTTTGTTAGCTGGATTGACAAGTTTCTGTGAAACTTTGTAATTAGTCCATTTTTCACTAAGAGGACCTGATGGTATTTTTGGATCGAGATTCATTCTAATTATATAATCGTGAAAGATAATGAATGGTTGAGATTAAAATATTGTTTTAAGAAAACAGACAATTGGTACAATGGCAAAACCGACACATATTACCCAACAGTAAACAATGCCGAGGATCTCCACTAATCTTGAGTATTTGTAATGATTAAGACCAAAAGTCTGGAAAGCGGATTCAAAACCATGCCTAATATGTAGTCCTACAACAAAGAAAAAGACAAGATAGCATAACACTATGTGCCAGACGCTGAATTTCTGTCGTGCCATATTGTAGAAGTCGGGTTCAAATTCAGCGTTGGGGAAATCTTTTTGAAGTATCGCTTTTTCCTCTGCACTGATTTTTCGTATCCACTTCATGTCTTTGCTTGTATTACCATCATTTAAAAGATGATGAAATATTGCTTGAGTCTCTTCACTGACTTCCTTTTGAGTGTCGTTGCGCATAAACTCCTCGGTTTTGGCCATGTATGTACCCTCAACAATATTTAATTTTACAAAGTAAAAATCATAAAAATGAAAGATTAAACAGACTAAAAGCAGACTGCCGGTTATCATGGCGAGTTTACTACCCTTTGCTGTCTTTGTTCGAGATGGCTTATGGTATTGTACTGGACGTTTTTTGCGATTCTGCCACCAAAGCCAGGAGGCAAGACAAATGTGCATTATAAATGTGCCAAATAGGATTATCTCGAATACCTTGACTATAACATTGGTGCCCATGAAATGGCAGAAAGCACTGTAGGCGTCGCCGTCGTCATTGGCAAGAATGAAGAGGTTGGCGCACATGTGGAAAAGCAAGAACAGCAATAGAAAAGTACCGAACAGTGCTATAAGTAATTTCTTTGTTATTGAACTGATTTTAATTAGTTTGTTGTTATCCATTTTTTTTGTTATTTATGCAAAGATTTTATTTTTTTTTAATTAACCGCCAAAGTCGTCATACATAATGTTTTCTGGCGCAACTCCCAGATTGTCAAGCATTGAAATAACTGCCTTTGACATAGGGCCAGGTCCACACATATAGTATTCTATGTCTTCTGGTGCTGGGTGATTGCAAAGATAAGTTGAGTACATGACATCGTGTACAAATCCTGCGGTATATGGTACTCCTGCTGCGTCAGCGACAGGATCGGGACGGTCAAGTGCAAGATGGAAGTGAAAGTTGGGAAAGTCTTTCTCAAGTTGACGAAAATCTTCAAGATAGAACACCTCGTTAAGAGCACGCGCTCCATAAAAATAATGCATGGGACCTGTATGGAGTAAAGTACGAGTGAGGTGCATTATCTGTGCCCTCAGGGGTGCCATACCAGCTCCACCACCAACCCATATTTTCTCTGTTAGTTTGTCGGATTGTTGGGATGATGATATGTTTTTTACATGGAAATCACCATAGGGTCCTGACATTGTGACTTTGTCTCCTGGTTTGAGCGAGAAGATGTAACTTGATGCGATGCCGGGATTGACGTTTTGGAAGCCGCTGCGGTCTGGTTTGAAAGGCGGTGTGGCGATGCGTACGGTGAGCATGAATACGTCGCCCTCGGCTGGGTAGTTGGCCATAGAGTATGCGCGTACAGTTGGTTCTGTGTTCGAGCAGTGAAGGTCGAAAAGTTTGTTATTCTCCCATGCAGGAAGATACTGTTCGCCAATCAATTCTCGGTCAAAGTTTTTGTAATCAATCTCGAATTTAGGAATCTTTATCTGTGCGTAACTGCCTGGAATGAAGTCCATGTGTTCACCGGCGGGAAGCTGAACCTTGAATTCTTTTATGAAGGTCGCTACATTACGGTTGGAGATAACAGTGCACTCGTATTCTTTTATGTTTAGTATGCTTGCAGGTAGAGTAATAGTCAAGTTCTCCTTAACCTTCACTTGACATCCGAGGCGCCATCCATCGCGAATCTCTTTTCGTGTAAAGAAGCCGGTTTCGGTGGGGAGAATTGAGCCTCCACCCTGCAACACTTGACAGCGGCATTGTCCGCAGGACCCTTTTCCGCCGCAGGCAGATGGAAGATAGATATGCTGTTCAGATAATGTGGAAATAAGGCTGTTTCCGGTAGAGACAGTGAGTTGCTTGTCGTTGTTTATAGTAATGGTTACATCACCCTGTGGCACAAGTTTGTTTCGGAGCAAAAGGAGCAGGGTCACCAATATAAGTATGGTGACAAGGAAGACGGCGAGAGCGGATATTATAGTGGTTATCATATTTTTATACCCATAAAAGACATGAAGGCGATACCCATAAGACCTGTTATAATGAATGTGATGCCAACTCCTTTCAGAGCAGGAGGAATGGCAGAGTAGCGCAGACGTTCGCGTATGGCGGCGATGCCAACAATTGCGATGAGCCATCCAATGCCGCTACCGAGAGCGAAAACAGTGACTTCGCCGATGTTGGAGTAGGCGCGCTGCTGCATGAATAGCGAACCACCGAGGACGGCGCAGTTGACGGCGATGAGCGGCAAGAAGATGCCGAGAGCGTTGTAGAGTGAGGGTGAGTATTTTTCGACAATCATTTCGACAATCTGCACGATGGCAGCGATGACGGCGATGAAGAGTATGAGGCTGAGGAAGCTGAGGTCGGTGTCGGCAAGTTTTGGGCTGAGCCAGGTTAGTGCTCCGGGAGAAAGGAAGTATTTGTCGATGATATAGTTTACAGGAACGGTGATGATTAATACAAATGTTACGGCAATGCCAAGCCCAAAGGATGTCTTTACAGTCTTTGACACAGCAAGATAAGAGCACATTCCGAGGAAGAATGCGAATATCATGTTGTCGATGAAGATAGACTTGATAAATATATTAAAGTATTCCATTGTAGGGTTTAAGGTTTTGAAGGTTTAAGTGTTATTCCTGTAGGTCTTTGTTGCGGCTGCGTTGAATCCAGATGATGATGCCGACAAGTATCAGCGCCATTGGTGCCATGATTATGAATCCGTTGTCTTCGTAGCCTATGTTGTAGAGTCCGATTTTTTCAAACAAGGGGTAGCCCCAGAGGGTTCCGCGTCCGAATAGTTCGCGTACGAAGCCGAGAATGACGAGTATCAGTCCATAACCGAGTCCGTTGCCAATGCCGTCAAGGAGCGAGTCCAAGGGTTTGTGGCTCATGGCGAAGGCTTCGAGGCGCCCCATGACAATACAGTTGGTGATGATTAGTCCCACATAGACAGAGAGTTGTTTGCTGACATCATAGACGAAAGCCATTAGGAATTGGTTGACGAGTATGACGAGTGTGGAGACGATGACGAGCTGGACGATGATGCGGATGCGTGGAGGAATGCTTTTGCGCATCAGAGAGATAATGAGGTTTGCGAGGGCAACGACGACAGTGACGGAAATAGCCATCACGACGGCGGGCTTGAGTTGAGCGGTCACAGCAAGACACGAGCAGATTCCCAATACCTGGACAGTAATGGGATTATTCTTGTTGAAGGGAAGTTTTATAAGGTCTAATTTCTTCATTTGTTAGCCTCCTTTCCTTCCCCTGTGCCTGCGGAGTGCGTTAAAATATATTCGTTGTAGGCTTTGGCTAACATCTCTGTTACTCCGTTGCAGGTCATTGTGCTGCCGCTGATGGCATCAACCTCGTAAGGATTATCTTTGTCAGCGTTCTTTTTCAGGATGATAGGTTCCATGAGGCTTTTGCCGATGAATCTTTGTGCAAATTTATCTGTGGCAATCTCGGCACCGAGTCCGGGAGTCTCGCCTTGGTGGTCGAAAACAGCTCCAATAATTGTCTTGTCTTCATTCAGGGCAAGATATCCCCAAATAGGTCCCCAGAGCCCATTGCCTTTCAGTGGAATAATGAAACCTCCATCGAAAATAAGTTGAGTACTGCCATCACTGAGTTCTTCTTCAGTGATATTCTGTGCATAGAGTTCTTCGGCATTTTCTTGTGTGGCTTCTATTCCGATGGTCTTGAGTATCATCTGCTTTTTCTCGGCCTGCTGGTTGCGTGTCTGCAACGATTTTAAGCTTACACTTACAACAGTCAGTACAACGGCCACCACTGCCGCAAGTCCAAGTGCGTAGAGCAGCATGTATCTGTTTGAGAACTGTTTCATTGTGCAGCCCTCCTTTCTGCTGCTGACCAGCGTTTCTGTCTTTTCTTGATGTTTGCTGCCACGACACAGTGGTCGATGAGTGGTGCGAAGCAGTTCATCAACAATATGGCGAGCATCATGCCTTCGGGATAGGCAGGATTTAGCACACGCAGAAGTACGGCAAAAGCACCAATCAAGAAGCCATAGATCCATTTGCCTTTGTTGGTCTGAGCGGCGGTGACGGGATCGGTGGCCATGAAAACACAGCCGAACATAAAGCCGCCCATGAGGAAGTGATAGTAAAAAGGCAGCTGCATGTATTCATTGGCTCCGATGGCGTTGAAGAGCATTCCCATGAGTCCTCCACCGAGAATTACGCTGAGTATTATGCGCCAACTGGCAATACCAGTAAAGAGTAATATCAGTGCACCGAGAAGAATGGCAACGACAGAGGTCTCGCAGGTGCTTCCCGGAACGGTGCCAATGAACATGTCGAGAGTTGAGATTTGAGAGTTGAAATTTCCTGAAGAGAGGATTCCTAACGGTGTGGCGCCTGTGACGACATCGCCTATGTGGTGGAACGGTGCTGCAATCCAGACGCTGTCGCCTGACATGTGGCTGGGATAACTGAAGAAGAGGAAGGCACGGGCCAAGAGTGCAGGGTTCATGAAGTTATAGCCGCTGCCGCCGAAGACCTCCTTGCCGATGACAACAGCGAAAGCGACGGCAATGGCGAGTTGCCATAATGGTACTGTAACAGGTACTATCATCGCTATCAGCAGTCCAGTGCCGATAAATCCCTCGCTGACCTCTTCGTGTCTTATTTCGGCGAAAAAGAATTCTATTGTGAGTCCAACGACATAGCTGACCACGAGGATTGGCAGCATGCGCAGGAATCCAAACCAGAACTCGTGCCATATGCCCCAGTCGAGAGAGTAGGAGAGGACTGTCTGGTGACCGATATTCCACATGCCGAATAGCAGAGCCGGCACGAGGGCGATTACCAGAGTGATGATGGTGCGCTTAAGATCTACGGCGTCGCGGATATGGCTTCCTTTGTAGGTGGAGCCAACTTTTCCACCTGTCACTGTGTTGGGGGTGAATGCAAAGGACTCAAAAGCTTCGAAGGTGGATTCGAACTTCTCAAACTTGCCGCCCTTGCTGAAATCAGGCTTCATCTTGTCAAACAAATCCCTAAGTGCCATTAGAAGCCCTCCTTTCTTATCTTTTCAAGTCCAGAACGGATAACAGTTTGTATTTCTGTTTTTGAGGTGTCGGCAAATTCGCATAGGGCAAGGTCTTCAGGCTCAACTTCGTAGATGCCGAGATTTTCCATGAGTTCTATGTCGCCGACAATGCAGGCTTTAATGAGCTGCATAGGATAGATGTCAAGAGGAGTGAGTTTCTCGAATGTGCCTGTAACAAAGAGAGGTCTTACGCTCCCGTGTGTTCCAGTGTCATAATCAAGTTTAGAGTTTATAGTTGAGAGTTTAGAGTTGTTTAAGAAACCGCTAAGGAATGTATGTGAGAAACTGAATTTCTTGAAGTTGGGACGCAGCCATCCGAGGAAGTCGTAGTAGTTGCCTTCGGGCAGGAGGCTGATTTTGTCGCAGCTGGCGCAGAGGTGGCCGTCGGGAGATACAGATGTTCCGCTGAGAACGTCGCCGCATATAATACGCAGATTGTCTTTTGGCGAGAAAATGGAGGCGATGTTTGCGCCGTCAATTATATGGTAATACTGAGGCTTTTCTACTGTGGGCCCACAGAGGGCAACAGCTCGTTCGGGACAATATCCGCCGGTGCGGAACAGGTGGCCTATAGTAGCTACATCCTGGGCGTTTACAGTCCAAACTGTTTCGCCTTTGTTTATTGGGTCGATGAAAGCTATGTGTGTTCCTGGGAGCCCTGAAGGATGTGGGCCGTCAAAATAGTGAATCTGTGCGTTCACAATCTTTGTGAGAAAAGAATTTCGCTGCGTTTTGCCGCAGAGCGACAGATGGACTGTTCCACCAATTTCCGCAAGAATATTGACGCCTTGTTGGAAGTCCTCTTCGCGTCCTTGCATGGCGAAATCAATGTCCACAGACATAGGGGAACTATCGAATCCAGAGATAAAGACTGCCTTGGGACTGCTCTCCTTGCGTGGTACAATGCCGAATGGACGCTGTCGAAGCAGGTTCCATAGACCAGAAGCGATTAACTTTTCCTTAGGGTTGTTGATGTTGTTAAAGACTTTGGTCTCGTTAGTGGCAGAGGGTTTGACCACCACAGAGAGCAGTTTGCGTTTCTCACCGCGGACGATGGATTGCACGGTGCCGCTGACGGGAGAGACAAAGGGGATGCCCTCGTTGTTTTTGTCCTCGAACAGCGGAGAGCCGGCAAGAACGTTGTCTCCTTCAGAGACAAGCAGTCGCGGAACCACACCGACATAGTCGGTAGGCTTTACAGCGTAGGAGTCGGCCAACGGCAAGTTGGAGACAACCCTTTCGGCCTGTCCAGGGATGATGATGTCAAGTCCCTTGCGGATTCTTATGTTCTCACTCTTCTTCAAAATTTATTCTGAGATATCGTTCCAGTAGATGTATATTTCTTTGGCTTGGGGAAGTTTGTTCAGGTACTGCTGACCTTGTTCGGGGCTGATTTCCTTATCGTCGTGCAAGAATAATTTGAACAGAGAATCGCCGCTGAGAGAATAGCGTAGGTGATGGACTATGCGGCTGTCTTTGAGCTCATAGATGTCTTTGTAGGTTGCACCACCTTCACCTTTGCCGGTGAGTTCCAGAAAGCCCGTGTTGTAGTCTTCGGTACGGAGAACAGGCTGGGTTTCGGGGTTGAGTTCCAGAGCGATGAGTTGAATATTGTCACCATTCTTGGTAAAGAATGCTCCGTGAGTCTCGTTTTTGTCGCGCAGCCAAACTTCGGGATGGTTGTCGCCATCGATATAGATGGTGCGGATTTTGGAGAATGAGACATTTTTGTAGTTTTGCGGGTCAGCCTTTCTGCATAATTGCTGCATCTTGGCGATGTCTTTCTTCCAGACGGGTTCCTCCTCGTCAATCATGGTGTGATAAATCTCGTACACTGTACGTGAGACGACGCCGTCGTTGATGTAGAACATGCCGCATGTGGCGCTTTCAGGAGCGTAGTGTATGAAGCAGAACTCGGGACCTTTTGGACCTTCGAAGGCGACGATGTTGCTGGCCAAGTATTCGCCGCCGTCGTCCACGTTCCAGGTTGGACCGTAGCTCTTATCGTAATAGCCTTCGACGGGGTAGGAGTAGGCTGTGTCGCCGACAATGAAAACCTCGAGAGCGAGAGCCACCTGACGTTTCTCGCCGTATTCCTCGACGGTTCGGTAGGCGCCCTTGAACTGCATCACACCGTAGCTGTATTTGTCGCTGGAACATATCAGTTGCGAGCGTTGAGCTTTCATGCCGTATTCTTTTTCCATCTGTTTTATGACATTCGAAGGCAGACGTTTATTTGCGCTGCTGTAGTATTTCAAGGGGATAAGGGTGCGAGAGGCGAGGTAGCTGTCGGTGACGGCGAGGTTCAATCCCCACGAGGAGGCGATCTTTTTGCTGTCCTTATTGTTGACGAGAGCATACTTCAGACCCGGCGAAGGGATGGCCTTGATACTATGAAGTTCGCCACCATACATTTTGTTACCGTCGGGGTCTTTAAGGCTTTCGCCTAAATATTTGATGTCGATGGTATTGCCTTTGTCGTCAATAAAGAGTTTTGTGTATTGTGCTGCATTGCGGCGGAATCCGTCTTGAAGCATCCAGCTTTTACGGTATTCCATATAATAGTCGGCATTGTCGTTGGTCAGTTTCGGCTCTTCGTTGTCGGTCCAGTAAACCATTTGCATATAGTCCTTGTCAATGATGTAGATGAACATCGGCTTGGGTGTGGTGTCCTGAATCTCAATTAGGTCGGTGCTGTCAATGACAGAGCTGTCGCTGTTGTTTTTTGCATCCTTGCTGTTACTGTTTTTGCAAGCAGACAACATAACAGCGGCTATGCAGAGGGGGATGAGGAGTTGTTTTTTCATGGTTGATTAAGATTAATTTTTAATTTTCTTCCACTTTGGGTTGACGGTTATTTCTTTGCCGAGTTTATCCATTTCCTTAAATATAGCCTCTTCGGAACATTCATTGTCGCCGATATAGTATCTGCTTTCTTCAATGTCACCATCCATGTTGTACTGCACCATCGACAAAAGAGTAGCTGTTTGGCGGCTTTTGTTGATCAGGCTGTAGGAAGACATTGCGCAACCTGTGCCGCAGGAACCCTGGGAGCCGACGCCGTGTAGGAAGAAGACGAGGTCGGTGCGTCCGTCGGCGTCGGCGAGCAGGTTGACCTTGCCGTCGGAGATGGAGAATACGGCGTCGTAGTACTGTTCCTTAGAGCGCACCCAGACCTCGGGTTGTCCGTCGCGGTCGATGTCGATGAGAGCGTATTCGGTGAACAGAATAGGGTCAGACGAGGCGGCGTAGAGGGGAGCGGCGAAGGCGTTCATTTGGTCGATATACCTGTTAATGTCGAATTCCTGTTTGAAGTAAACGCCGTCGATACGCCAGTTTTTACCGTCGCACTTTGTTGTTTTGGGATCGGAGGAGGTTATGAGCACCACGAAGCGTTTGAAGAAGTGAGCCTCGAAGCTGTAGCCGCAGGGGTTGGCGTCGGTGTAGTTGAAGTCGTTGTAGGTGTATTTTCTCAACTTGGCGGGACGAACTGGGTTGCATTTAAGGGTGGTGCCTTCAAATTCGTTGGTAATCTCGAAGTAGAGCCTGTTGTCTCCCACATCGCGAAAAGTGGCGTATCCGCTCTTCATAGACTTTGACGATTGGTCCCATTTATGATATACATAGTCACCTTCAAGGTTATTTGGGTCGCCGTAGTCCCAGGGGTTGTTTTTGGAGTAAACGTCACTCTCCATATTCTTCATCTTTAGTACTTTGCCTGTCTTTGGGTCAGTCCATGTGCCTTCGATGAGATAAGGACCGTTATTGTCTTCTTTAATTTTCATGAAGAGCATGCCTGTTATGGTACCGTCGTCCTTATACTCGTTGAGTTTGTAGCCGTCGTCGGTCATTACGCCAACAAGTGTGATGGGCCTGTTGTATTTGGTATAGACTATATTTCCAACGGCGACATAATCGCCATTGACGGCGAATTCGATTTGGATGCCTATGTTGTCGCCCAAAGTCCCTGAAAAGCAGTATTCCCCAATGACATCGGCGCGCGATGTCATCGTCAGGGAAAAGAGAGTGAGAACTAAAAAAATGATTTTTTTCATTGTTAGGATAGTAAATCAAATATGGTTAATAATCTCTGTTCATTAGCAGATTGAAGGCGTTGCGTAGTTCGTCGCAGTAGCGGAAAAGGAAGACAGGATCATTCTCGTAGCTTGTTTCGCTGTCATCGCTCTTGATGAAGTGAACCACTTTCCCGTTGTCAAAATAATAGCGACTTTCTCCAAGGGGTCCTTTCTCGTAAAAGAACGCCAGCAAACCTTTGTCGTCGAAAAGAATCTCTTCATAGTATTCGCTGGCTCCTACATTGTATTTGCGTGTGATGAAAGAAGTTTCGTAAACTTCTCTTCCTAAATCTTCGTCAAAATCTCCGGAATAGTAGTAGTGGTAAGTTTCCTTTATGGGACCAGCCCCTGCAGCCATATAATCATTGTTGATGACCATAACGTCGGGAGGAATCTCGGCCATTTTGCGGTATTCCTGTCCTTCTTTGACGGCGGCGTACATTTTGCGGATTTCTGTTACACGGGCTTTTGCTGCTGCCGAGTTCTGGCCATGTGCAGTGATTGCCAGCGATAAGAGACATAGACCTAAAATGAACAGTCTTTTCATAATTTTTAGGGGTTGAAGTTATTCTATTTGTCTTTTACGAATTTACTGCCGTTCCAAGTGAGATGCTTGGTCAGTTTTTTCAATGGGGTATAGAATATGTATTCTATTGTCTTCCCTTGGCGTGGCAAGTTGCGGACAACACCTATTGTGCTGTTTGGCATATCGACTTCGTCGCCCAATTCGCTGGCGTATGCATAGTTAAGTTTATGGCTTTTATTGTCATACATGTAGAATGTGAGTCCGGTAAGCTCAGTCTCCACAGGTTTGCCATTCATAATAAGCATTATGTTTTCACCTACCAGTTTGTGTTTTCCGTCGCTGCAGTTCCAGTAACAGTATTCTATGTAATGTTTTTCATTGTCAGGATAATTGATCTCATAGCGCACATATCCATTCTTTGAGTCAACGGTAATTGTGCACTCTTTTGGAAGAGCTTTGCCTTTCAGGTGTTTTTCCCATTGTTCTGCCATGTCATTCAACGCTTCACCTATTTCTTCCCTGGAAAGGATGGCTGTGACAAAGTCACTGATTGTCGGTTTCTCTCCTTTGTAGTTTACTACGATGTAGTTCTCGTCGTTGTCTGAGGTTTGGGCAAACAGGCATGTGGAGAATACTGCCATCAATAATGTTGTAAGTGCTATTTTTTTCATGATTCAATTGTTTTTTTTTGCTCCGAATTGATGCGGAATTATTTCGTTAAAGTTGGGATTAAAGAAATGCCTGAAACACTCCTTTTGTGTTGAATTCCAGTTTGCTGCCGTCGGTCAGTTCAACCCGGTAGCGCTTGGCATTCTTTGATGCCCACACGATTTGCTTTCCCTCATAGTATTTGTCGATATGGGTGAGCAACGCTTTTGGAAACAGGTTGGAAGGCACTCCGCCATAGCTTTTCACCTCAATCCAGTTTCCGCGACTGTCGAACTTTATGAGTGATCCATCCTCAACCGAAGCCTTGTATTCGACTTGTTTGCCTACTTTGTTGCGCCACGAGTCAACGATGGGAGCTCCGTTCCATGCTGTACTTATGGTCTTGCGAGCTTGAGTCGGTAGTTGTGTGCTCTTTATCTGTGTTATCTGCGCCGATGCAGTCACCGTGAAGGCAACAATAGCCAAAATTATAAGAACCAGTTTTTTCATATCTTTTCTTGTTTGTTATTTTTCAATTGTTTTAGTTAACTTTTATACTCAATTCTTTCAGCGTTCCGTTTCTGCGACACACCATCGCCGTACTTGTATGCTATCTTGCCGTTCACGAAAGTCATTTCCACGCGGCTGTGGAAGGTTTGGCCCTCCAATGGTGACCAACCGCATTTGTAGAGCAATGAGTCTTTCGTGACTTTATTTTCGACATTTGGTTTGACAAGGACAAGGTCGGCCTTGTAACCGTCGCGAATGAAACCGCGCTCTTTGATGCCGAACAATGTGGCGGGATTGTGGCACATTAGCTTGATGATCAGCGGCAGCCAAGTGTCTCTGAAATTTTGCTGCTCGGTCTCATTGTAGCTGTTGTTCATCAGAGGTTCGAGCATCATAGTCAGTGAGTGCTGTATGCTGGGAATTCCACCTGGTGCGTTGAAATAGCTTTGCTGCTTGCTTTCCAAAGTGTGCGGCGCATGGTCGGTGGCTATTGTGTCTATCAGTCCGTCGTAGAGGGCAGCCCACAGCGCGAGTCGGTCTTCGTTTCGTTTTATTGCAGGATTGCATTTTATCAGGTTGCCAAGTTCAGCATAGTCACGTTCGTCGAACCATAGATGGTTGGGTGTCACCTCGGCGGTTACGTGCTTCTGATCCAGCGGCATGTTGCTTAGAAGGTTGAGTTCCGTCGCGGTACTGATGTGTGCGATATGCAGGCGAGTCTTATATTTTCTGGCACGTTCTATGGCTTTGTATGTGCTGACGTAGCATGCTTCGGTTGTGCGTATCTGTGGATGTAGGGCTGCTGTCTCACGTTCTGTTCCAGCACATTCCATCTTGAAGTTCCGCAGATTGGCTTGCACTATGCTTTCTTCTTCACAGTGTGCCACAATGAGTTTCTTGGTTTGTGAGAATAGTTTGTCGAGTTCGTTAGGATTGTTGACCAGCATATCACCAGTGCTACTGCCAAGGAAGAGCTTTATGGCTGCGTATTTTGAAGGGTCAGATTCGAGTAGTTCGTCAATGTTGCTGTTTGTGGCGCCCAGCATGAAACCGTAGTTTGCGTGACTTTTTTCTTCTGCAATTTTTATTTTTTCTTCAAGAAGAGGCATGGTTGTAGTCTGCGGCTTTGTGTTGGGCATATCGATAAAGGATGTCACGCCTCCCACCACAGCAGCACAGCTTTCAGTAGCTATGTCAGCCTTTTCTGTCAGTCCCGGCTCTCGGAAATGTACATGAGTATCAATGACACCGGGTAACAAAAACATTCCTGTGGCATCGATTATTGTTGGTGCGCAGGAAGGACTGTCTGCGGAAATACGCCCGTCAACAATATAGACATCCCCTTCGCGGATAATGCCCTCATTTACAATAGTCGCATTATGAATCAGATAGTTCATTTAGAACTTGTTTTTCTCACTCCATCTGCGCCCTGCTTCGTAGGCTTCGGCAGAGGTATTGTATATGTTTTTTACGACAAACTGGCCTGTATGGTCGATGCAACCCCAACGTCCGTCCATTTTGGCAGGTGCTGCGCGGTTGTTCCATGTCTTGATAAAGAGTTTAGCGTCCTCGAATGTTGGCTCTATAACCCACTGACCCTTGAAGTTTACATAACCCCAGTAGCCAGTGGCATGGTTCTGGATGGGGTACATCCAGTGCCCCAATTCCTGATCATTGTCCCATTCATATCCTGCTTGGTATGCTTCGCTCGAAAGGGTGAAGACGTTTTTCGAAAGTAGTTCGCCATTGTTGTCGATGCTTGCCCAGTAGCCGTCAAGCTTGCATGTGGCAAACATGCCGGTATCATTTATGAAGTGTGTAGCACCTTGATAGATGGGGTTGATGGCCCATTCGCCCTCATAGTCAACCCATCCGTACAAACCGCTGGCGATGTCCGTCACAGGCAGACGCCATTCTTTGATGTTGCGTCCGTGCTCCTTCTGGCTCAGCGCATAGTCGGCATCGTCTCGAGTGTAGAAGATGCATTTCGACACAATGTTGCCATTTCTGTCAATGGAACCCCAGCGACCGTTTCTTTTCACTTGGGCATAAATGTAGTTGTGGTCGGGGCCGAAATAGTCGTAAGCTTCGTATTCTGCAGCTATTACCCATCTACCCAGATAGTTGACATAGCCCCAAAGGTTTGTCTCCTTGTCTTTTGTGGGGTAACGCCAAGTGTCGTAGTGACGACCGTGGGTCCACTGCTGTCCAGCAAGGTCGGCGTGTTCCTGCGACATAAAGCTGGGTTCTATAACCATCACGCCCTTTCGGTCGATGCATCCCCAGCGACCGTCTGTCTTCACCGTGGCATAGCTCATCGGTTCGTCGCCCTTGAAAGCCACAGCGCCATCGTATATTGGTTCGAACTTCCAGTTACCATAATAGTCCACAAAGCCCCACTTGTGGTCCACGGGGTTCTGTGCAGGGTAGAGCCACTTGCCAGGCTCATCACCCTTTTCCCACTCAAGGCCAGCATTTTCTGCCTCTTGACTTGTGTGGAATATGTTGCGGACAATCATCTGTCCGCGGACATCAATGCAGCCCCAAAATTGTTCCAGTTTCACAACAGCAAAACGCTTGAAATGACCTTGGAAATCGAACGCATATTGGAATTGGGGGGCAATCTGCCACGCACCTTCGCTGTTCTTATAGCCATACAACTTTGTGCTGTTGTTCATTGCAAGTTGCTGAGCATCAGCGGAACTGGTTATGAATATTACCATTATCAACAGGAAAATCGCTCTTCTCATCATGATTTTTTATATTATAAATCAAAATGCAAAAATACGAAAAAAAATAAAACTGAAACTCATTTTTTTTAAATTACAAAAAAATAGCAATTTGTTTGTTAAAATTTTTCACGTTTCCAATTTTATTTATATCTTTGCATTTTAATATAAATGATTAAAAATTATAAATCTTATTGATATGCAAAGAGATACCCAAATTTTCGACCTCATCCAGAAAGAGCGTGAGCGTCAAACAAAAGGCATCGAGCTGATTGCCTCCGAAAACTTTGTCAGTGACCAAGTGATGGAAGCCATGGGTTCCGTCATGACCAACAAATATGCCGAGGGCTATCCTGGCAAACGCTACTACGGTGGTTGCCAAGTGGTGGACCAAAGCGAAACTATCGCTATTGAGCGTGCAAAGAAACTGTATGGTGCATGCTGGGCCAATGTGCAGCCCCACAGCGGCGCACAGGCTAATATGGCTGTATTTCTTGCCTGCTTGAACAGCGGTGATACCTTTATGGGCATGGACCTGAACCACGGTGGTCACTTGTCGCACGGCAGCCCCGTTAACTTTAGCGGTATCAACTACAAGGTGGTTGGCTACCAGGTGAAGGAAGAAACAGGTACCGTTGACTATGAGGACATGGAAAAGAAAGCTCTCGAGCATCATCCGAAACTGATAATCGGCGGTGGATCTGCATACAGCCGTGACTGGGATTGGGCACGTATGCGTGAGATAGCCGACAAAATCGGTGCTATTCTTATGGGTGACATCAGCCACCCCAGCGGCCTCATTGCTAAGGGATACCTGAACAATGCCGTGAAGTACTGCCACATCGTAACCACCACTACCCACAAGACACTTCGCGGACCTCGCGGTGGTATGATTCTCATGGGCGAGGATTTCGACAATCCTTGGGGCAAGACCACTCCAAAGGGTGAAATCAAAAAAATGAGTGCCCTGCTCGACAGCGCTGTATTCCCAGGCACACAGGGCGGCCCGCTTGAGCACGTCATTGCAGCCAAGGCTGTAGCCTTTGGCGAGGCTTTGACCGATAGCTACGATCAGTATATCCAGCAGGTGATGAAGAACGCCAAGGTTATGTGCGAAGCTTTTGTCAACAAGGGATACAAAGTGATCAGTGGCGGTACCGACAACCATTTGATGCTCATTGACCTGCGTACCAAGTTCCCCGAGTTGACCGGTAAGGAAGCTGAAAATGCACTTGTTGCCGCCGACATTACGGTGAACAAAAATATGGTTCCCTTCGACAGCCGCAGCGCCTTCAAGACCAGCGGTCTGCGTGTCGGAACACCTGCCATCACCACCCGTGGCCTGAAAGAGGCTGATATGCCTGTCATTGTGGACATGATCGACACCGTTCTCTGCAACCCGACCGACGAGACCGTTCGCGCCAAAATTACTGGCCAAGTGAACGAGATGATGCAGAATCGTCCGCTCTTCGCATGGTAAGAGAAATGACTTGATAATTGGGAAAGGACGCATATATGTATCCTTTCCCAATGTTTTTTATTGTATGCAGACTGCTTTAACTACTAATTACACATTATTAATATTATGCAAGAACCTGCCAGACTTTTTGACCTGCTCGAATGGAGGAAGGACCTTTGTCCAGAGCGTCCTGTTTTCAAGTATAA
>JAEEGL017386090.1_pt1 | contig 16173 bp, 16 predicted proteins | sample 9134231 | NCBI WGS metagenome assembly JAEEGL01 (sample SAMN16246548, study PRJNA631951) | gut metagenome | biome: gut microbiome; feature: rumen; material: fiber-attached | host: Bos | place: Iran: Karaj | collected 2018-10
ATTTCGACAAACATCACGAAGGACAACTACGTTTTCGTTAAGGCGTACGTGGACCTTGTGGGACTGCCCATGAGAAACGAGATATGCAGGTATCTCGACGAAAAATTTGCACATGCGGACGAAAACGAAAAGGAAGAAACGTTTTTTGACGAAATAACGGCTTAATTACGAAAATCAGGGAGATATATTACGTATGGAAAAAGAAATGATACCGGAAAAAATATCCGGAGAAGAAAATACGGTTTCCGCCGTAAAGGAAGCGGCGGAGGAGGAAGAAAAAACCTTTACGCAGACCGAGCTCGAAAAGCTCATATCCGAAAGACTGAAGCGCGAGAGAAAAAATATGGAGGCCTTTTCCGAGATAAGAAGCATAATCGGCGAACTTAAGGAAAACGGCGACATAACGGGCGTTTCGTATAAGGACGTGGCAAAAGAGCTTGCGGAGCGGTTGCACCAAAACGCGCGCATGGATTTTGTTGATAACGAAAAAACCGACGAGGAAACGGAAAAAGCGCTTTCTGCTGCCGCGCAGAATTCCGCGGAATCGGAAAACGACACGCAGATTACGCGCGCGGACGAAGAAAAAGAGACTCTCGGAAATACGGAATTCGGAAAAATGACCGTGTCCGAGCTTCTGGACTTCGCATATCAATACGGAAACGGGGAAGTTTTGAAGGATATATCCGAAAAAAGCTTCGAGCTCTTTGCGAGAAACAGAAAGGGAAGCGCAAAGGAGGTTTACGACGCCTATTTAGACTTCAAAAAGTCCTTTGCGCCGAAAAACGAGGCAAAAACGGAAATTATGCCTGAAAATTACGAAACACAGCCCGAAAATTACGACGAAAGAGAGCTTTCGGGATTTTCGTCGGGCGCGGTTTCCTCTTTTCCCGTAAATCTTTCAAAAAGACAGATGGATATAGCAAGGGAAAACGGCATGTCCTTCAGGGAATATTCCGAACTTCTTGAAAGCATACCCCACAAACTTCCCAAAAATTAAAAACCGAGAAAGGAATAAATATGAATTTTTTGTTTAACATCACAGGTGCCAACACACCTTTTATAAAGGAATACGATATTGCGTCGGCAACGGCGATAAAGGCGGGGGAACTTGTCGGAATCGACGATAACCTCGTCGTAAAGGCAAACAGCGGGGATTACGTTCTCGGCGTCGCCGCCGAAGACCACCCCGGAACGTCGGATATACTCAATCCCAGAGCAAACGGAACCAAAATAAGAGTAAACGTAACCTACGGCGCGGTTTACAGCGTGCCTTCGCCGAAATATACGGCATCCGCATCGTCCGCAACGACGATAGTAACGTCGTCTGCCGGACTTTCCACGAGCATTGCGGGTCTTTGCGCCGTTCTCGTGTATAAGCCGGATACCTCCACCAACACCGACAAAATAGGTGCAAAGAGAAGAGTGTCCGCCTGCGCGATTTCGGGAGGCGTCGCAACGCTTACCGTAACGTCGGGCGGAACTGCGTGCGCGGGCGATATTTACGCGCTCATTCCCGACGCGGGAACGGAAATGTATCTTGATACGGCGGGCACGGGAGCTGCGTTTTACAACTCCGCAAGCAGCATAAAGCTCATTGCGGTATGCTCCGACTGCGACGCCGCGTTTATCGGCGTAAAGCTCAAGACGACGTTTGCCGGCTGATAAAAAAGCAGAATTTAAAAAATAAAGGAGAACAATATGAACGATATATATACATGGCACAACGACCTCTATCCTCTCGTAAAAAAGAGATTTGACCTCAGATACGCAAAGAGACTCAACCTTATAAACAAAGTTGCAGACACGGTATGCCAGGACGATATAGATTACAGACTCGAAGGCGTGGGCGGATACGGCGAGCTTCCGCTTTACGACGGAACGAGCATTGTCAGCGCCGATTCGAAAAGAGGCTTTATCACCACGATAACGCCCAAGGAACACGCGCTCAGAGTAACGCTCAGCTATAAGAAGGCAAAGCTCGACTATTCGGGCGAAGCTTCAAAGGTGGGCACAAAGCTTGCCGACAGCGCGTATATGACGGTGCTCAATGAATTTTACCGCCTTTTCGGCAACGCTTTCGTTACCGTGGGCGCTGACGGAGTACCGTGGGCGAGCACCTCTCACCCCGTAAGCAAGGACGCGTCCGACGGAACGTTTTCAAACCTCATCACGTCGGCGCTTTCCGTTTCGGCAATCACCGACGCGCAGAATAAGGCTTCCCGCTTCGTAACACCCGACGGACTGCCTTTTTCATGCAATTTCGACCTTCTTCTCGTAAGCCCCGAGCTTGAGGCGAAGGCAAGAGAAATCTGCGGCACCGACGCAAAGCTTTCTCCCGTTAATAACCCCGACTCGTCTGCCGGCGTAAACGCGGCAAACCCCGTATACGGCCTTAAATATATGGTTGTGGGCGGCGGAAACGTCGGTTTTTCGGGCAAGCAGTGGGCGCTTGCGGATTCCCTCATGCTCAAGGAAGTGCTCAAACTCGTCTACATCACAAAGCCTACGGTTCTCGTATCCCCGCAGGACAATCCGCTCATCACGGATTACATAGGATACGTTGATTTCGCGTTCGGCTTCGGCGACGCACGTCCGATTATATTCTCGAATCCCGCGTAAAAAAATAAAATTTTCCGCCGCATTTGCGGCGGAAAATTCAGGCGAAAGGAGAGATATATTTGTATAACAAAAGCACCTATACGTTTGAGGAGCTTAAACAAAGCGTATATAAAGCGCTTGACGAATATTCCGTAAACGGAAACGAGACGTCGCTTTCCTTCGGAAACGCGTCGGATATCGAAAAGAAATTCATATCCGCGCTCAACAGGTGCGCGCGCCGCGTCGAACTGACGCTGCCGCTTCTTGAAAAGACGGTACAGCTTGAAATAATACACGAAAACGGAGAATGCAAATGCGCGCTCCCTCAGGATTTCGGGAAAGTGCGCTTTTTCGACGCCGGCAGCGGACTTCTTAAAGAAAATACGGGATATACGACCGATGAAAATTACATTTATTTCAAAGGTTCGGCGCAGAATACCGCAAAACTTTCGTATTTTGCGCGCGTCAACCGTTTTTCCGACGAAACGCAGGCTGACGAAAGGATAAATCTTCCCGACGTAACGGCGGACGCGCTCGTCTTTCTCACCGCAGCCGAGCTTTGTCCCGCGGAATATTCGGAAACCTATTCCAAACTTATTTACGCGTATAAGGACATCGCGCTCAACTGCTATAACATGACCGAAAACAAGAGCTGCAGGAACACGTTCTATGCGCCTTCAAACAAACGTCTCGGAGGGCTTGCCGATGGGATACGCTGATCACGCACTGCGGCATTACGCTTCGTCCGCCAAAAGAAAAGCGTCAATTTACAGCATTGACGGCGGAGTTGACTATTCGTCGGACATAACCGACGACAATAAGGCAAAAAAAGCGGAGAATCTGACCGTTGAAAACGGAATTCTGCGCTCAAGACGCGAATTTGCAAGCCTTGAGGGGACGTCGTCGTTTTCGGGGGACATTCACTCTTACAAAAGCTTTGATACGTTCGCGCTCATACACGCGGGAAACACGGCGTATAAAATCTCGGACGGAACGCTTGAAACGCTTTATTCCGAAATGCCCGACTACCGGAGCGTTATGGTAGCCTACAAGGGCAGAATTTATATCTACTGCTCGTCGCACGTCTATTCGTACGCGCTTGACGGACAAAGCGCGTTTGCCGAGGAAATTCCGACGTCGCCGCTTTATAAGAAGGACTACGACTGCACCACGCATTCGGGCATTCCGGTTTCGGGATTTGTTCCGAACATCCTTGCTCCGTACGTTTCGGTAACGTATAATCTCTCAAACTTTACGGGAGAACACGGCGGCGCGTTTTTCGTATATCCGAGCCTTATGAACAGGGACAGACTTTTTCGCGTTTACTATAAGGACGAGCCCGTCCCGGACGATAAAATGTGGGTGCAAGATACGGGCTTTGAAATCGACAGAAGCTACGCTATCACGAGCGCAAACATCGTTAAGATAAGCTATTTTTCGACCGAGAGAAAGCTTGACAAAAGCAATATTCTCAAAGACTGCAAAGTGGGAATCGCCTACGGCGGAGCAACGCTTGACGGAACGAAAATATTTCTTTCGGGAGACGAAAACTTCAAGGGCGAATATTTCACAAGCGAGCTTGCCGACCCGATGTGCTTTTTCGAGGGAAACGGAGGCATAATCGGCGAGGGAAACGAAAATATAAAGGCTTTTTCGAGGCAGAGCTCGTACCTTCTCGTGTTTACCGAAAACACGGTGTCGAAAATAAGCTACGGCTTTAACGAAAATACGGGCGGATACTTCACTTCAAAGAAGATAAGCGTGTCGGTCGGCTGCGCGTCGGAAAACGGCGCGGTTCTTGTCGGAAACAAAAACGTTTTCGCGTCAAAGGACGGAATTTATATGGTGTGCGACACAGGGGCAGATTCCCAGAACACAGCGCCCTTGTCGAACAATATATCGGATTATTCGGGAAACAGGGGATATAATTCCGTTTCGCACGAGGATATACAAAAATCCGTCTGCTGCGTGCACGACAGAAAATATATGCTTCTCGTAAACGACAGAATCTTCGTGCTTGATCTCGGATATGCGCCGTACGCAAGCTCGTCCGACTCGTTAAAGGCAGAAAAAAGACTTTGCTGGACGGAATGGACGGGTATTCGCGCCGATATTATTTTTTCCGTCGGAAAAAGGCTGTATATAATCGACTGTTCGGGAGAGACCAACGTTATCAAAGCCGAAACCGACGGAATAAAGCTTGCGTCTGCGTACGTTCTTCGCCCGATGAGCCTTGATTTCAATTTTCCGCACGAAAATAAAATCGTGGAGAGAATTATGATGGAATTCAGGTGCGCGGGAAAAAACGTCGTAAACGTCAAAGTATTCGCCGACGGAAAAGAGTACTATTCGCGGTCCGTGGAAATCGAGCCGGGAGACGACGGATGCGCGTCGCTGTATCTGAATCTTCCGAAAGCGTTTATGAAGAGATTCGATTACGAAATAAGCGGCGACGGCGCGTTTGTCGGCATATTCAATTTCAGGGCGGATTACCGTCTTATGAAAAAAGCATCAAATTGAAAGGAACAGACATGAAAAAAGTTAAAAATGTGTGGCAGTACGCATTTCTGCCTGCCGAAGAACGCCTTGACAGGATAAAGAACGGAGACTCCGACGTGTACGAAAAGGAGCTTGCGCGCTCCATGAACGTCATTTCCGAAAGAGAGGCGCTCGGGATAGACACGTCCGAACAGAAGGACTGGGTGGAAAAGCTGAATAACAGCTATAATGCGTATAACGCAGGCAGAATGGGCATCGAGCCGTCGAAGGTGAACGCCAAAGCCGCAAAGGTTGCCTACGGTAAGGCAAAAACCGTATCAACCTACGGAAACCTGAAGGCGAAGGCCGAAGCACTTCTTGACGAATATTACGAAAAGGCGTATTCCGAAAGGAAAAAGATTACAAGCGCAAAGGAATATCTCGTCAACAACGGTATTTCCGAAAATTCCGCAGACGGCAGAAGGTATCTTGCCTTAAAGGAAAAGGAAATTGAAAACAACATAAAAAAATATAAAAACGAATACCTTTCGGCGATGAAAAAAATCGCGTCGGAAGCAAGATGAAAGAAAAAGCGCTCCCCGGGGAGCGCTTTTTCTGCATAAAAACGTGCGTCTTCGGAATAAAAATAAAAAACGAAAAAAGTATTGACAAATAAAAACATTTATGCTATAATCTCAGCGTTGACCTAAGAAAACAGGTTGTCCGCATGGACTATAATGGCAAAACCGCCTGTCGAGGAAGATGTAAAAGGAATAATTATACTCCTGACATTGTCCTTATTCTTGGTCGAATAAAGGGCATTTTTTTATTGGGAGGTGAAACATATGCCTAGCGCAAAAATACTTGAAAAGAAACAGGCACTGGTATCCGAGCTTGCGGAAAAGCTCAAGGGCGCAAAGACGGGAATTCTCGTGGATTACTGCGGAATCACCGTTGAAAAGGACACGGCTCTCAGAGCCGAACTGCGCAAAGCGGGTGTTGATTATTCGGTAATCAAGAACACCTACATCAGAAAAGCGGCTGAAATCGCGGGAATAGAGGGCTTTGACCCCTATCTCGAAGGAATGACGGCTTTTGCGATTTCAAACGATGACCCGATAGCTCCGGCGAAAATTCTTTGCAAATACGCAAAGGAAAACGAAAGCTTCAAGGTCAAAGTCGGCATAATGGACGGCAGTATCATGGAAGAAGCCGAAATAAAGGCTCTTTCGGAAATTCCTTCGAAGGAAATCCTTATCGGAAGACTCATGGGCAGCATCCAGTCATCGCTTTACGGTCTCTGCTACGTACTTCAGGCGAAGATCGACAAGGACGGCGGCGTAGAAGCGCCTGCCGCAGAATAAGCCGTACAGTCGGTTAAAAAAGAAAAAACATTTCTATTTTATGGAGGTAAATTAAAATGGCATCGGAAAAATCATTGCAGATTATTGAAGAAATCAAGACACTTACAATACTCGAACTTGCGGATCTCGTAAAGGCTCTCGAGGAAGAATTCGGCGTATCGGCAGCTCCCGTAGCGGTAGCCGGCGCGGCAGCTCCCGCGGCAGGCGGCGCAGCAGCCGAAGAACAGACGGAATTCGACGTAATCCTCGCAGCTGCAGGCGACAGCAAGCTCGGCGTTATCAAGATCGTACGTGAAATCACCGGTCTTGGACTCAAAGAAGCAAAAGACCTCGTTGAAGGCGCTCCCAAGCCTATCAAGGAAGGCGTTTCCAAAGAAGATGCAGAGGCTCTCAAAGCACAGCTTACGGCAGCCGGCGCAACTGTTGAAATCAAGTAATAATTTTTGCAAAATGAAAAAGCACTCCTTCGGGAGTGCTTTTTTGTTTGGAAAAACGCGGTTTTTTGCAATATTTTGTTGACAATAAAGCGCGCTTTTAGTATAATTTTATCAATAATAATGAAAACTTTCCTTAAAAATCTTTTTTTGAGGTGAAACCGTTATGAAATATTCAAACAAATTCTTTTTTGCATTTTTTGCCGCGCTTGTACTGTTATTCCCGTCAGGTGCGGTTTTTGCCGCTCCTAAAGAGGAGCCTAAGCCCGATGAACGCGTCACCGTCATCGTCGAAGTCGAGGGCGACGCCGTGCTTACGGCGAAAAACGCGTCTAAACTCGGAGCAAAGGAGTTTTTAAAGACCTCCGAAGCCGAAAAACTCGAAAAGAAGGCGCGCGCCGTCCAGTCAAGCGTTCTGTCGGAAGCGGAAGTATCACTCGGCGAAGAACTCAACGTTAATTTCACGTACACGCACGTGCTGAACGGCTTTTCCATGGACATAGACGCGGATAAAGTCGCGTCTCTTTACGCTCTGCCCAACGTCAAAAACGTTTACGTTTTGAAAGACGAGTCATATACCGCGTCTCCCGAAGAGCAAAAGGTCGAGGCGGAACTTTTTGAGTCGGAAACAACGGATGAAGAAGCGCCCGAAAATTCCGAAGAAAAGCCGTATATCATAAAGGGCAGCGAATATATGGAAATGCAGTATATGCATGACATCGGATATACCGGAAAGGGTATGGTAATCGCCGTTATAGACTCGAATGTTGACGTAACGCACGAGATGTTTCAGGCCCCTGTTGCAAATCCGCGCCTTTCAAAACAGGATATTGCCGACATATTGGATAGAGAAACTCTTTCGGTTTCGACGCCCGGCGCGGGACAACTGTCGGTAAGCCGCGTTTACCGAAATGAGAAATTTCCTTATGTGTTCAACTACCATTCGTTCAATTCCGACTCCTTAGAGTTCAATAGTGACCACGGTATACACGTTGCGGGCATTGCAGCGGGCTCAAGCGGCATCGATTTTCAGGGTAAAAAGTTTGTAGGCGTCGCTCCCGACGCTCAGATAATTTTTATGGCAACCGCCTGCGACGAAAATCACGGACTTGATACCCCGGCTATTATAGCCGCATTGGAAGACGCATCTAAACTCGGCGCGGACGTCATCAACTGCAGCCTTAACAGTTCGTCGTCGCTTTCCGAGGAGCCGAGAATCAAAGCGGTAAACGCAGCGCGCTCGGCCGGTATAATGGTTGCGCTTGCGGCAGGAAACATCGGAAGAGGAGACAATATTTTTGACGTTTCCGCAAAGCAAATTGATTACAACGGGATGAAATCCATGGACGACATTTCCTCAGGTACCGCGGTCGCAAACGCGGACGGCAAATACATTATATTTACTTATAAACAGTTTACGGTGGCGGAAAAAGAAATATATTACTACAGTGTATTCAGCGAAACCGATTTTAACGAAATTTTCGGCACCGACGACCTTGAATACGTTTACGTAAACGAAGCGCGGGAAAGCGATTTTGAAAACTTAAACGTCGAAGGAAAGTTCGTTTTTGTAAATCAATACGGCATTTCTTTCAATGAAAAAGTTACAAACGCATATAATGCGGGAGCCGCCGGTATTTTTATCATATTTAGGGAAGCTCCCGACGTTTCAACCGAAATCAACCCGGCATGGAGATTTTTCCCTATCGGAGTCATGGGCGGCGATATGGAGGATGCAATTCTTGAAGCCGAAGAAAAGAAACTCCGCTTTAACGAAACAATACAGAGATGGCAAAAGAACGGCGCTCTTTCAATGAACGCACACAGCAGTTGGGGCGCAAAGGGCGACCTGGAACTCAAGCCGGAAATTTCTGCTGCGGGAGAAAACATTTATTCCGCCTCGCTCGACAACGGATACGTCCTGCATTCGGGCACGTCGATGGCAACGCCGTTTTATGCCGGCGCTTCCGCGCTTATGTTTGAATATATGGCGGCAAATCCTTCCAAATACGCGCCTTTCGGCAACCGCGCAACTCTTGCGGAAAATCTCTTAATGAGTACCGCGGACATAATTATGGAAGACGTACAGAATGGCATTCCTTATTCTCCGAGAAAGCAGGGCGCGGGAATGCTCAACCTGAAAAGAGCCGCAAAAACGCCGGTATTTCTGCTCGGAGACGAATTTGAAACAAACGGATACGTCTACAGAAAGGCAAAAATAAGTCTGCGGGAAATTATTCTCGACAATGAAAACTCGTTCAAGTTCTCGTTTACGGCGCAGAATATGACGGACATAGACGTAACGTACGACAAGCTCGGTATGTACGTCACTACCGATTCCGCCGACGAAAATGGAATGATAAAGGGCGCTCGGCCGCTTCACTTTGCGTCGGACCTTCCCGATTCCTTCACCGTGCCGGCGAACTCGTCGGTTGATCTTACAGTAAAAGTAACGCTCGACAAAGACGAGCTCGAAGAAAACCTTGACGTATTCGTAAACGGATTTTTCATAGACGGATTCGTAACCCTTGAAAACACCTCTGACCAAGAGAATATCCCCGGGCTTTCAATACCGTTTACCGGATTTTACGGAGACTGGTACAACATTCCCATATTCGACGAATATTACTATGACGACCCGTATAAGCCCCTGACGTATATGTACACGTATACAAACGTCGTTTTTCCGGGACAGGAAGAAATGGTACGGGGATTCATTATGGGAAGAAATCTGTTTGACGAGGACAACAAAAGCCTTGAGGGCAGGGAATACGTCGGCTTTTCTCCGAATTTCGACGGCGAAGCGGACAACGTACAGGGAGTGGCGTTGGCGCTCAGATTGTTTGGATTGACCGATTATGCCGTCTGCGATACGGACGGAAACGATATTATTCGGAAATCCGACGTTGATTCGGTAACAGGCATCCCGTATTACGCCAGTAAATACACTCAGACGTATTTAACTTTCGAAAACAGCGAACTGACCGCTCTGCCCGACGGCGACTATATATTCAGGGTTTATGCCGGTTTCTACTACAAAGAGCCGTACGAGCAGACCGACGTTCTGGAAATGCCGTTCTATATTGACAGGGTTGCACCGGAGATAAAGGAGTTTTCGGTAAACGGAGACACTCTTACCCTTTCGCTTTCCGATAACCGCTACGTTATGGGATATATTCTTTCGGGAACCTCGGACGGCGAGCCGAAAACCGAAGCGTTCGCACTTGAACCCGCAAAACTCTGCGAGACGACCGCCGACATTTCGGAATACGATAAGGGCTCGATTAAAGTAGAAGTTTACGACTACGCCCTGAACCGCACGACGGCGGGCGAACTGCCGCCGTCGGTAACTTTACAGGAACGGTACGGAAAAGAATTCACCTTCGGCATCGAAAACGTGAAGGACGAGGAAATTTCCTGCACTTTTACGATGGTTGCATACTTAAACGGAAGACCGGTAAAGCTTACGAGCGGCGGAGGAGTAATTCCGCGCGGTAATTCTACGAAAATAATCAATTTCGACCCCGGCGTTTACGATAAGATAAAACTCTTTATCTGGGACAGTCTTGAAGGAATGAAACCCGTCTGCGAGCAGGTCGAAATCGGATAAAATTCGTAAAAACGCATTACGGCGCCCTCTTTGAAGGAGGGCGCCCGCTTTTTTTGAAAAAATCGCGCACAGGTTGACATATTGACCGTAATTTATTATAATATTGTATTGAATATATATAAACATTGGAATTCCGGAGACAAAAATGATTGAAACAATTTTCTCGTCAATAAAGAGCATAGGTGATTTCTGGGCGCTGTTTTTCGTGTCCATAATACCGTTCATCGAGCTTCGCGGCGCGATTCCTTTCGGCATACTGACGCTTAACATGCCGTGGTACGAGGCGTTTCTCATATCCTTTATCTCAAACTGCATACCCGTGCCGATAGTGATACTTCTCACGCGTCCACTTTTCAATTTTTTGAAGAAAACGAAAAGACTTGCGCCTCTCGTGCATAAAATCGAAGAAAAAATGATGAAAAAATCGGAAAAAGTTACGAAATATAAGATAATCGGCTTGTTTTTGTTCGTCGCAATTCCCCTTCCGGGGACGGGCGCATACAGCGGCTCTATTATCGCGGCGCTTCTCAATATGAGGCTCAAAAAATCGATACCGTCGATTATCGCGGGAATTTTCGTCGCAGGAATAATAATTTCGCTCATTTCCGCTTTCGGAAACGCGGCGCTGTCAATGTAAAAAAGGAGAAAAAATTGAATACCGTTACGGAATTTGATTTGATAAAATACAATAAATATCTTGCAAGACGCATGTTAAACGCAATATGCGTAATGCTTCTTTTGTGCAGATGCGCGTCGCTTGCGGTGTACTATTTCGAGCCGTATACCGAGGCGGCGTTTATAAAGGCGGTATCCTTTATTTTCGGAAGGAGCGCAAACTCTGTGATTGCAGCCGTCTTCAACGTTAAGGACACGCAGATGTGGCTGTATTTTGAAGATATGCTTCACCGGTTTATCTTCATCTTTCTGCCGATGCTTTTCTTTTCAAAATTCTATCTGAAAAGAAACTTTGAAGAAACGTTTGTCGTTGAGGGAAAAATGATTCACCCGTCGATAACCGTTTACGCGCTGCTTACACTTGCGGCGTATACGATGGCAAACGCAGTGCTTGTCGTCGGAAGCTTTCTTGCGCCGGAAGCGATTTTTGCCGCAGGCGAGGTGTACGAAAGCGCAATGTCGGGATACGATATGGTGGTGTATTTCGTCTCGGCGTGCGTTTTTGTCCCGTTTATTGAGGAATATATCTACCGCGGAGTGATTTTCGGTTCGCTGAGAAAATTCGGTTTTGCCTTTGCAGCCCTTGCAAGCGCACTTATTTTCTCGTTCTCCCACACGGGCTTTCCGACCATGGCGTACGCGTTTGTGAACGGCTTCTTTTACGCGTTTATTTTTGAAAGAACGGGCAATATCAAAACGGCGGTATTTTTGCATGCGCTCAACAATACGGTAAATTTTGTAATTGACGACGTGCTTCCCGCGTTTTTTGGGGACGGAACTCTTAACGTAATATACAACGCAGAGCTTGTTGTGCTTATGGTTCTTGCCCTGCCGGGAATATATTTCCTGTTTTTCAAAAAATATAAAAAGAAAGAACAGACGGATGAAGTTTTTTCGGAGCAGGGAGAAGAAATTGCGGAAAAAAAGGTGAAAAACGCGGGCGTTCTTGAACTTGCGGCATTCTTTATGGTGGTTTACGCGGCGCTCGGAATCGCAAGAACGGTTATGGGTATTTAACGCGGAAAAATGAATAAAAATAACGTTGACGAAAAGAAAAAACAGGCTGAAAAATTTATGAAAAGCGCGATTGCGCGCGCAAAAGCGGCAGCTCTTCGCGGCGACGTGCCGATAGGCGCGGTGATAGTCAAGGACGGAAAAATCATATCGTCGGGAAGAAATCAAAGGGAAGAGAAAAAGAACGCGCTGAAACACGCCGAAATTTCCGCAATAGACAAGGCGTGCAGAAAGCTTGGCGGCTGGAGGCTTTGCGGCTGCGATATGTACGTAACGCTCGAGCCGTGCGCAATGTGCGCAGGCGCGATAATAAATTCGAGAATCGAAAACGTGTATTTCGGCGCTTACGACGAAAAGGCGGGCTCCTTCGGCACGCTTGCCGACTTGAACGAAATCGGATATAACCATAAGCCGAACGTTTTCGGCGGAATACTCGAAAAGGAGTGCGCGTCGCTTCTTTCCGACTTCTTTCGGGAACTGAGAAACAATAAGAATACAAAAAAATAAATTCGGGAGAAAAATTATGTATGACGAAATCAAAAAGATAAGAATAATCTGCGTTGTATTCGCGGTTCTTTCGGCGCTTGCCGCGGTTTTCAGAATTTTTATACTGAAAAATTACGTTGAGGAATCAAACGGACTTTATACCAGCGCAACGGCGGGAAATCTGTTCCTTTGCGCTGCTGCGGTACTTGTGATAATTCCCGTAATAATATCTTTTGCACTCAAATGGAACGAGAAAGACAGAAAACCGCTGTTTAAAACGACGGCGGTGCGAATAGGCGCATTCGTGTGCGCGCTTGCGTTTTCGGCGCTTACGGTATATTATATCTTGAACACCGTAAAGACCATGAAACTCGAACTTTTGCCGACGGCGTGCATGATTTTGGCGCTGCTTTCGGCGCTTTACTTTGCTTTCGCGGCTTTCGGAAAAGAGAGGTTTTCTCCCGAAAACAGCCTGTTTCCGACGTTTCCCGCAATTTATACGGCGTGCGCCGTAATTTCGGCGTTTCTCGACGTAAATACGCAGATAAACGCGTCAGACCGCTCGTTTACGATGCTTGCCATGGTGCTTGCCATGTATTTCTTTATCTGCGAGGCGGAATATTCCGTAATGCTCCGTAACGACGAAAAAAACGCAAAGTACTTAAACGCAAGAGAGAGAAGATTTTTTGCGGCGGGCGTGATGACCTTTTCGGTAATCATCGCCGTGTGCGTGCCGCAGCTTGTTTGCGAAAAAAACTACGGCGCGGAATTTTTAAGAAATATGCTTCTCGTCTCGTTTGGACTGTACGCGTTTGTGAGAACGGCAAAACTGTAAATTGAATAAAGAAAAAAGCAGGTCTTGCGACCTGCTTTTTTCTTGACTTGTGGAAAGAAACACTTATTTTTCCGAAATAACTTCGGGATTTTTGTCTGAATACTGCCATTCTCCGCTTTCATTGAGCTCGAAAATCATCGTAACTTCGCCGTTTTGCGTTTTGAGAAAAGCGGTTACTTCGTTTTCGCCCGTCTCCTCGAACATAATTATCACAACTTGTATGCCCGCTTCGGCGCATCTTTCAATAGCTTCTTTCTTTATCGCCTTATATTCGTCCGTGCCTTTCGTCGGCGTCGTGCGGACGTTTATCGATGAGTTTGAAATTTTTACGCCGCCGTCGGATAAAGACTCTTTATCCGCGCCCTCATCTGCGGCAAAATTCGTTTCGGGAACCTGGGCGCCGTCCGATAAAATATCGTTTTCACTTTCGGCAGCGCCTTTTGCGGCAGGAGGAATGACTTTAACGGATTTTATTTCGTAAATCGGCTTGCTTTCCGCCGTCTTATCGGATTCTTCTTCGTCTGCCGATTCGCCGGAAGCGCTTTCCGATACGGAGTATTCGACAATATCGCTTTCGGACGCGTCGTTTTGCACGCCGTCGTATTGCAAATCTGCGTCGGGAGAAGGACTTATATCGCCGTCCGAAACGACGGACGCCGTGTCGGCGCGGTTTTCAAGCTTTTGATTTCTTATGAACGGCAGCGCCATTATGAGAAGAACTATACACGCCGCGATAAGCCCGAAATGCCTCGTCCACGCCGAAAAGCCGCCTTTTTTTTCGGTATTTCCGAAAAATTTGCGCACGTTTACCTCTTTCATGACCGAGTCGGCGAGCGAAACGCCGTCTTTTTCAAGGTTTTCCGACTCTTTTCCGATATTTTCAAGGTCGGCAAGCATTGTTTTTATTTCTTCGGAATACGTGCGGCAGCTTTCGCACGATAAAAGGTGATTTTGTTCGTCTTTGTTCAGTTCTTCGCCGCAAAGCAGTTTTTCCTTAACGCTTTCACACGTAAAATCCGCGCCCGTTTCAGGTCTTTCCGTGCCCATCGCCGCACACCCCCCTTTTTTTAGCTTTCGTTCTTTTGACGGAAATATTTATAAAATGTTCCTTTACTGAAAATATTTTTTTGAAGAGAGAATTTCTTTAAGCGCCCTTCTCGCCCTGAAAAGCCTTGATTTTACCGTGCCTTCCTCGATGGAAAGCATATCCGAAATTTCCGAATATGTATATCCGTTTATGTCCCGCAGAATTATAATTTCGCGGTGCTCGTCGGAAAGAGATTCTATCGCGTCGTAGAGAATTTCCCGACGCTCCTTGTTTATAAGTGATTTTTCGGGGCTGTTTTTGTCAGACGTGTCGGACACGTCGAGCTCCTTTGCATCGTTTTCGTCTTCGCCTACGGTAAGGCTTAAAGGCTTGTTTTTATTTTTACGCACAAAATCGAGCGCACAGTTTCTGGCGATTCTGTAAAGCCAGCTTGAAAAACTGCTTTCGCCCTTGAAGGTGCCTATGCTGTGGTATAATTTGAGGAAAACCTCCTGGGATGCGTCAAAGGCGTCCTCTCTGTTTTTCAGAACCGAAAAGACGACGGCGCAGACGTATTTTTCGTATTTTCTTACGATTTTTTCAAAAGCCGAAACGTCGCCGCCTGATGCTTTTTGCGCAAGAGCAAAATCCTCCGGAGCATTTTCGGTATCGTTTTCAACCGATAAAAGCCACGAAAACCACATGTCCGCACCTCCTTTTTTCGTATTTCAAAAATATTATAACATAAAGATTTTTATAATTCAAGAATTATCGGTTACTTGACATTTGCCTTTTGTAAAACTATAATAATTACATTAAAACAAAGGAAAAAATATGGAAAACGAAAATATAAAAATACTGAAAACCGAAAAAGAATACGTCTGCGCAGTCAAAAAAGCGGGCATGCTTTGCGAGAGGGCAAAGGACGGCGAAAAGACGAAAAGCATGGTAAACGAGCTTGAAAAAGCGCTCGGAAATGAAGTTTTTCCCGTTCACAGACTGGACCGCGAAACGTCGGGAGTTATGATTTACGCGGCGGGTAAAAAGGGCGCCGCATCACTCGGAAAAATCGTCTCGGACGGAAAGCTTTCAAAGACATATCTTGCCGTAGTCGAGGGAATTCTGCCCGAAAAGTCGGGAAAAATGGAGGATTTTCTGTTTAAGGACTCGTCAAAAAACAAGAGCTTCGTCGTAAAAAAAGAAAGAAAAGGCGTAAAAAAGGCAATACTCGAATATGAAGTTTCAGACGAAAAGGAAATAAACGAAAAACCCTTTTCGCTCGTAAAAATAAAGCTTCTGACGGGCAGAACGCATCAGATAAGGGTGCAGTTTTCGTCAAGAGGGTATCCCGTCGCGGGGGACTCAAAATACGGAAGCAAAACGGAATATCCGCAGGGTATCGCGCTTTTTTCGCAGAAAATAGAGTTTTTCGACCCGTTTTCGAAAAAAGAGGTTTCGTTTGAGGCGCTCCCCGAGGGCGGACTTTTCGCGTCGTTTGAAAAATAGTCTTTAAGTATTGTAATATGAAAAAAATTGTGATAAAATATATTTAATAAATTGGCGGATGAAAGGAAATAAAAATGCTGGACATCAGATTTGTAAGAGAAAATCCCGAAAAGGTAAAGGAAAACATCAAAAAGAAATTTCAGGAC
>JAEEGL011166032.1_pt1 | contig 16172 bp, 10 predicted proteins | sample 9134231 | NCBI WGS metagenome assembly JAEEGL01 (sample SAMN16246548, study PRJNA631951) | gut metagenome | biome: gut microbiome; feature: rumen; material: fiber-attached | host: Bos | place: Iran: Karaj | collected 2018-10
CCCTGGATGACGCTGTCGGAAGCGGAAGCATCCAGCAGGAGGGCATTGTGCCCGGAACGGAGGACGCCCCAGAAGAGCACGGGCCATTCCCGGCAGGTGTCCACGGCGATGCCGATCCAGCCGCCCTCCGTGGCAAGGGAGGAAATGCAGGCGGCATAGTCATCCGCCCGGCGAGTCAGCTCGGCATAGGTGCGCTTCAGTTCCTGTTCGCCCTGAAGCCATACGGAGGCGGTGAGATCCCCGTATTCACGCATAATATTGAAGATCGTTTCGAATGATTTGTTTGCTTCCAGTTTTGCGCTGACAGACAGCAAGTCACAATTGCTCATGACAATCTCCTTCCGAAAGGTCGGCGTTGGATGGGGATGGCGGGAGTGTGGAATGAGTTCCGCGCCAAAACCATATCACTTTATTATAGCACTAAATGAAAGTAATTCATATTGTTTATTTTGGGAAGGTACAGGACCGGATAAGGGGGCTTTCTGAGGAGATTTTCCGGTCGCCCCAGTAAACCCCTTCGGTATAATGAGTTTATTGATCGATTCTTTCTTTTCTGCCTGATGTTTTCGGGTCGGCTTCATTTGACGGGCAGTGGTATCGGTGATAGAATCTGCCGGGAGGCAGAGATGAAGAAACAATGGTACCGACTGGACAATGCCGCGCTGATCTTTCCGGCGATCATCCGTAAGAACTGGAACAATGTTTTCCGTGTTTCGGTGACGCTGAAGGAAGCGGTGGATCCTGAGATCCTGAACCAGGCGATTGCGATACTGAAACCCCGGTTTCCTACCTGCTTTGTGCGGCTGAGAGTCGGCTTTTTCTGGTATTACCTAGAGACGGTCGGGGAGGCGCCGAAAGCCCGGGAGGACTACGCCTATCCCCTGACGCAAATGACAAAAAAAGAACTGCACAGCTGCTGCGTCCGGTTCCTGTATTACGAAAACCGGATTGCAGCGGAGTTTTTCCATTCCGTGACGGACGGTACGGGCGGTATGACGCTGCTGCAAAACCTGACAGCGGTCTACCTGGAACTGAAAAACGGAAAGCAGATTCCCCGGGAAGGGCGGCTGGTTGACCCGAAGGAAGCACCGAAGAGGGAGGAAACACGGGACTGTTTCCAGGACTGCGGAGCGCCGGGCGCGATCGGCCGGGGCGAAGAGACGGCATACCACCTGACGGGGACGCCGGAAGTGAAGGGCTTCCGCCATATTGTGACGGGCGTACTGCCGACGGAGAAGCTGCTGGAGAAAGCCCATGAGGCGGGCGTGACGGTGACGGCATTCCTTGCGGCGGTGCTGGCAGAGGCCGTGGGTGAGGTACAGGCCCGGCGGGGTGGCATCGGGAAGCGGGCTAAACCGGTCAAGATCACGATCCCGGTCAACCTGCGGAAGACCTTCGGGATGGAGACGATGCGGAACTTCACGCTGGCGGTGAACATCGGGTACGATCCGCGGCTGGGAGAATATACCCATGAGGAGATTTGCCGGCTGATCGGCCATCAGCTGGCGGCGGAAACCATCCGGCAGAAAATGGCAGGACGGGTGACCAAGAATGTCGGACAGCAGCAGAGCATCTTCCTCCGGCTGATCCCGCTGCCGGTCAAGACCTTCTTTATGCGCACGGTCTATATGCTGAGCGGCGAGAAGAAGGGGTGCCTGAACCTGTCCAACATGGGAGAACTCAGGCTGCCGGAGGAGATGGCCGAAGCGATCGAACGGTTCGAGTTCATCATCGGCGTCCAGTATACCTATCCGAACAACTGCTCAGTCGTGTCCTTCAGGGGGAAGACCTATATCAACATGATCCGGAGCATTGAGGAATCGGAACTGGAACGGCTGGTGTTCTCCCGGCTGGTGGAGCTGGGGATCCCGGTGGAGATCGAGAGCAATTCTCCGCGTGCGGCGGCGCGCAGGTTCGGGAGAGGGTGAAGAGAATGTATTGCGTATATTGCGGAGTCAAATTGCAGGATGGCGCGGCGGAATGCCCGCTGTGCCATACGCCGGTCATACTTCCGGGCAGGCAGGAGAGCGAACAGCGGACCCTGTATCCGGACCGGCTGCCGGAAGAAGAGCGGCACGGAAGGACGCTGCTGGTGTGGCTGCTGACGATGGTCATGCTCGGCGTAGCTCTGGCATGCCTGATCCTTTGTCTGCACAAGTACCATGAAGTCAGCTGGTCCGGCTATGTTATGATGAGCCTGGCACTGGCCTGGGTCTGGGTGCTGCTGCCGCTGCTGTTCCCGCGGTTCAGGCCGATGATCTTCCTGCCGATCGATTTTGCCTGCCTGGCGGCATTCCTGCTTTATGTGTGCGTGAAGAACGGAGAGAACTGGTTCCTGTCCTTTGCCTTCCCGGTGACGGCGATCGCGGCGGTGTTAACGCTGCTGGGCGTGGCGCTCTTCCGGTATATCCGGCAGGGACGGCTGCGGCTGCTGGGGCTGTACCTGATCATCATCGGGGCAAGCTTCATGCTGATCGAGTTTTTTGAGCATATTACCTTCGGGACAGGGATGTTCGACTGGTCGCTGTACTGCGTGATCGCTTTCGGCGCGATCGGGCTGTTCCTGTTTGTGGCAACGCTGATTCCGCCGCTGCATGCGCATCTGAGAAAGGTTTTCTTTTTCTGATTTTCAGATTTGTTGGAACAACAGGGCGCTTTTCTGCGTATAAATACAGGGGAAAGAGTCCGGGAGGCTTTCCGCAAGGAATCGCACGCGCACCGCACGCGACATCGCCCCCCGGACCTTTTTGGCTTCGGTCTGCATGCGTTAGTGGTAAAGGATTAGTTATTATTATCAGTTTGGAGGATCTTTAGTTATGTCCAAAAAGGGACGGATTGCGGTGGCGCTGATGCTGGCGGTATGTCTGCTGGTGTCGGTGGCTGCGGCGACGATGCATACGGAAGTGGAGAATCCTGCTCTGGAGATGACGGTGAGGGTCGGGTACGACGGACTGATCACCTACGGCAAGGCGTTCCCGGTTCGGATCACGATCCGGAACAACGGGGAGGACTTCGAGGGAAGGCTTGGACTGAATGCCTATATCTCGGCAAAGGTATACGACCGGTTTGAGACGCCGGTTTCCCTGCCCGCAGGAGCGGAACGGGAATACGTGCTCGCGCCGTCGGTATACGCAAAACAGGAGATATTCACAGCAGAGATCACAAAGGACGGGGAGATTGTCTGCGCGGTGAACGCCGCGCCGGCGCGGGTGGTCAACCCCTCAGCGATGCTGATCGGCGTGCTCAGCACGCGGCCGCAGAACCTGAGTAACCTGAACATCGACAAGGATAACGACACGCTGGGCCGGTATGAGATGTGGCAAACGATCGCGCTGACGCCGGAAATGTTCCCCGAGGATCTGCGGCTGCTGAACAGCTTCGGTATGATCGTGACCGACGACGTCGATCCGGCTGTGCTGAACGGGAAACAAAAGGAGGTTCTGGAGGAGTGGCTGCACAGCGGGCGGATTCTGCTGTGCGGCGGCGGAGCGGCCGGCGCGAGAGCGATCGATTATTTCAGCGATGAAACCGGTCTGAAACTGGAAGGGATGACCACCTCCGAAGATGTGAAGGGTGCGCTGCAGCGGTCAGTCGGCCGGGCAGAAAGCGGAGAGAAGATTCCGGTTTCCCTGGCACAGTTGGATGGTGGCACGCCGCTGGTGCAGGACGCGGAAGGCCGGGGACTGGTCTGGCGAAGCACCTCGGGAGGGGGACGGATCTATACATCCGCCTTTGAAGCCGGAGACGCGGCGCTGAACGCCGATAATCTGATGCACTACTACTGGCAGCAGATGCTGGTGAACAATGATCCGGATTTTTACAATACGGTGCTCTATTCCGGAAACGACGATCAGGGAGATATTGCGGCGTTCGCCGGATGGAGCACGACGGTGAAGGCCAGGAGCAGGATGCTGCCGGCCATGATGATCGCCGTGGGGATGCTGGTGATCGCCAGCATCTGCTGGCTGATCCTGAAGAAGGCCGGCAGGCAGAAGTGGATGTGGCTGGTACTGCCGGTGCTGTCGCTGGTGACGGTGCTTTGCCTGGTGCTGCTTTCCGGCACCTCCGAGGCAAACCGGCCGATGGCCGTGATCGCGGAAAACCTGATCCAGGACGTGAACGGGAATATCCGGAGCTACCGGGGCATTTCGGCGGCGACGCCGGAATACGGACGCCACATGTACGGCATGGAAGGAGAAAAGCTGCGGGTCCGGAACTACGACTATCCCGAATACGACGAGGAAGATGAAAAGAAGATCGAGCCGGCGACCCTGCGCACCTGCTACATCGTCGGCGGAGAGAACGCCCTGACCGTACAGAGCACGATGCCGTGGGAAATGGTGAACATGACCTGCGAAACCGCGGGCGGGATCGAAGGCCGGATCGAAACCGCCATCTGGATGGAAGAGGACGGACTGCACGCGGAGATCACAAACCAGACCGAATACCGACTGACGGCCGGGCACGTGATCACGAACTTCGGATATGCTTCGGTGCCCGACCTGGAACCGGGCGCGAAGGCGGAAACGACCCTGATCCATAAAAAACTGGCGGATCCCCAGAATCCGAAATATGAAGACGGCGGCCTCTACATCGGCGAGGGAACGGACTTCTACTCGATGGTCTGCGCAGCCCTGGGCTATGTGGAGACCTACGACAGCAACCGGGATCGGGACCAGAACGCGACGCGCACGACCATGATCAATACGGCGTCGAACCAGCTGTACAGTGAAAAGAACGGAGGTGGCTATGTCTCGTCCGAGGGCTCGCGCTTTATCTTCAGCGCGGTGCCGGAGAGATTGCCGGAAATCCACCTGAGCGTGGACGGAGAACCGGTGAACCGGATGAGCATCTTCGGCCAGCTGACGACCGAGATGAAATACCTGGAGATCGGACGGACGGGCGTCGTGTTCCGCGCGGCCGGCATGGATATGCCGGTCCGTGTGGAAACGGATGAGAACGGCCGACCCGGCAAGGAGCTGCCGGCAACCCAGCAGCGGACATACTACCACCCCCTGAACGAAACCCCGACCTTCCGCTACGACCTGAGCGGGCTGAAGGACGTGCGGATCGACAAACTGCGGCTTGCAATGGAAAGTTTCTATGCCAGTGAAGCCAGGGCTTACGCACTGAACACGGTTACAGGTGTCTGGGATGAGATCCGGATGAACGAGGATATCCCGGAACCGGGCAACTACCTGGACGGGGAAGGCCGGCTGTACCTGCAGTTCCGGCCGGACATGAACGAAATGTATGCCGAGGTTCCCACGCCGATGATTACTTTGGAAGGGAGGCTTGAGAATGCTGCGAATTGACAGACTGACGAAAAACTACGGCAAATTTCCCGCGCTGAAGGGACTGTCGCTGGAGGTTCCGGACGGGGCGCTGCACGGTTTTGTCGGGCCGAACGGCGCAGGCAAGACGACGACTATGCGTATCCTGGCCACCCTGATGCCGCCGACTTCCGGCACGGCTTATGTGGACGGCACGGACGTGACACGCGAGGGGCAGAAAGCCCGGAAGCAGGTCGGCTATATGCCGGATTTCTTCGGCGTATACGACAGCCTGACCTGCCGGGAGTACCTGGACTTCTACGCCCGGTGTTACCGGATCGGCGCGACGGAACGGAAACGGATGGGATCGCAGCTGCTGGAGCTGGTGCAGCTGCAGGACAAGGAAAACGAATACGTGGACGCGTTGAGCCGGGGCATGAAACAGCGGTTGTGTCTGGCGCGTAGCCTGATCCATGACCCGAAGCTGCTGATCCTGGACGAACCCGCCTCCGGCATGGACCCACGGGCGCGGGCGGAGATGAAGGGCATCCTGAGAACGCTGCGTGAGATGGGTAAGACAGTGCTGATCTCCTCCCATATCCTGCCGGAACTGTCGGAAATGTGCGACAGCCTGACGATTCTGGATCACGGGGAACTGGTTTTCTCCGGAACCGTGGACGAACTGAGCGACCGGATGAACGGGAACGCCCCGCTGGACATCCGCCTGGCGGAGACAGCCGGCGCGGAGGCCGTGGAAGAGGCAGTCCGCTGCCTGCGGGAGATGCCGTATATCACGGAGATCCTGCAGGAGGAGCCTTTCCTGCTGCGGGTGCGGCTGGAGGGCGGCGAGGACGTCTGTATGGCTGCAATGCGTGAGCTGGTGACCCGGAACATTCCGGTGTGCGATTTCCACCGGGCGCCTATGAACCTGGAAAAAGTCTTTATGGAGGTGACGCAGGATGATGCTTAATCCGATTCTGTCCTTCTCGGCGATCCGCCGGATGCGTTCCTTCCGGACAATGCTGATCGTGATCGCGTATGTGACAGCACTGCTGTTGGCCGCGCTGACGATGCTGAGCGGTTTTATAAGGGATGACCTTTACCTGAACATGATGCAGCGGGGACCGCTGTGTCACGCGCTGCTGCTGGCGGCGCAGTTCCTGATGCTGGTGCTGATCGCGCCGGCGATGACCTCCGGCTCGATCGCCGGGGAGCGGGAACGGCAGACGCTGGACCTGCTGCTGGTGACCAATACCGGATCCTTCCGGATCGTGGCGGGCAAGATCCTGGAGAGCTTCGCGCTGCTGGCGCTGCTGATCGTCTGCGCGCTGCCGGTCCAGTGCCTTTGCCTGATGACGGGCGGGGTGACGATCCTGCAGATCCTGATCGGGACGCTGTTCCTGCTGGCGGTCGCGCTGGCCTGCTCAGCGGTCGGCGTGTTCTGTTCCTCGGTGTGCAGGAGCACGGTCGTCAGCGGGGTGATGAGCTATATCGTACTGCTGCTGATCGGCGCGGTCACGATGCTGCCGTTCGTGTTCGGCTATCCGCAGAGGATTACGGACGTCGTATACGACGCAGCACGGTATGCGGAGCTGACGCCGGAAGGCGCCCGGGCAATGCTCCCGAAGCTCCTGTACCTGAACCCGGGATTCGGCCTGCTCTGCCTGATCCAGGGACAGCTCCACGTGCTCACCGACCTCCTGACCGGACGCGGCTGGGGCAGGATCTACTGCACCTGGCTGATGATGGACCGGGCAGACTGTGAAGTGATCGCGGTGATCTGTGCGGGAGGACTGATCCTGCTGTCGGCGGTGCTCGCCGGGGCAGCGGCGCTGCTGATCCGGAGGCGCACGCGCGCGGCGAAACAATAAGGAATGAACGAGGAAAGAAATGGACAACAGACTGTTGAAGGCCTTGCGTCCCGTGAAACGGCGGGTGAGACGTAACCGCCTGCTGCAGGGCGCGGCATGGGGCCTGACGGCGGGGCTTGGAGCAGCGCTGATTCTGCGGATCGTCGCACTGTTCACGCCGGTGGAGGGCAAATGGCTATGGGCAGCGGTGCCCGTGGCAGCTTTCACACTGCTCTCCGCGGCCGGGAATGCCTTGCGGCCGGTGGCTGACCGGACGGCGGCACAGGCCGCCGATGGCTGCGGCCTGAAGGAGCGGACCATCACGGCGCTGGAGCAGGCAGGATCGGAAAGTGAGATCTGCGCATTGCAACGTGAAGATGCCTGTCGCGCGCTGCAGGAACTGGAGGTACGGAAGATCCGGCCGGGCAGTGCCAGGAAGCCGCTGCTGACTGCGCTGGGATGCGGAATCCTGGTGCTCGTGCTGCTGCTGTTCCCGAATCCGCGGGACAGGGAGGCGGAAGCCCGCGGCGCGCTGCGCAGGATCCTGAAGGAAGGAACGGAAAAGATCGATCGGGCGGCCGCGGAGGATGAAGAACGACTGAAGCCAGAACAGCGGAACGAGCTGAGGAAACTGACGGAGGAGCTGAAGCGGGAGCTGCTGGACAGCCGGGATGAAACGGACGCGCTGGTGGCGCTGGACCGGGCGGAGCAGCGGATGGAACAGATGGAGAGCCGGACAGCCGGGGACGCGCTCGCGGCAGCTGACGGAACCGGAACAGAAAGCGACGCCGGAGAAGGCAGCGAAGAGGCGGAGGCTGCGGACGGCACCGGGACAACGGCAGACGGAAAGGCTGCGCAGGTGTCCGGAAACAGCAGCGATATCCGGAGCGGGAAGCTGGCCACGTCGAACGCGCTGGCGGCCCTGAAGACGGCCGTGAACCCGGCGTCGGTCCGGAATGCCCCCAGGACGTCCACAGCGGGTACGCAGGGGGAGCCGGGAGAGGGCGAAGGCCAGGACGGGCAAGGAAACCCAGGCGCCGGAAGCGGCAGCGGGAATCAGGCCGCAAATGGTGCCGGAGAAGGCACCACCAACCTGGAACAGGGCGGTGGCGGAAATCTGCCGGGCGGACTTGCCAAAGGAAACAGGGATCCGAAATACAAGGAAGCACAGTATGAGACCATCTACGATCCGGAACGGACGGAGCTGGACGTCCGGGATGAGATGACGAACCAGAACCGCCTGGAAAACGAAGAAAGCCTGCAGGTGGAGACCGGACCGGGAAAGGGAAGCCTGGGCGGCAGTGTTCCCTGGGACGAGGTCTTCCGGGAATATGAGGAAACGGAAACCCGGTCAGCGGAGCGGGAAAACCTGACGACGAAGGAACGGCAATGGGTGAAGGACTATTATTCACTGCTGACAGATCAACGGTAACAGGAGGAAGATCAATGAGCGAGATGAACAATGGAGTGAAAGGAAGCGGCGCGGAGAGATTCGCGGAGCAGTATGAAAAGATCCGAAGCGAGATCGGCAAGGAGATGATCGGCCAGCAGGACGTGGTGGAACACCTGCTGATGGCGGTAATCGCCGGTGGCAACGTGCTGCTGGAGGGCGTACCCGGCCTAGGCAAGACACATCTGGTGCGGGTGCTGGGCAAGGTGCTGAACCTGCCTTTTTCCCGGATCCAGTTCACACCGGACCTGATGCCGGCGGATATCACCGGCACGAACATCCTGGTGCGGACCGAGGAAGGGAATGCGTTCCGATTCCAGGAGGGGCCGCTGTTTTCCTCGATCGTGCTGGCAGACGAGATCAACCGTGCCACGCCCAAAACGCAGGCCGCCCTGCTGGAAGCGATGCAGGAGCATGCGGTGACCGTGGCCGGGGAAACACGGAAGCTTCCGGAACCGTACTTTGTTCTGGCGACACAGAATCCGGTGGAGCAGGAAGGCACCTATCCGCTGCCGGAAGCGCAGCTGGACCGGTTTCTGTTCAAAGTACTGGTGCCGTTCCCGACGCTGGAGGAACTGGGCGCGATCGTGGATCTGACCGTGAAAGACGGCGGGCAGGAGGCGCAGCAGGTGATCGGCGCGGAGGAATTGCTGGCCATGCGGGCGGCGGCACGCAGCGTGCCGGTGGCTTCCGCCGTGCAGGAATACGCGCTGCGGCTGGTGCTGGCGACACATCCGGAGAGCGCAGACGCACCGGAAGTGACGAAGAAATATATCCGCTTCGGGGCAAGTCCCCGCGCGGCGCAGGCGCTGCTGTCCGTTTCCCGTGTGCGCGCACTGGCGAAGGGCCGCTACAACGTTGCGTTTGAGGATATCCGGTTCGCGGCGCCGGCATGCCTGAGGCACCGGCTGGCGATGAATTTTGAGGCGGTCTCTTCGGGCAAAGAAATGGAAGGGCTGCTGCAGGAGATTATCTCCGCAGTAACGGAAAAATAGGGATCCGCACCTGCGGGCGCGCCAAAGGGCTTTCCGATCGCCCTTTGGAATTCTACGGTCAGAATATTTCAGTTATTTGGGGTAAAGAAAGAGTCAAGATGTTAACAGATCGTTTTTTGGCGAGACTGGACGCGCTGCGGCTGGTGATGAGAGGCCGGGCGCAGGGCGGCGCGGGCGGTAGCCGGCGGTCCCGGCAGACCGGATCCTCGGCGGAATTCTCCGACTACCGGGAATATATCCCGGGAGACGATATCCGGCGCCTGGACTGGAACGCGCTGGCGCGGTTCGACCGCCTCTATATGAAGCTGTTCATGGAGGAACAGGAGAGCCAGGTGATGATCCTGCTGGATGCGAGCGCCTCCATGGAAGACAAGTGGAGTGCGGCGCGCTCCGCCGCTGAAACGGTCGGATACCTGGCCCTGACCGGCGGGGACCGGTTGCGGCTGCAGCTGCTGAAGGACGGGCGGGCTGTATGCTCGCCGCAGTTCTCCGGACGGGCGGCTTTCGCAAAGCTGACCGCGTTCCTGGACCGGGCGGTGCCAGACGGGAAGGAAGGAACGCTGACAGAAGCGGTCCGGCGCGCGGAAAGCCTGAAGAAAGGCCTGTGCTTCCTGATCACGGACGGGTATACCGAGGACGCGCTGAAGGAAGCGCTGGACTACCTGCGCTATATGCGGCAGGAGACCGCGGTGATCCAGGTGCTTTCCGGCGGTGAACTGCGGCCGGAGACGGAAGGCGCCGTGCGGCTGTGTGACAGCGAGAGCGGAGAACAGATCGACCTGCTTGCGGACCGGAACGCGCTGGAGAGCTATCATGAGGCGTTGGAAGATTTTCTGAAGCAGATCCGGGAGAACTGCTCCGGGAGGGAGACCCCTTATCTGCTGCTGGACAGCAGCAAAGCGTTTGAGGATTGCTTCCTGCCACTGCTGTCCCGCAGCGGAATGATAGGATAGGAGAAGTATGATCCGATTTTTGAATCCGGGATTTGCCTGGATGCTGGCGGCTCCGGCTGCCATCGTGGTGCTGTATCTGCTGCGCAGGAGATTCCTGCCGCAGCAGGTTCCGTCTGTCTTTCTCTGGCGGCGGAGCGTGCAGGACTACGCAGCGAACCGGCCGTTTCAGCGACTGATGAAAAACCTGCTGTTGCCGCTGCAGGTGCTGGCGACGCTGGCCCTTGCCCTTGCGCTGATGAATCCGGTGCTACCGGGCGGAACGGCCGGAAAGACCATCCTGGTCTTTGATATCTCTGGCAGCATGCAGGCGGAGTGCAACGGGAAAAGCCGGCTGGAACTGGCGAAGGAAGAAGCCCTGAAGCGGATCCGCGAGCTGCCGGCGGAGGAAGAAATCACCGTGATCACCGCCGGGGACGAGGCGCAGCGGCTGCTGCTCTCCGGAAACCGGGAGGAAGCGGAAAAGACGATCGGCTCCATTGCCTGCGGACGGGGCGGCGCGGAGATCGACAGGGCGCTGACCCTGGCCTGGGCGCTGGCCCGGAGCGGCGAAGAGGAAAAAGGCGCGACAGTGACCGTATTCTCAGACGCGCTGCGCCTGTCGGAGATCCACACGCGCGGCGGCCGGACGCCGACAATCATCAACGTCGGTGAAGCAGCGGAGAACCGCACGGTGTATTCGCTGACGGCAGAGAACGGCAAAGCGTATGCCCGGGTGGCAAACTTCGGAAAGGAGTGTACAGTCACCCTGGCGTGCGAGACGGACGGAACCCTGTGCGGCGCGGGCGAGGTCACGATCCCCGCGGGAGAAACAGCGGGGGTCAGCTTTGACATTCCCGAAGAGGCCCGGACAGTCCGCGTGAAGATCCGGGAGAAGGACGCGCTGGAGGCGGACAACACAGCGGAGGCCGCCGTGAAGCATGCCGCAAGCCTGCACGTGGCAGTGACGGAAGACAGCGTGTTCCTTGAGAGCGCGCTGAAGGTGCGGCCGGACCTGACGGTGATGCGGACAGATGCGGAGGCGCTGGCTTCGACGGAGGCGGACCTGTATATTCTGGGGAGCGATCCGCTGATCCTGACGACCCGGATCCCCGAAGAGGGATATGACCCGGCGGCGACTGCCTTCGGGCCGTTCGGCTGGGACGGGGAAGCAAAGACCGGGGATAGCCCGGCGGCGGAGATTTCCGAAAGCCCACTGACAACGGGACTGACGATGAAGAACGTTTTCTTCCGTGGGTGGCACCCGGTCAGCGGCGGACGGGCTGTGCTCCGTCTGGGCGGAGATCCCGTGATCACATGGAACGGAGAGACGGCAATCCTCGGTTTTGACCTGCACAATACCAACCTGCCGCTGAAATACGATTTTCCGATCCTGATCCAGAACATCCTGAACACGCTGCTCACGGAAGAGCAGGCGGCTGAAGAACCGGCCGTGAACGTGATGCCGCTTGGCGAAAGCGACACGCGGGACACTGCGCCGGATTACGAAACAGAAAAAACCGAAACGACGGGAGAACAGGGCCGGGAACTGAGAAGCGTTCTGCTGATCCTGTTCCTGCTGCTGCTGGTTGCGGAGATGGGGGTGAGCCGCTATGTCTGTTGAGTTCCTGCATCCTCTTCGGCTGCTGGCGATCCCTGTTTGCATGCTGGCGGTATTCCTGATCTGCCGGTTCCGGAAAAGCCGCTCCCGGAAGGAACGGATTTCCCACGGACTGCGGTATGTCCTGATCCTCCTGGCAGCGCTGGCGCTGGCCGGCATGAGCCTGAAAACCGCCAGCCCGGACCGGACAGCCTTCCTGCTGGTTGATGTGTCCGCCTCGGTGAATGAAGAGGAGACGGTCCGCCTGGCGAAGGAAGCCCTGGCCGAGGCCGGCGAACGGAAGACCGGCGTGATTGCCTTCGGAGCGGACGCTGCGGTGCTGCGCTCCCCGGGACAGGAGGCACCGCTGGACGTCAGCGAGGCACAGGCGGACCGCAGCGGGACCGATCTGTACGGGGCGCTGCAGATGGCTTCGGCGCTGCTGCCGGAGGATTCCAACGGCGGGATCGCGGTGATCAGCGACGGGCTCATGACCGGGGAGGAGAACCTGCTGCCCGCGGCCGGCGGGCTGCCCGTGAACGTGCTGAAAACAGGCACACGCAGCGGGGCGGATGCGCAGGTGACCTCCGTGACGGTGCCTTCCTCTCTCTATACAGGACAGAAATATACGACCCAGGTGACGGTGCATTCCAATACCGCCGGTAAGGCGACGCTGCTGCTGACGCGAGACCAGGGAGCGGCCGAGAGCCGGGAGGTGACCCTGCGCCGCGGGGAGAATACGTTTGCCTTTGACTCGACAGCCGCGGGCGCGGGTGTCAGCACCGTGGAAGCCCGCGTGCTGATGGCAGGTGATTCGGTATCCGCCAACGACAGCGGGGCAGCTTATACGGTGATCGCAGGCGAACCTTCGGTGCTGATCGCCGAGGGGCAGAGCGGCGCCGGATCGCAGCTAAGCTCTATGCTGGAGGCGGCGGGGATGAAGGTGAAGACGCTGCCGGCGGCGATGCTGCCGGAGAAGGCGGCGGACCTGCTGACGTACCACGCGGTCGCGCTGGTCAACGTGGATGCGACACGGATCAGCGACGCACAGACGGTAGCGCTGGACAGCGCGGCGAAGGAACTGGGTGTCGGCACGGCCGTGTTCGGCGGCGACTCCAGCTATGCCCTTGGCGGATACCGGGGCAGCTTGCTGGAAAACATGCTGCCGGTGACGATCGACGTGCGGAACCGGATGGATCTGCCGACGACGGCGCTGGTGCTGGTGATCGACAAGTCCGGTTCGATGCTGGACGGCGAGTACGGCGTGACCCGGCTGGCGCTGGCAAGGGAAGCCGCGTGCAGCGCGCTGGAAGTGCTGGATGAGCGCGACCAAGCCGGCGTCATCGCCTTTGACGACGCGGGCAAGTGGGTGGTTCCGCTGAGCCCGGTGACGGATGTGGCAGCGATGCAGCAGCAGGTGGCGACCATCCGCTCCGGCGGTGGTACGGCCTTCTATTCTCCGCTGATGATGGCCTACAACGCGCTGAAGAACGCGAGCGCCCATTACCGGCATGTGATCTTCCTGACCGACGGCCAGGCCGGTGATACCGGATACCTGGACGTGGTCCGCCGGATGGCGGAAGCGGGGATCACGGTGACGACCGTGGCCGTAGGCGACGACGCGGACTACACCGGAATGACCAAAATTGCCGAAGCGGGGAACGGCCGGATGTACGCGGCCGGACCTTTTGACAGCCTTCCCCGGATCTTTACCAAGGAAACCATGATGATCTCCGGCGCGTATGTGCAGAACCGCGTGTTCACGCCGGCTGTGACGGACGGCTCCATGACGGATTTCCCCGGTTTCCCGCAGCTGAGCGGATACCTGGCGGCGACAGAGAAGCCGCTGGCAACCGTTTCCCTGTGCAGCGACCGGAAGGACCCGGTCCTGGCCTGGTGGCAGTACGGCGCGGGGCGGGTAGCCTGCTGGACGAGCGACGTACAGGGGGGCTGGAGCGCGGCCTTCCTGAACTGGGACCGGGCGGTGGAATTCTTCGCGGGGATCATCTCCTTTCTCCTGCCCGACAGGAGCGACGCGGGTGAGATGAGCCTGGACGACGGGAAACTGACCTGGGAAGCAGAAGTGCCGGAGGAAACAGCCCATGCAACGGCAACGCTGATCCGGCCGGACGGAACGCGGGACACGGTAAGGCTGGAACGGGTTTCCGATAACCGGTTTGAAGGGGTGACAGATACTGTCCAAAGCGGCGCGTATGCAATCCGGATCACGGCGGAGGACGCGAAGGGCAACGAGCTGACGACCGCGGAGAGCGGCAGTGTGGTCGGCTGGACCGGCGAGTATGACCAGCGGCGGGAAGATACCGGCGCGCTGGAAAAGCTGGCCGCGGAAAGCGGCGGCAAAGTTCTCGAAAGCCCGCAGGGGCTGCTGTCCTTCCCGGACACGGCGGCACGGAAAAGGACGGACCTGACCCCGCTGCTGCTCGGGCTGTCGATCCTGCTGTTCCTGTTTGACGTGGCGCAGCGGCGGCTGGACCTGTTCAGGGAAGCGCCGGCGGCCCGGAACGTCAGGGACGGTTCTGATGTTCCGGACGAACACGTAACCGGCAGGACCGTCCCCTTGTTCAGGAAAGCAGCGCGCAATCCAGGACAGGAGGAACAGGCCCCGGATGCCGCGGATGTCCTGTGGCAGAGCATGAAGAACAAAAAACGGATGTAAAGACAAGGCAGGTTGTTTTGTGGTAGAATAGCTTCAATGATAAGAAAAATCTCAGGGAGGTTGCCTCTATGAACCGCGAGGACAGAGCACTGGAAGCCTATATACAGGCTGTTCTGCCCGAGCGGGAACGGTGGCTTTATCAGCATGCCCTGAACAAGGTACGGGTGATCACCCGGAGCATGAACCCGGCCGAGAAAGCGGAATACCTGAACAGCGAGGCCTTCCGGAGCACGCTGCGGCAGCTGCAGCGCAGGGATCGCATCTGGCAGGGACTGCTGCGGGGCGAATTGGTGCTGAGCGGGGACCGGGCGGAGTTTGAGCGGTTGCGGCGGCTGATCGGGGAGGAAATCCGGGCCGAAAGGAAAATTGACCTCGCGTTTCTGCGGACGGTCGAAAAAAGCCGGGTTTCTCTGGAAAAGGCTTACGAGGTCCGGCGGATCATACGGGACGGCGAGCTGCGGAAATACTTCGACGAAAACATCGGTCAACTGACCACCCGGGCGGAGAACCGGCTTGTATTATGGCTGCGGACGGGCGACCAGACGGCACGGCTCGGGGAGATGGACGAGGAGCGCTTCGTCGTGCGCCGGATCATGGAGATTTACTTCCCCGGCGGGCTGACGCACAAGGCGGTGGACCGCGCGTTCCATCCGGGTTCGCTGGGGTCTTTCCTGCGGGCAGAAGCCGGCCGGGTGATTCCGGAACTGGCGGCCTGCAGAAACGTAAAGCTGCGCTCGGGAGAAACCGCGGCAACGGCCGTTCGCCGGGAGGCAGAGCGGGCTGAACGGATGATCCTGAACGCGCTGGAAAAGAAGTTTTCGAAGGAACGGATCCGGCGGCTGCTGGAAAAGAATCCGGGGATCATCCGCCTGCAGAAGGAGGCAGACGCGGCCTGGGAGAAGGAAAAGCGAATCCAGGCGGCGCTGCTGGACGCGATTCCGGAGCATTACCGGGACCTGTATCCGCTGGCCCGGCAGATGAAACGGCATTTCTACCTGCATCTGGGGCCGACCAACTCCGGAAAAACCTACGAGGGTGTCCAGCGCCTGCACGGGGCGGAGCGGGGCGTTTATCTCGGGCCGCTGCGGCTGCTGGCCGCGGAACAGTTTGAGGCGCTGAATCTGGACGATGTGCCCTGCTCGCTGGTGACAGGCGAGGAGCAGATCCGGGTGCCGTTCAGCCGGGTACAGTCGTCGACGGTGGAGATGGCGGACCTGAAGACCCGCTACGATGTGGCGGTGATCGACGAGTGCCAGATGATCGCGGACAGGGATCGGGGCGGCGCCTGGACTGCGGCAATCCTGGGCCTGTGCGCGGAGGAGATCCATGCGTGCGCATCGCCGGACGCGGAGCAGCTGCTGACGCGGATCATCGGGGAATGCGGGGACGAATTGACGG
>JAEEGL011351624.1_pt1 | contig 16172 bp, 13 predicted proteins | sample 9134231 | NCBI WGS metagenome assembly JAEEGL01 (sample SAMN16246548, study PRJNA631951) | gut metagenome | biome: gut microbiome; feature: rumen; material: fiber-attached | host: Bos | place: Iran: Karaj | collected 2018-10
CGGAGTTAAACTTCGAGGAAGCGGTCAGAAATGCGGATAAACTGATGTATATCGAGAAGCAGAAATCAAGAAGCAGATCCGCAAACTGAATATTTGATCAATCGAGAGAACCAAGATATTTGGGAACATTGTTTTCCGCATATTCGACGGCCTGCTCGAGAGTCATACCATGGAAAAGTCCGGCGGCAAAGTCCCTGCCGGATTTTTTGTCGTCTACAAAAGCCCCCACAACTACACCGGGAAGGGAACTTTCTGGAGAATTGGGTGCATTGGGACCGCCAAGATCTGTGCGGCACCAGCCGGGATCGGTGATGTTGATCATAACATTGGTTCCGTCATACACATTGGCAAGATCCATAGTTACTTTGTCCAGTGCGGCTTTGCTTGCAGAATAGCCCGCCTGTTCGGGCTCACGACGGATACCGCTGGTGGTATTAACGATCCTGCCGAAGCCTCTCTCAGCCATCTTGGGAAGGAAGTGATAGCAGATCATCATAGGAGCAATGGTGTTGATAAGAAAGCTCTGTTCATAATCTGACACAGGTGTCTTTAAATAATCCACACGATATGCGATCTGAATTCCCGCATTGTTCAGCACGATATCGATATCTTTTCCCATGGCATCGATCTTTTCAAGCATCCTATGTACTTCTTCGGGTTTAGAAAGTTCGGCGCCCACAGCTACTGCCTCCACCCCGAGAGCCTTGATCTCGGCCAAAGCTGCTTCGCAGTTAGCCTCGGTCCTGCCTTGAAGGATGATATTGCACCCCTTCTTTGCCAAAAAGAGAGCAGCGCCTTTTCCTATACCCCTTGATCCGCCGGTGACAAGTGCCCAGCGTCCTTTAACATCAACCATAAATACCTCCCAAAACTATAAACACGTATTTTTTGTATAATAAAACCCGCAATGTTTTACGGTTGCAAAGTAGTAATGACTGACTTTGTAAAACATTAATTGCGGGTTCTGGTATTATGATAGAACACAGCAAAAAGAATTTCTATCTCTTGAAACCGAGAAAATATAAAAATATTTCTCAAAAACAATTTTTTTTAAGAATATTTTGGAATATTTACATATATTTTACAAATTGAAAAGATTAGAATGTAGCATATGGGGGAAACATATTATTACACGAGGAGGTATTCTATGAAAGCATTGTTTATCGGCGGAACAGGAACTATCAGCATGGCCATAGTAAAAAAGGCTGTTGCGGACGGATGGGAAGTATGGCTTCTCAATAGGGGAACCAGAAGCGCGGAAGTACCGGATGGTGTTAAGTTTATTACGGCAGATATCTACAACGAAGAGGATGTTGCTAAAAAGATCGAGGGAATGACCTTCGATGTAGTCAGTGAATTCATCGGATTTACTCCCGATGCGGTGGAGCGGGACTATCGTCTTTTCAAGGGAAAGACAAAACAGTACATGTATATCAGCTCCGCTTCGGCATATAACAAACCCGCGGCAAGCTACGTGATCACCGAGGGAACCACTCTGGCAAATCCTCACTGGGAGTACTCCAGAAATAAGATAAAATGTGAGGAATTCCTGATGAAGATGTATCGCGAAGAGGGATTCCCCGTAACTATAATCCGTCCCAGCCACACCTATGACGAGAGAAGCATCCCTCTGGGAGTGCACGGAAACAAGGGATCCTGGCAGGTGGTCAAGAGAATGCTTCAGGGAAAACCGGTCATCATTCAGGGCGACGGAACCTCACTTTGGACCCTAACATTCAACAGTGATTTTGCCATTGGTTATACCGGTCTTATGGGTAATCCCCATGCCATCGGTGAGGCTTTCCAGATCACCGGCGACGAGACTCTTACATGGAATCAGATATATCAGACTATCGCAGATGCTCTGGGCGTAGAGTTAAAAGCATATCATGTTTCTGCAGAATACTTAAGCGCTGTGGGAGATAAATACGGATATGATTTCGAGGGAAGCCTTCTTGGAGATAAATCCGTTTCGGTAGTATTTGATAACAGCAAACTTAAACGTGCTGTTCCCGAGATGTGTACCAACGTTCTTTTCCAACATGGAGTGAGAAAAGTTATAGACAACGTGATGGCACATCCGGAATTACAGGTGGAAGATCCTGAATTTGACGCTTGGTGCGACAGAGTCATAGCCGCACTTGAAAAAGCCAAGGCAGAGATCTAAAACCATCCGGGCCGACAACCAATGGTTATAATATGAAAAGGAGTAACTATGAACGAAAATATTATCAAAAGAAATGAACTTCTGGCTCAGAAAGTCATAAAGGGGCTCGAGTCCAGAAACATGACAGGTTACTACGCTGCCAATAAGGAAGAGGCTTTGAAAAAAGCTCTTGAGCTGATACCCGAAGGATCAAGTGTGACCATGGGCGGAGCCATGAGTGCGCATGAGATCGGACTTGTGGAAGCCTTAAAGACCGGAAACTACAACTTTATCGACCGCGACAATTACGAGGACAAGCGGGCAGCCATGCTTGCCGCATATGATGCGGATGTATTCCTTTCAAGTGCTAATGCAATGACAGATGACGGAATCCTTGTAAATATCGACGGCAATTCAAATCGTGTATCTGCTATCGCTCAAGGACCCAAAAAGGTTGTGTTCATCGTTGGTATGAACAAAGTGTGTGATGATATCGACGGAGCCATGAAACGTGCCAGAAATGTGGCGGCTCCCACAAATGCCCAGCGCTTTGGTCTTAACACTCCCTGTGCGAAGCTGGGAACCTGCATGAACTGCAAATCTCCCGACACGATTTGCTGCCAGTTCCTCATCACCAGATACTCACGTCATGAGGGAAGGATTCATGTGATTTTGGTAAATGATAATCTGGGATTCTAATAGTTGATGACAATGGCCGTGGATGCCTGTATTATGCGGTTGCAACTTCACTTGGACACTGATAAACTGATAGTATCACACTAACGATTATTAGGCTTTATGATCGGTGTGGTACTGTCAGTTTTTTCATGTAAATCCATATGCATTTCCGCGGAGGAAAACTATGAGCTTATCGACTCTATTTATCGTCACTACAATAGGTTGTATCGTAGCGCTGATATTCAGTATGAAAGCAAAGAGGGTCAATCTGGGATATACGCTGACCACGGCACTTCTGATAGCGTGTAACGGATTGGTCATTTTTCTTATTGAATGTCGATCGATCAAAGGAGCCCGGAACATTTTCTTTGTTTACTATCTCTGTTTTGCCTGGATGTTCTTCAGTACGGTATGGACTGTCTTAAAGATCGCTTTGATCAAAAAAACCCTATTCTATCTGATACCACTGGGAGTGCTTAGCGCGCTTCAGACCGCTTTTATTATATACTGCTTCAATACCCCTCATATTCTGGCTTTTTCTAAACGTATTCTTGCCGGAAGGATATGGTGGGTAGTTGAAGGAATGCCGGATGCACCGGGAATACTGAATTTCACGGGGCTTAATATTCTGTTCCTCGTATCTGCCGGTGTTGCTGTTTTGACCATGATCGTATGTACCGTAAAAGTACAGAGAATATACAGAAGTAAGGTTATTGCCATAACTGTATTACAGATCGTGATGATCGTATTGGAAATAGTGGAACTCAAGTTGTCGCTTCCTTTCTGGATCTACACTCTGGCCATGAATCCCGTATGCTATTTGGTTTATTATTTCGCATTCATTCATTCGGACAGAAAGCTTCGTGATGTGGTCATCATGGAGTTTGCAAATGAGATGAGTGACGGCCTGATCGTGTACAACGAATTCAAAGAACTTATCCATGTAAATGACCTTATCAAAAACACAATGGATAAGGATTTCGTTGAAAAGATCAAAGATGTGGCTTTTCTGGAGGGATGGTTGTCTCACGAGGAGACAGTGGAAAATATAAAAACGATCCCCTATTTAAATGGTGAAATAGAGAGATACTTTATCGTCAGAAAACAAGAGATCGGCACGGAAGAAAGCACTGTCGGAGTAGTATACATTCTCCATGATACCACAAACTCCATCACTCAGATCCGATTGATGGAAAAGGTAAACAGTGAACTTGAGAGAACCGCCAGAATGAAGTCAGACTTTCTGGCGAACATGTCCCACGAGCTACGCACACCCATGAATGCCGTTATCGGTATGGCGGAGATAGCGCTCCGCGAGGGAGAGATGGCTCCCAGGATCAAGGATTGTCTTAATCAGATCAATCACTCCGGAAGAAATCTATTGAACATAATCAATGATATTCTGGATTATTCTAAGATCGACGCCGGAAAAATGGAAATCATACCGGAAAAATACGAACCACTTTCTGAGGTCAATGATATTGCCAACATCCTTCAGACCCGTATCGGGGACAAAAATCTGGAGTTGTTCTTTATTGTCGATCCTTCCCTGCCCCATGAGCTTATCGGCGACAATATGAGAATCCGCCAGATCATAATCAATATTGCAAATAATGCCATAAAGTTTACTGACAGAGGAAGGATCAGGATTACCCTGGACTGTGAGAAAAAGAGTGATGAGGATATCGATCTTATCTACCATATCATCGATACCGGTCACGGAATCAAGGAAGAGGATCTGAAGAAACTGTTTGTAAGCTTCCAGCAGGTGGACAGCAAGCGAAACAGAAATGTTGAAGGCACAGGACTGGGTCTTGCAATTTCAAAGAGCCTTTGCGAGGCAATGGGCGGAACCATCGGAGTGAAGAGTGAATACGGAAGGGGTTCCGATTTCTGGTTCAGGATCCCTCAGAAAATTGTGGATCCCAGGTCAGATCTTGTGGTAGAGGACGCTCAAAATAAATTTGCCTACGGCATCAATGAAAAACAGTTGATGGTCGAAGAATTTAACTGGGAGATGAACAGACTTGGACTTGTAAGTAAGGTCATTCCAAAATTCGAGGACTATGTCCCTACAGGTAAAAGGGATTTCATCTTCATAGAAGAAAACTATTATACCAAAGAAACAGAGGAATTCCTGGATAATAATCCCGATCTGACTGCAGTAGTACTGGTTCATTTTGGATCAGGTTTCAAATGTTCCAAGAAAAATGTGCGTATTCTCAGCAGGCCCATGACCACCCTTGCCATGGTTCTTGCGCTGAACGGAAAAGACATTTCTTCCATGCATTTTACAAGCGGAAACGAAGATAATACCATGAACTTCATTGCGCCTGATGCAAGGATTCTTGTGGTAGATGACAATTCCATCAACTTAAGTATTGCCGTCGGACTCCTTGAGCCCATGAAGGTTAAGTGCGAGGTGGCGCAGAGCGGAGATGAAGCACTTGAGAAGATCAAACAGGTCAAGTTTGACCTTATACTTATGGATCATATGATGCCGGGAATGGACGGAATAGAGACGACTCAGGCCATACGCGAACAGATCCCGGAAGCAAAAGATACACCGATAATTGCACTTACCGCTAACGTCATCGAGGGAAGCAAGGATATGTTCATAAACGCCGGAATGGTGGACATGATCGCTAAACCCATAGAGATAAAACAGCTTAACCAGAAGATCTTTGCATGGCTTCCCCAGGATAAGGTAATTCAGGCAAATGAAGCGGATATCGTTTCGGCAGAGACCGAGGGCACCCTTCAGGAGTTTGCAGGGTATGACTGTCTTGACTATGAAAAGGCTCTTAACGGTATCGGAAAAGTATCAACTTACGAGAAGATAGTTAAAGAATATTACAAGAGATCCCCGGAAATCCTGGAGGGAATAGAGAATGCTTATGCCGGAAAAGATTGGTCCGATTATGCCATAAGGACTCATGCTTTAAAGAGCAGTTCCCGTCAGATCGGTGCATACGAACTTGGAGATCTGGCTGAAAGGCTTGAACACGCAGGAAAGGCAGTTGACCTTGAAACCATAGAAGCCGTGAACGGAAAGGCTATGGAAACCCTGCAGAATCTTATTCATGATCTTTCAAAATACTTCCCGGAGGAAGAGACGGAAAAAGACCTGCCTCCTGTTTCGGATGAAGAATTTGAAAACATTTTGAAGGAAATTGAAGAGGCCTGCGATAATCTTGAAATGGATGCAATGGAGGTAGGGGCTGAAAAATTGAAGCAGTATAAACATCCTGAAAACAGAAAGCTTCTTTTGGAATCTCTTTATAAGGCGATAGAGGATATAGACGTTGAACGCTGCATAGAGATCATCGAAGAAATGAGGTAATCGTATGAAAAAGAGAATACTTGGAATAGCACTTGTATTATGCATGATGCTTTCTGTGACCGGATGCGGCGAAAAGAAACACACTGATAAACTGGTATTGGCACTTCGCTCCGGAACCTATTCGGAAGTAATAAAAAGCTGCCTGGTAAATTTTGAGAAAGAACACGGCATCACTTGCGAGGTGGAAGAACTCTCAGAAGATGATCTTCACAGTTATGTCCTGAACGATTCCGTTAACAGAAAGGGTTCCTACGACTTGTGTATGGTTGACGGATCCTGGGTTTCGGAATATATTTTTGAAGGTGTTCTTGCTGATCTTGGAGAGCTTGGTTATTCCTTTGATGATGATATCATTCCTGCAACAACTTCCATCTGTGTTCAAAACGGTAACACTTATTTGGTTCCCTACTATGGAAATGTTACCGTCATGATGTATAATAAAGAAGTTGCGGCTGAACTTGGATTTGATGAGAACAGCTTTAACTCTCTGGAAGATATAAAGGAATTCTGTTCCAGATCTTCTCAGGCAGGACACGGCGGATTTGTATACAGGGGAGACACCGAGAACAATATTGTAGTTGATTTCCTGCCCATACTCTGTGCCTTCGGAGGCTGGGTTGTGGACGAAAACAACAATCCTACCGTGAACACGCAAGAGTTCGCAGATGCTCTGGCGTTTTATATTGAATTGACCCAAACGGGCGGCGCCCTTGCAAAGGACGATCTCATCGCATCCGTTGAAGACGGAAACATGGTTACCGCAGTGGGATGGCCTGGATGGTACGATTCCGCTGACAGCAAGGGATCGGAATATATGGCATTTCCAGGAAAAGCTACTTCCGACAGCGCTAGTTATAACTCTAACATCTACGGAATCTGGACTCTTGGAATTCCGGAAAATTCAACCAACAAGGAACTTGCCTGCGAGCTACTGACATATCTTATGGATAAGGATGTTCAAAAGAGTACCATTCCTGCGGGCGGAGTACCCTGCAGATATTCCTCTTTGAACGATCCGGAGGTTTGTGCAAAGGATCCGCATATGCCCGTTATCTGTAAAGCATTGGAGAATGGTATTTACAGACCCGTTATGCAGGAATGGCCCAGATTCTACACTATTCTGGGTGATGAAATGATGGATATCATGGCCGGGAACAACAGTATTTCCGATGGATTGTCCATAGCCCAGGGTGAGCTTACTACGCTTATGAATACAAAATAAAAGTCTTAAAAGGATAGCCTCAAGTGAACGACAGATTAAAAGCATCGAAACCCGGAGAATTTTACAAAAGAGTATTTACCATTACATGGCCAATAGCGCTTCAGAGCCTTATCAGCATAGGAGTAAATATGCTGGATACCATAATGGTGGGAAGTCTGGGAGATGATCCGCTTTCGGCTACATCCTTGGCAAACTCGTTTATAGGTGTTTATCAGATCTTTTGTATGGGTCTTGGAATGGGCGCATCGGTACTGGTTTCCAGATATTGGGGAATGAAGAACGCCGCTATTTCAAGCGGAGACAGCGATGGAGAGAAAAAAGCAGAGAGAGCGTTAAAGCAGACCGTTGCATTGATGCTCCGCATCACTGTGGCTCTTGCACTTTGTTTTGCCATAGCTACGCTTTTCTTCCCCGAGCCCATAATGAAGATGTATAACAGCGAGCCGGAGATCCTACGCTACGGCGGCATCTATTTCAAATATTCCATTGTCACGTATTTCTTTGTAGGTATATCACTTGTCACCACCATCGTGCTTCGAAGTGTGGGGCAGGTTAAGCTTCCGCTTTTTGTTTCCATCGGTGCGTTTTCCATCAATCTGGCAATGAATTACTGCTTGATCTTCGGTAAATTCGGATTTCCCAAGATGGAGATAGCGGGTGCCGCACTTGCTACGCTTATATCAAGAATCTTTGAGGCAAGCATGATCTGCGGTTACCTTCTGATAATCGACAAAAAGATCGGCTTCAGGATAAAGCATCTTTTCATGAAAACCAGGAGTCTTATCAGCGAGTATTTCCGTATCAGTATCCCTGTGCTTATTAGTGACGGTATTCTTGCAATCGGTAATAACACCGTTGCCATGGTCATCGGACATCTGGGAGGAACCTTTGTTGCGGCGAATGCCATCACTTCGGTAACCCAGCAGCTCAGCTCCGTGGTGATCTCGGGTGTGGCACAGGCCGGAGCTATCGTTACCGGACAGACCCTTGGAGAGGGTGACAAGGATAAAGCTATGAGCCAGGGCTACAGATTCTTTGGTCTTGGCCTTGTGCTGGGCGTGATCGCGGCGGTATTTATCCTTCTTCTCAGCAATCCCATCATCGCCTCTTACAAAGAAGTAAGTGAGGAGACGGTTAAGATAGCAAGACAGCTGATGCTGGCCATCAGTATCATAGTAATATTTCAGGGTACCAACAGTATTATGACAAAGGGTGTTTTGAGGGGCGGAGGAGACACAAAGCTCCTTATGATCACCGACAATATCTTCCTTTGGGTACTGGCAATCCCTCTGGGACTGCTGGGAGGATTTGTGTTGAAGGTTCCGCCTTTCTGGATCTACGTTTTCATCAAATCAGACCAGATAGTTAAAACACTCTATTCATTCCTTCGTTTAAGAAGCGGAAAGTGGATAAAGAAGATCTCTGTGGGAAAAGAATCAGAAAATGGAAAGTAATCACGATTTATCCGAATTTAAAAACATGATATCGGAGCTTGGCATAAGCTTAAGCGATGAGCAGTATACCCGGTTTATAAAGTATTATGAGCTGCTGGTAAAGTGGAATGAGGTCATGAATCTGACTGCAATTACGGATTATGACGAAGTTGTCATAAAACATTTTGTGGACTCTCTTTCCATTGTTAAGGCCTTTAGTGCGGAAGAATTATCCGGAAAGACTCTTATTGATATCGGCACCGGGGCAGGCTTCCCCGGGATCCCGCTGAAGATAGCCTTCCCGGAGCTCAAGGTTACTTTGCTGGACTCTCTAAACAAAAGAGTGGGTTTTTTAAATACTGTTATAGAGGAACTTGGACTTAAAGATATAGAAGCCCTTCACGGACGTGCGGAGGATTACGCCAAGAAGGGACAGCTCAGGGAATCATTTGATATGTGTGTATCCCGTGCGGTGGCCAATCTTTCCACTCTTTCTGAGTATTGTCTTCCCTATGTTAAGGTGGGGGGATATTTCATCGCATATAAATCCGAAAAGACCTCGGAAGAAGTGGACGCGGCCAAGAACGCTTTGGATAAACTTGGTGGAAAGCTGGAAAAATGCGAGGAATTCAATCTTCCCGGCAGCGATCTTTACCGCACCATGGTAGTTATTTCGAAAGAAAAAGCGACTCCCGGGAAGTATCCGCGCAAAGCGGGCACACCTTCCAAGGAGCCGTTGTGAATAACATTACTGCGTTTAGCATATTTTGCACCTGACACAGATCAGGTGCATTTTTTATACCCCTGCAAGAGCAGCATCAAGAGCTTTTGAAAGCTGGTCTGCGCAGGAGGTTCCTCTTCCCTTGCAATCGTTTCCGCGAAGAAGTTCGGAAATCTCTGAAGCATCCTTTCCCTCGCAAAGTCTGCCGATTGCTTTAAGGTTTCCGTTACATCCGTTGGTGAAAACGAGATCATGAATCTTATTTTCGTCATCAAGCTTAAATGCGATATTTGATGAACAAACTCCATGGGGAGTGTATGAGTATTCTTTCATGTTTATAGCCCTCCGTATTGCTGTGATCACACTGTTTAGTCTTGTCAGTGCTGAAATACATTAAAGAATTTAGCCAAGGGTTCCACAACGTCGCTCAGATTTTTTATGGCCTTATTCAGGGTTTCAAAATCAACATTGTTTAGTTTCTGAACCGTTTCGGTGATAGCATCCGTATTATTCTCTACCATCGTATTGGAATTGTCAATAAGGACTTCAGCCTCTGCAACCACACCGTTGATCTCTTCCGTAATGCCGCCCAGTTCTTCAATGACCTCTCCCGTATCCTCGATAAGTGCATCCACCTCCGCAAGGCTTTCAGACGCGTGATCCATAAGGTTTACCACTCTTGGAATGATAAGTATCAGAGCCACGGCGAAGGCAACGACGATAAATAGCACGGCTATGGCGGCGATCCGAGTTATCCTTGAACTTCTTTTCTGATACTTAAGAATCTCTTTTAATAATTCATCTGTGGAACGGTTATTGCTATCCATGTTTTCCTCCGGATTTATAATATATTCAGTATTTCGTTATAGTCATACTGTTCGGTTGCTTTTCTCAGCCGCTCGAAGAGTTCCTTTTCGGCGTAGGGAATACTGAAGCCTTCGGTTTCCCTGAAAATATTTTCAAGTTTGTCGCAGTCCATTTCCTCTGCCGCATCTTTTATTCTTCTATATAAAGTGCCCATGTAAGAAGATGATGCTTCGGGCTTGTCCGCTTTATCATTATTTTCAAATATCTGTGACAGCGGTTTTTTAAGATCGCTGTAGGCCTTTGAAAAAGATCCGTGGTGGTCTTGAATAAAGGAAGAGTTGTTCTCTTTACCAGCATGCTCGAGATTTTCTGCAAGCCGTCCTACCATGGTTGCACCGATGATTCTTGCGGTACTCTTCACAGCGTGGATCTTTATGGTGTAATTCTTTAGGTCATCCCGGGTCAGAAGTTCATCCAGTTCCTTTAGTCTGTCGTCGATGGAATCCAGAAATACTTTTAGAAGCGTCAGGTAAGCAGATTCCGAAGCGCAGTTTTTGATACCTTCATCGATATCAAACTTGTATTCTTTGAGTACCTCAAGTTTCTGACGCTGCATCTCCTTATCTTCGGGAGTTTCTTTTGCGGTCGGTACAAAATCTTCCTCATTCACATATTCGATGAGATCTTCGGGTAAATATTTCAGTAGAATCTCGTCCAACTTTTTGGAGTCTATGGGTTTTGAAATATAATCGCTAAAGCCTTCTGAAATATATTTTTCGCGGGCTCCCGAGATGGCATTTGCCGTGAAGCAAATGGCAGGAGTATTGATGTTTGGATTGTCAGGTTGTGCTTTAAGCTCGTGAAGGGCTTGTATTCCATCCTTCAGAGGGATCATGTGATCGAAGAAGAGCATATCATATTTGGAGGCCGCCGCATACTCCAGAGCATTATCCGCATTTTCCGCTGTGTCGATCTGTATTCCGGACTGCTTGAGCAGGCTGCAGAATACTGTGAGGTTCATGGGATTGTCGTCAAGAACAAGGATCTTGGCATTCGGAGCTACGAACTTCTTGGCAAGAGGTGTCTGCTTGCCGGTGTGAGTATCTTTTGTGGAATGATAGTCTCCCAAGGCATCCCAGCTTACGACTCGCTGCTTAAGTGAAAAGTAGAAGTGTGAACCTACACCGTATACACTGTCCACTTTAAGAGAACTGCCCATCATTTCAAGCAGACTCTTTGTTATGCTGATTCCAAGGCCGGTGCCTTCAATATTGCGGTTCCTGGATTCTTCGATACGGACAAATTGTGAAAAGAGCTTTTCAATATCTTCTTTTTTAATGCCGATTCCCGAATCTTTAACGGAAACAAACAGATAGATATTGTCGGGGTCGCCCACGATCTTTTCATAACCAATGGAGAATGTGACACTTCCCTTTTCGGTGTATTTAACGGCATTGGTCAGAAGGTTTGCGATTATCTGTTTGATCCTTATCTCGTCACCGTTAAGTATCCTGGGTATATCCTTATCAAAATCCAGAGTGAGCTTAAGTCCCTTTTTGCTGGCACGGAAACTGATCATGTTCACAAGGTCGCTGATCACAGAGGATATGTCATAATCAACGGGAACAAGCTCTGCTTTTCCGGATTCTATCTTTGAGAAATCAAGAACATTGTTTATAAGGCCTAGGAGCAGGTTGCCGGATGTTTTAATGTTCTCCGAATAGGAAAGGATATCTTTATTGTCACATTCGCGAAGGATGACTTCGTTCATTCCCAGGATCGCATTTATAGGAGTGCGGATCTCATGGGACATATTTGACAGGAATGCGGATTTTGCCTCATTGGCGGCAATTGCACGCTCTGTCTGAATGCTGAGTTTTTGAGCCAGCACAGTTTTCCTGTTGGAAGATATCATCACACCTACCAGTATGGCGGTGGCGATGAGGGAGGTAATAATGGTAACTATAAAGGGGAACAAAAGCTGCTTATAAATATGTGTTGCATCAACGACGGAAATACATATCCAGTCATGCTGAATGGGAAGAGCGTAGACAACATACTCCTTTCCTTCGAACTTGAAAGAGAAATTGTTGGTCTTAGTTTCTCTTAACACATTTATGAGATAGTTTCCAAAGACTGCATCGTCGGTGTTGTAAGATTTACCGATTTCGTTCCTGTCGGAATGGGTGATCACGTTGTAGTTGTGATCCAGCAGCATGACCATATCGGTGGAACCCTGATTCGCGATCTCCTCGGTGATGACCTGAATGTTGTTGGTATATATATCCAGAGCAACTACACTTTTGGCGTCACATAAGGTTTTGCATAAAGTGATGACCATGGAACCGCTCATGGCATCGCGGTAAGGGTCTACCACCACCACTCTTCCAGAGGCGGCTCTGGCTGCGGTGTACCAGGGTCTTTCGGTGGGAATATAGTCTGCATCCGGAACCCAGTCGGTGCTGTCCAAATACTCGCCGTTTATATATGTGTACAGTCCTTTTGTGCTGTCAGACATAATGTTTCTGATAGAAGCGGATTCATTGACGATGTAGTCGAGAATCTCCTCCCGGGAACGTTTTTCTCGGATCATATTATCCAGGGTATAGCTTGAGAGCGTGAGATTATCATAACCGACGGTGAGCTGTTCGCGTATCTTTTCGGTGGATTTTAAGGCCATGATCTCCCCGCTTTTCATCAGATTTTCTTTGGTGGAGGAGTATAGAAGAGAATAATAGATCAATATCACACTCAGAAAGAAGAGTATGATAAAAACATAAAGTATAAGATTTCTGACGATCAGAGAGACGGAAGAATTGCTTTCTTTTTTGTCTTTTTTCATAATCGAGCCCCTCTTAGAAAATAAAAAGAACTATTTTATGGTTACGTCGCCGCCAAACCATTTCTCGGATATGGTCTTCAGAGTACCGTCGGCTGCCATTTCATTGATGATTTCCTGAATACGGTTTCTGAGAGCACAGTCATTTTTGCGAAAGCCGATGGCAAGTTCCTCGTCCCCCAGATTTCCGGGAAGTATATAAAAGTCTTTGCTGTAGCTTGAGATACTGTAATAAGCGAATATAGAATCAAGGAAAGCGGCATCGATCTCGCCATTTTCCAGTTTTTCAAGAAGAATAAGATTGTTCTCCGTGCCGATCACGTCATTGTCTCGGTACATTTCGGAATCCTGCAATGCAGCCTCGGCGGAGGAACCGGTTTGAACGCCGATGGTGCAACCCTTCAGATCACGTAAGGATTTGATTGCACTTTGGTCGTCTATTATAAATACAAGCTCGTTGAACATATATGAATCCGAAAGATTCATTTTTTCTGTACGGTCTTTGCTGACGGAGAGGCCGTTCCATATGCAGTCGATGCGTCCGGAATTAAGGTCGTCCTCCTTTTCATCCCAATTGATAGGCTGTTTTACAAGGGTGACGCCCAGGCGTTTACATACTTCTTCCGCCATATCGACATCAAAGCCCACGAGGTCGCCGTTTTCATCTGTGTATCCCATTGGAGGGAAATTCGCATCCATGCCCAGAACAAGCTGTCCGGATTCCAGTACTTTTTTAAGGGAGTTGTCCCGGCGAAATAAACCGCAGGACGCGGTAAAGCACAGGACCAGTATTAGGAGCGAGCATATGATGAAACCGGATCTTTTATTGTTCATAGAGGGCCTCTCTCTGTTGTCAGTCTGCCTTTAATACGAATTCGAGGTTGATCTGATCACTGAATCCGGTGTTGTTCCAAGCTGAAACAACACGTTTCGCCGCTTCTTCGGCATCCGTTAAAAGATAGTTTGGTAAAACTGCGAAGAAACTGCCGCACTTGTTCCTCATGAAGATGTCGGTCTTTCGAAGCTCGGTCTGTAAGATCATGCTGAGCTTGTTTTCCGCTTCGTTCATGGGTACGGAATCCTTATCCTGTTTTGGCATAAGGGTAAACATGAGGTTGAAGATCTGCCCGCCAAATTCCTTGCTGCATCTCATGATATAGCGGTAAACGGACGTAAAGGACTCCCGATCATAGCGCTGTGCATCGTTTGAAATGTTTCTTTCCTCAACGATCTGGATGAGTCTGGACAGTTCTCTTCTGGGGTTATCCTCCGCCTCAAAAGCTGAAGTGAGCTCGCTGTTGTGAATGCAGTAGCCGTGTTTTCCGTTCTGCTTTACGGTGTAGAGGGCATTGTCCGCCAGAGTAAAGAGACTTTCAAACTCCGTGCCGTCCTTTGGCACAAGAGTAACGCCCACGGAAACTCCGATGGGAATATCATAGTCGGCCCCTAAAATTTCGGTACATCTCTGGGTAAGCTGTAGATTGAGTCTCTCGCAAACTTTAGAGATAGAGATCTCATCAAGAAGTTCGGTGAAAAATACCATAAACTCATCGCCGCCTACTCTGCAGGGAATATCTTCCGCACGGGTGTTGAATCTTACTATGTCGGCAAAGGCAATGAGAACCCTGTCGCCGTAGTCATGTCCGTATAAGTCGTTGACCAGCTTGAAACTGTCAAGGTCAAGAATCGCCAATGCTCCGCTCTTTGTTCTGCAGCACTCGGAAATCTTTTTGGTTCCGCCTGCTTTATTTAAAAAGCCGGTGAGTTTATCGGTGATGGCTTCCTCGGTAAGTGTCTCGATGGTCTTGCTATTTGCGATGGTGTTATTGATACGCTTAAGTAGAATGTCTTTGTTTATGGGTTTGCGAATAAAATCCGACGCTCCGACTTTAAGTCCGCGTCTTTCAGTGTCATTGTCATCCGCACCGGTCAGGAAAATAACGGGAATGCTTGATTTACCGGCATTTTCTTCATATACGCGCAGAGCGTGGTATGTTTCAAAACCGTCCATTTCGGGCATCAGAATGTCAAGAAGGATCAGGTCAGGAGTATTCTTTTCCAGGAATTTAAGTAAGTCCTTGCCTGAGCGAAGGCAGCTGACTCGCATATTCTCATCGCTGAGAAGGTTCTTAACGTTTGTCAGACTGATAGCTTCGTCATCAACAACCGCTATCCAATGATTCATATTTATCTCTCTCCGAATTAATTGACAAGGTATAAAAATACAAAATAAATTGTACAAAAAAACATGGCATTTTTCAAGGGAAGAGCCGAATTTGTATACCTTAAGTATACCTATGTTATTAAGGTTTCGTTGCGGATTACAAAGAAATGCGATATTATACGTTTATTAATCGATTCATAAAGGATAAAACACTTGAAAAAGATACTTACATTTCTGAAAAAAGAATTAATGCTGACCCTGGCTGTTCTGGCAGCAGTTATATCCCTGTTCATCACACCTCCTTCAAAGGATCTTTTGACCAGGATCGACTGGCATACTCTCGGTATGCTCCTTATGATGCTGTGCGTTTTAGAGGGATTCAAGAAAGAGAATGTACTTCGGCCTGTAGTGGGTTTGGCGTCTAAACTTAAGACCATGACGGCTCTGTCACTTTTCTTGATATTCGGCGTATTTTTCACATCCATGTTCGTTACGAACGATGTATCACTGATCATTTTCGTGCCACTCACCATTTTGCTTTTCAGAGGTGGAGGGAAAGAAAAGTACATTCTGCCGGTCATCACCATGGAAAATATCGCCGCCATAAGAGGTTCGCTTCTTATGCCCTTCGGCAGCCCTCAGAATCTGTTTTTGTATGGACAGGCTGACATTACTGTATGGCAGTTTATATTCCTGATGTCTCCTCTTTGCATCATGTCTGCAGTACTGCTGGTGATCTTTGTGATGTTCCTTTACAGGAAAAACCTGAAGGAAAACATCGAGCAGAGTGAAAAGCAGGAGCCCTGGAGCAAAGAAGGC
>JAEEGL011665113.1_pt1 | contig 16172 bp, 13 predicted proteins | sample 9134231 | NCBI WGS metagenome assembly JAEEGL01 (sample SAMN16246548, study PRJNA631951) | gut metagenome | biome: gut microbiome; feature: rumen; material: fiber-attached | host: Bos | place: Iran: Karaj | collected 2018-10
AACGCTTACTGGGCCGAGATAACGGGCCTCACTCCGGAGACGGAGTATTGGTTCAAAGCTTATATGGAGATCGACGGCCAGCCTTACATCGGGGAAATCCTGCACTTTACGACAAAGCTTCCGCTCGTCACATCCGCCCCTGGCTGGCTTGAACTTCCGGAAGTTTTCAAAGTTGACGGATTCGAGTATTTCTGCCACGATGGCACCTTGAACGGAAAGAAGATCCGCAACTGGTCGTTCTATTGGGATTATGACAACCGAGTATCCAAATGGGTGGCCTATCCGCTTTATAAGTCCATTTTCGCAGGCGCATCCCGTACCGATGAATGGGGCTACGATCCACTTCTTCCGGGCGCCAGGCAGCAGAATGTAAGTGGCGGCTACAAAGAAGGCAACAATGGATGGTATGCGAGGGGCCAGCAGATTCCCTCTGCTGACCGTGCCGGTTTTGAGCTGAACAGTACCACCTTTTACGGGACAAACATAGTACCACAGAACTCGGACTTCGACGGTGGTCTTTGGATGGATCTGGAGGGCAAAGTCCGTTCATGGGCAGGCCAGTCAGATACCTGTTATGTCGTCTCCGGCTGCATCACCAAGGACGCCAAATACTATGTATGCGACCGGTCCAGCGAAAAAGTGACCGTTCCCACGGCTTTCTTCAAAGCGGTTCTCCGCTATAGCCAGTCCACAACCATTGGGACAGACGGTTTCTGCGCCATCGCCTTTCTCTTCGACCACGAAGAGTATAGCGAGAGCGGCAAGAGCCATCTTAAGGTCGACAAGACTATGAGCATATCCGTGAAGACTCTTGAAGATGTACTCGGATACAGGCTCTTTGTCAATCTTGACAACGCCATCGGCGAAGATAAAGCCGCCACCGTCAAGGCAGAAAATCCTCAGAATAATAATTGGTGGTGGAAATAACCGGCTTGATTCTTTCCCGGCAATCAGATAGCAAGAACTTGGCAAATCCACCGATAATCGTTAACTTGCAACGTTAAATTCAAGAATCCAAACATATGAAAAAGCTCCTTTTCTTCTCAATGGCAGCCCTGATGACGCTGACAGTTGCTTCCTGTGAAAAAATCGTTACGAGTTCCGGTATGATCAAAAGGCTGCCGAATGACCGGATCCCGGTGCCGGAGGCCGTGGATATCGGGCTGGAAGTAAATGGCCACAAAGTGCTGTGGGCAAGCCATAATCTGGGGGCCGGCAGCGAAGAGGGATTCGGCTACTACTATGCCTGGGGCGAGACAAAGCCCAAAGCCAATTATTCCCGTATGTCTTATCTGTATAAGAAGAATCCGGATGTATTGCCTCTGGACAGGGATCCTGCCCACGTTGTCCTTGGCGGGAAATGGCGGACACCCACAATGGAGGAATTTTATGCCCTGCGCGCTTTGAAGGATAATCCGGATTATACCTGGAATCCGGATGCCTCGATGGAAGATGCGGTGACCCATCAGCCGATAAAAGGACTCTTAATCACCCAGAAAGCCACTCATAAATCCGTTTTCTTCCCCTGTGCCGCCTATGCTGAAGAGAAGGAAATTATAAAAGGGAATTTTGGTTACTATCTGTCATCGACGCTTGAGAAGGAAGATCAGGATAGTTTCTTTGTCTTTTATGTCCCGGAAGGCAAAGAGGATCTCTGGTACTGGCGCTACTGCGGGTATCCGGTCCGTCCCGTCTGGGTGGAGTAGGCATAACTTCAAGATCTCTGGATATGAGAAAGCTCCTTTTCTTCTCAATGGCAGCCCTGATGGTGCTGGTTGCTGTTTCCTGTAAGAAAGACAAGGACGGTCCGAAGGATGTGAAGGCTGTGACTGTAGCCGAGTTCATCGCGGCGCCCAAATCAGATACTCAGGTCTATGAACTGGTCGGCACGATAGGCTCAACCATCAACACCACCTACGGCAATTTCGACCTGACCGACGAAACGGGGACAGTCTATATTTATGGCCTGACGGCCACCTATCTGGGCTATGGCTTCAAAAATGACGGAAGCTTCAGCTCGCTGGGCCTGAAATGGAAAGACAAGATCAGAATCCGCGGATACAGAGGTGCCTATGAGGACAAGATCGAGATGGAGTACGCCTGGTTTATCGAAAAACTGCAGGATGGTGGTGGCGGCGATCTCCCTGTCGGCAACACAGTCTCCGTCGACACAAATTCCGATGCTGAAATCTGGACTTCTTCGATTGATAACACCTATGGCAGCGGTTACGCGACAACCGTTCAAGGACTGCTTATCGGCTTTTACAAGCACACGAGTACGACGACTCCTGTCGCACCGAATGCAAATCATATCCGCATATATAAGAACAATGTCCTCTCCATCAAATCTACAAACGATAAGAAATTCAAGAAGATTGTTATCGGTTGCGCTCCCGATAGCGGCGACACATCCTATTGCTTTGACTTGACCGGCCTTGAAGGCGGCACCGGTGCTACGGCCAACAAATCAGCAAAAACCGTGACCTGGACCGGCTCCTCCTCAAAGGTAATCCTTCTGAACACCATAGGCCAGATCCGGGTGGAAAAGCTGACCGTAGAGTTTGAATAAAGTCAATCTGAAATATCACTCCAATGAAAAAATTGATTTACATCCTGATGGCCCTTTTTGTGGCCGCGACTGTTTCCTGTACGAAAGATTCTACCAGGAAGAATCTTCCTGTTCCGAAGGCCATTGATCTGGGGATCACGGTGGATGGGCATAAAGTCCTGTTTGCCTCGTTCAACCTGGGAGCCTCCAAAGAATACGAAGCCGGTAACTACTATGCCTGGGGCGAGACCGAGCCCAAGAAGAGGTATGACTGGAGTACGTATAAATATGCCAATGGGGATTATCATAAATTGACCAAATACTGTCCCAAAGACAGGGAGAATGATTTCTGGGATCTGGCCGCGAAGCCCTCGGGGGCCGATGGCAAAATGCAGCTGGATGCGGAGGATGATGTCGCCCAGGTCAAACTCGGCGGCAAATGGCGTATGCCGACGGGGAAGGATATTAATGCGCTTCTCGCCTTGAAAGATAATTCGAATTACACCTGGGAACCCTGGTTCGAAATGAAAGATGCCGCCGGAAAATCCGTCCACGGCCTTAAAGTCACCCAGAAGTCAACCGGGAAGTATGTCTTTTTCCCCGCTGCCGGCCAATACTATGAAAATACCCTGTACGATCCGGCCGATGCGGACAGCGGCTACTGGTCGTCAACCCTGTACGACGGCTCCTGCGCACTCTTTCTGTTCATCGAGCCGTACGATCCTTCAGATGATGGTGATACCATCGGCCGCGATGATTACGATCGCTTCCGCGGCTTTTGCATCCGTCCTGTTATGGATGAATAAATTTTCCACCCACATAGCCCGTTTAGTATGAATTTTGCACTTACTGCCGGTGCTATATGGTTGAGAAACTGCTGCTTACATTGATTCTTCTGGTGCCCGGAGCGTTGATTCTCCGGGCGCAGGATTATCCGGTCTCGCCGCCGGACGGTCCGGCCTTGCGCGTGAAGGAGGATACAAGCTCTCTTCAGCTGCACTCCTATTCGCTGATGGAACTATCTCCCGCTCCCGACATCCGGCTTCCCTCCACCCTGGTGCCTCCCCCATTCGAGACCAAAGAGCAAAAGGCCGCAAGGATCAATCTCCGGACGGAGGCGGACGTGATGCGGTCCGTGCAGCTGAATCTGATGGGGTATCAGCCACCCAGGTTCTCCCTGCCGGAGAAGCGGTTGCTCCGCTTTGCCGGAATGTTTTTCAGCGATCCATTCGCTCTACCGGAAGGCTGCGTCCCCTTTATGAACACCTCCAATCCTTTCCTGTATTTCAAGACCCCGGGAATGGCGCCCTACGAGCATCTGTATGCCCCAGAGGTGTTCCCGCAGTGGATCCGGACGGAATATGATTTTGCCAGCGGCACCTACAGGCAGGTCACGCAACCGTGGAATGTGGTTCAAAAAAATATGGTCCGCAGTTTTAGCGGACCATACAGAAATGCGCCGGTGCCGAAGATGTACTTCACCTCAGCAGAGCGCGCCTTGCACCAATAGCTTAGTCTTCTACATAAACAGGACGGATTGAATTCCCCAAATAAGTATTGTTATAGAGATCTTGCATAATCTTGGTTGCGAACGGATCTGCAGGATTATCACCAGACAATCCGAACCAAAAACAGTAGGCGTCGTAAGACTCCGCACGGGGAGTGCTGGACCAGTAACAACCAAACAGAGAGGCATCCGAACCCGGCCCAAACGGGTCTCCCTGTCCTGCGGCCGGGAGGAAAATCCAGTTATTGGTCGACTTCTGCAAGATACGGGTTCCAACAATGGTATTGTCCTTGTCATCCTTCATCGTTTTTCCACCGAAGACGTATGGCGTCCAATCCGTCCATTGATAATCGGGATTATCTCGCAGGGCTACCAGCGCATCGAGTTCCGCCTTAGTCGGCATACGCCATTTGCCGCCCAACTTGACATTGGCCGCGTCATTCTTCAAGGGCAGGACATCCGTCGGAATCTCCTTATAAGTATTCACACCATAAAGATAATACTGCCTCGGTTCCGTTTCTCCCCAGCAATAATAGTTTCCGTATTCGAAGGGCAGGGAAGCGCCAAGATTGCAGTTGGCCCAGAGAACTTTATGTCCGTCTACGACCAGCCCGATGTCCACGGCCGTCGGCTTCGGGACCGGGTTCGGATCCGGGTCCGGCTGAGGCTGTTCGTTTTTCTTGCAGGAAACAGCACCGCAGACCATCGCGGCCGCCATCAGGATGTACATCAACTTCTTCATACGCTTGAAAGATTAGATTATTGGGTGCAAGTTAATGATTTTCGGGGAGACTAACAACAGACGCATCGCGGCTCTTGTTAAAAACTGTATCCCAGGCCTACCAGGAAGGTATTGCCTATCTCCTTGTTGGCCGTGAGCCAGGTGGCGGAGATGCGAACGCCGTAGAAGGTGGCACCGGCGCCAAGAGCGAAATGCGACGGCATCACGGATCCGGCGGAAGCATAGCGGTAACCGGCCCTGAGCCAGCCGATGTCCTTGACGCCGAGCTGGAATCCGGCGGCAACAGCCCATTCGCGGTTGAAGGCGAATTCGGCCGAAAGGGCGGGCTGGAGGTGGACGATACCGACCTTGGCCACGTAATCTCCAGATATACGGGCGACCGGGACCAGGCTATACTTGGTCGGAACAGCCGTCGACTGCGCCTTCGGACCGAAATTCGTCACCCCGGCCATCACGTTGAAGTCCTTCCCGTGATACTGCAGGAAGGCATCCATTGAAACGCCCCAAAGGCGGTAATCGCTCATTATTTGCTGCTGGGCATACTTGATGTTGAAGCCAACCCCGACGCATCGGGCAATCGAGAAGGCCAGGCCACCGCCGACCACCATATCGTAAGGCTTGAAGGGTTTGCCGTTATAGACTTCCTCCGCGTGCATATCCCGGGCGAATCCGACCGTCAGGGCAAACCATTTCGCCACCTTGAACGCGCCACCGGCATTCACGACGTGGTCCTTCCACACGGAAGGCGCCCACATCGAATACGTGACACCGAGGGCGAAATGCTTGTCCATAAACGGCACGGCAGCAGGATTGCCAAACGCAGCATACGAGAGATCGGCCCCGGAAACGGCTGAAAGGCCGGCTCCGGCGAGGGCCGCATTGACGGGATCACGGTCCATCGCCACGAAAGGAAGGACATTATCCGTAGACTGAGCAGAGAGCCGGATGGCTCCGAGGGCGCAAATGACAAGCGCCAGGATATATTTTCCGCGCATCATTTCTTGACAATCGTTAATTTGTTGGTCTGACCGTCTTGCGTGGCAAGCAGAGAATAGCGGCCGGGAGCAAGGCCGGAAACATCCATTAAGAGCGGATCCGACACGCTGTAGGTACCGGAAACGGCGTACACGACCGTCCCGGTAGGGCCGATCAAACGGACGGAGAGTTCTCCGGGCGTCAGTCCGGGCAGCACCGTCAGCGAGGTCGTCACCACACTCCCAGGATAAATGGACAACGTGATGGCCGGATCTCTGACAAGGACGGTTATCTCCGCCTCTGCCAATTCACCCATCGTATCACGAGCGGTCACTTTAATGGTTCCATAGCCTTCCCGGACCGCCGTGATCTTGACCTTGTCCCCAGAAAGCACGGCACTGACATTATCCTGCGCATTGTTGCTAATGTGGAAGGTCAGCGGCTCGCCGTCGGCATCCGAGAAATGGTTGGAGAGCGTCACCTCCGCCTGGCTGCCAGCGGCCGGAAGATGGCAGATTCCGAAAGGCGTCTGCAGCACCGGGGCCCGGTTCTCCAAGAGCGAATAGGAGAACGTGAAGGTTGTCGTCTCATCGAATTCATCCTTGGCCGTAACAGTCATCGTAAAGGTCCCCGGCGTGGCCGTCAATCCGTTCAGGACAAAGGTCCACTGACCGTTTTCAAGAACCAGTCGAGCCCTGCCCGTCGACCTGTATGTCACGGTGAAATCATTGCCGTCCGGCTCGTAAATATCGAGCGGCACGTGTACTTCTTCCCATTGATGGAAAGGACCGATCGAGGACGGAACATTGATGACCGGCGGATGGTTGATACCGGTAACGACCGTCTTGACGGGAGCGGCGGCTCCATAGCGGTGGCCATACGCATAGCCTGCTACCGTCACGTAATACGTTGTGCTGAAGGCCAGTTTCCGCAGCCGGAGGGAAATGGGCTGTCCTTCCATCATCGCCGGGTCCGTCACGTCATAAGAGACGGTAAAGACGTCACTGCCGGGATGAGCCGGGTCAAGATTCTCGATGGAAGAACGGGATGAAGAGGCAAAAGCGGTGTGGCCGTAGTTACCGTTGGAGGTAAAGTCAAAAAGCAGGGAATTGCCGGAAGCTTCCACGGTATATTCTCCTGTCATATCGACAGCAGCGTCGCCATACATAATCGCGCCATACGCATCTACAAGGGGGCCGATGGGCTTGGAACCGGTCGAGGGACCGATCCGGCGGGCTCCGCCGATGAGGGCCTCCCGCAGATCGTCCGCCGTATAGCCGGGACCGCCGCAGTAGGAGAGGACCAGGGCTGCTACCCCGCTCACGTGCGGACAGGCCATCGAAGTTCCTCCAAAACGGGCATAAGTATTGGTAGGAATCGTACTGTAAATATCCACGCCCGGCGCACAAAGATCCACCCAGGATCCGTAATCCGAGAAGCTGGCCCGCTGCCCCGAACTGGTAATGGCTCCGACAGCAATACAGGGTTCATAGTTACCCGGAGGCCCATACGGAATATCATCATTGCCGGCGGCAAAGATAACAAGGCCGCCCTTCATCGGGGAATTAGGCAGTTGATTGCCCCGGTTGTCGCAACCGGCATACTTGACGAAATAGTCCACCGCAGCGGTAAAAGTTCCGTCAGGATGGTCGAAATAATACTTGTATGCATCGATATCCTCCTGATCCAGCCGGTCGTTCTCATTGATGTCGAAGTAGTAACCCCAACTGTTCTGGCTGATGACGGCTCCGTGATCGGCACCTTCCTTGATGGCCGTCTCGCCGTCGCCGCCGACGTCATAGGTCTGACCATTGGCCGTCACGGTCTTGAACATCTGGTGAGAAAGAAGCGTAACGCCTCTACGACCAGCCGCATAGTCTCCACCCGCAACGCCGGCAACGCCCTTTCCGTTGTTGGAAACGGCGGCAATGGTACCAGCCACATGGGAACCGTGGTCGTGGGGGTAGATGGTTCTGTTATCGTCGACATAATTGTAGTGGCCGGAGGACGCGCAGTTCCAAGCGAGGTCGGGATGATTGAGCTGAATACCGCCATCCACCACGCACACGACGACATCCGGATTCCCTACGGTAAAACCGGCCCAAACCGGCTCTACGTTGACATCATAACCATTGCTATTCTTGAGACCCCACATATAATTATAATACGAGTCGTTCATCGCAGCCGTACGGATTGGCAGGCACTTCTCAAATCGTTCCACACCGGGGATCGCCATTAGGTCCTCCCCCGCCTTGGTGATGGGAATGGTTTTGTCAAAGGTAACTTTATACCAGCGATGCAGCCCTTCTGCGCGGGTGCGCGGCTCGTATTCCCCGGCATCGGGGAAAAGGCGTCGCATCGAAGTGATGCCGAGCTCTTCCACCAGGGAATTGAGCTCCGAAGACTTCGTCACCACACCGCCCTTGGCGAGATCGGCCTCGATGAGCGCCGTCATCTCCTCCGAAAAATACACCTTCGCCACACCAGGCACCGCCCCCCGGGCGTTCTCTGCCTCCGGCGTCACCGCCGGCTCCGCCACTGGATTCTCCCCCTCCTTCGCGCAACTCACCGCCAGAAGGCTTATCATACAAATCACAAAGAATACTCTTTTCATTATAAAATTATCATTTAAAAATAAGTTGAATCAGTGGATAAAACCGTGGCCGCCCGTGGCCTCGTGAACGGGAGGGGCCCGCAAGTCATAGACTTGTGGGAGGGATGGAGGTGCGAAGCACCGGAAGTTTTAGGAACTGATTCAACTTATTTTTATTCTACACTCTTAAACAGAATTACAAAAATAATGATTAGTTTTGTAAAAATGTGAAATTTTATGGGTGTTTGGACAAATATAAAGAATGAGTTGCGCGCACTTGCCGACATCACCAACCATATCGACACCGTCGACGCCGCTCTCCGCATAAAAAACAACATCTGGTTTCGTGGGCCGAACGTTTGGATCCTCGCCTTCTCGATCGTCGTCGCCTCCGTCGGCCTCAACATCAATTCCACCGCCGTTATCATCGGCGCGATGCTCATTTCCCCGCTGATGGGCCCGATCGTCGGCGCCGGATTCGCCCTCGGCACCCAGGATATGCCGCTGCTGAAACAGGCCGGCTGGAACCTCCTGGTAATGGTCATCATCAGCCTTCTGGCCTCCTCGCTGTTCTTCCTCATCAGCCCGCTCCAGCTGGTCAACCCCACGGAACTGGAGGCAAGGACCAGTCCTACCATCTACGACGTGCTGATCGCCCTGTTCGGCGGCCTCGCCGGCATCTTCGAGACCAGCCGCAAGGACCGCGGCACCGTCCTTTCCGGCGTCGCCATCGCAACGGCCCTAATGCCGCCGCTCTGCACGGCCGGATACGGTCTCGCCCATCTCAACTGGCACTTCTTCCTGGGGGCAATGTACCTGTTCACCATCAACGGCGTCTTCATTGCCCTCGCCACCTACGCGGTCGTCAGATTCCTCCGCTTCCCGCAGGCGCAATATCTCGACGAGAAGAAGGCGAAACGCCAGCGCGCCCTGATCACCGTCATTGTCCTGGCCGTGCTGGTTCCGAGCGTGCTGACCGCCATCGGTCTCATCCAGATCAATAATTTCGAGCGCAAAGTACTCGCATTCGTCACCGAAAACCGCACCGTCGGGCAGCATTACATCTACGATTACGACGTCGACAACCACCGGCAGGTGGAGATTTTCCTGACCGGCGATCCCCTCACCGAGGCAGAGCGGGAGACCTTCCTCGCCTCGGCCGAACGCAACGGCATCCCGAGGGATCACATTATCCTCAACGAACATCCCCTGCGGTCCGAGCCGAAAGAAAAGGAAGACGAAGTGCAGTCACTGGTCCAGGGCCTCTTCGAGCAAAGCGTCCTGGAGATTGCGCGCAAAGAAGAACGGATCCGCGAACTGGAAGCGCAGATCCGTGAATTGAAAGGCGATACGACGGCCCTCACCCAAGAGCCGGCACCCGAGCCGGCACCCGGACTATAGATAGATTTCGACGTCCGTTTTCTCGGAAGCGCGGGTCTCGGGAAGCTTCACGACGACCCGGTCTTTCTCCAGCGTGAAGGCATCCTCCGACAGGTATTTCTTCCCGATGCGGACCCCGTTCGGCATCTTGGTGACGCCCTCGAGGACGAGGAAGATGTGCCGGCTGTCGGACATTCCCTTGAAGGATCCCTTGCGGGCATCGACAGTAAGTTCGATGCGGGCGCCGGATGTCTTCTTGGAGATCCGCGTGATGGCATAATCCGTATCGTAGGCTTGGCTCACGCCGTCGTCCTCGTAGAGGTCGTAGGTACTGACACCGGCCCCGGGGACGATGAGAATGCCGAGTTCATCGGAAGGATCCTGCAGGTTGCGGATATTCTTCCCGGCAAGCGGGAGGACGGAGCCGGCCTTGACATACCAGGGATTCTGGTCGATGGTATAATAGAGCGTCTTCTCCGTACCGCCCTTGTGGGTCTGATGGAGGGCCATATCGTACCAGTCATTCCCTTTAGGGAACCACATCTTGCGCTCAGCTTTGCCGTTGGCACCGGCCGGATGGCAGACCGCCGTCGCAAGGATCCGGTCGCCGAAGAAGAATTCCTCATTCCAGGTATAAGCGCGGTCTTCCTCGGGATAGACGTAATACATCGGACGGCACATACTGACGCCGGTCTCGTTCGCCTCGTGCGCGGCCGTATAAATATAAGGGCTCAGCGTGTAACGCAGACGGACGGCCTCCAGCATATAATCATAGTGAGTCGGATACGCCCAAAATTTACGCTCGAGGCGGGCGTTCTGCGTAGAGTGAGTCTTAAAAATCGGCGTGAACACACCGTACTGAAGCCAGCGGGTGTAGGTCTCGGGATCGGTGTTGCGGGTGTATTCTTTCTTCATCTGATGACCGCCGATGTCGTGTCCCCAGTAGCCGTAGCCTACATTGGAGGCCGTGGCAGTGAAGTACGGAAGGAACTGAAGGACAGACCATTCGTCATATGTATCCCCCGAGAATCCGAGCTGATAGCGGTGGCTGCCGAGGCCGCCCCAGCGATGGTAGATCAGCGGGCGGCGGGCGTCTTTCCCGAGACGGGCGTTCTGGCGCACCATATCGTGGAAGAAGACGTAGTTGAGCCAGAAGGTGTTGCTGAGGCCCTTCACATAGCGGCTCTCTATCCACTGCTGCCAGTCGAGCCACCAGAAATCGACGCCCTGCTTCTCCAGCGGGTGGATGACGCTGTTGAAATAAGCGTCGGTCCAGGCCATCTGGGTAAGGCGATAAGGAACGCTGGCTTTGTAGCCGGGCTTACCCACAGGCTTGCTATTGCCCTGGTAGAGATAGGGCTGATCGCCGAAGATGTAATCCTTCGGACCGTCATAATCGTCGGTGCGGGAGAGGTAGTCCTTCACGAAGGTTTCGTAGCACTCCTCGTACGGACGGATGCCGGAGGCGGGATGCAGGTTGAGGGCGGTCTTGTAGCCCATTTTGTGCACCTCTGCAAGGAATCCTTCCGGATCGGGGAAGAGGTCGCGGTTCCAGGTGTAGCCTGTCCAGCCGCGACGCTGGTTGAAGTCGTCGTGACCGGCCCGCTTGTCGAGGTCCTTGTAGGTGTAATGCCAGTCCATATCGACGATCATCACGTCCATCGGAATGCCGCGCTCCCGCATCTCACGGCCGAGCTCCAGCATTTCGTCATCCGTGTAGATCCAATACCGGCTCCACCAGTAACCGAGGGTATATTTAGGCGGCAGCGGAATGCGGCCGGCCACCTTGATAAAGTCGCCGAGGGCGGCCGTGTAGTCGTGTCCGTAGGCGAAAATGTACCAGTCGAGACGATCCCCTTCGGGGCGCTCCGCAATCCAGTTCTCCCAGTCGGCATCGACTTTCTCGAACAGGTGACGGGAACTCTCGTCCACGATGGCCCACCCGTCACGGGAGAGAATGCCGTTCTCCAGTTCGGTCTCCCGTTTGGAGAGTTTCTCGAAACCGAGACAACCGTCGAGGGTACGTGTCGTGCCCTTGAGGTTGCCCTGGTCGGAGAGACCGGGATGCCATACGACGGGCTTCTTGCCGAGGTTGAAAGAGACCTGCAGGTTGGCCGCATCGAAACGCCCGCCCGTGTAGGTCAACTTGACCTTGGGCGTCGTGATGATGAGGGAACCGCCGCTGCGGGTCACCTTGAACTGCGGTACGGGAAGGGCTCGGTTGACGATGGCCAGCGAGGCCCGGTCCTCAAACTTACCGTCTTCCGCCCACTCCATTCGGATGAGACGGTCGGTAAGGATGGTGAAACGGGCGTTGCCTTCCGTTACGACGGCGGCAGGATTGGCTACGGGATTAAGGTTTTCAGCACGAAGAAATCCCGACGAGGCAAGGAGCGTCAGGAGGAAAAGGATTCGTTTCATTTTTTGGATGCGTCTTTAGAGTCGTCCCTGGCAAAAAATTTCCACTGGAAGAGAATGAGATAGAAGGCGCCGACCGTCACGCAGCTGTCGGCAAAATTGAAGATGGGTTCGAAGAATATGTGGCCGCCGAGCCAGGGTACCCAGTCAGGCCAGGTCCAGAGCGGGAAATAGAACATATCCACCACCTGGCCGAACATCAGCGGGGCATAGCCCCAGATCACGCCGTAGAGGACGCTGTCAACGATATTGCCCATCGCCCCGGCAGTGATGAGGGTGAGCCCCACGAGAACACCCGTCGGGACGGGATTCTCCCGCTTGCATAGCTTGGCGATCCACCAGCAGAGTACGCCGAAAAGGACCAGGCGGAAGATGGTCAGGAGCAACTTCCCGACATCGCCTCCGAAAGCCATTCCGAAGGCCATTCCGCGGTTCTCGATATACAGAAGCTGGAACCAGTTGCCCAGGACGGGGATGCTCTCCCCGATGGACATATGGGTCTTGACCAGGACCTTGATGACCTGATCGATGACGACGAGGATCGTACCGAGAATCAGGAGACGGACTCCTTTGGAAATTTTCATAATGGCCTACTTGCGTCCGCTCCTTTCCAAAATGGCCTTTCCTTCCACGGTGGTAGTGGCGTGCGGCACCAGGCGAAGGCGCTCCTTCGGGATCAGTTTCCCGGTGACGCGGCAGATGCCGTAGGTCTTGTTCTCGATCCGCACAAGGGCAGCCTCGAGGTTTTGGATAAACTTGAATTGCCGCTGGGCCAGCTGGCTGGCCTCTTCCTTCGACAGCTGATAGGCACCGTCATCCTCGACCGTCTTGAAGGTCGGGGTGGTGTCCTCGATGTCATTGCTGCCATTGTGCATCACGATGTGACGGAGGGTGTCGTACTCCTTGCGGGCGGCATCCAGCTTCTCGTTGATGATGGTGCGGAACTCCTCGAGTTCCTCATCGGAATAGCGGGTTTTGATGTTCTCTTCCATAGTATTGTGGATTAAAGCTTTGTTACTGAAATTTTTATGGTGGAATCTCCCCACTCCGTCTCTACGGCCTCGACAGGAGCGTCCGCCGCTCCCTTGAGCGCGATGCTGCGGGAAAGGGTCTGGGAAGTGATGTAATCGGAGAAATGGGCCAGCGAGGCGGCGATCTCTTCCGCAGCCGCGCCGTCTGCATAGACCGTCGCGGAGATGCGGTCTGTCACGTCGAATCCGCTGTCCTTGCGGAGATTCTGGATCCGGTTGACGAGCTCGCGGGCGTGCCCTTCCTGCTGCAGGGCGGGCGTGATTTCGATGTCGAGCGCCACGGTGAGGGTGCCCTGCGAAGTGACGAGCCAGCCGGGCATATCCTCGGAAATAATGATGCAGTCGCCGGGCTGAAGGACAACTTCGCCTCCCGGAAGGGTCAAGGTATACGGATCTCCTGCCGCATCCGCATTTTGGATGGCGGTAATGGTCTTCTGGTCGAGAGCGGGGATGGCGGAAGCGATTTCCTTCATCCGGGGACCGTAGACCTTGCCGAGGGTCTTGAAATTGGGCTTGATCTTCTTGGTGACGAGACCTTCTGTGTCGGCGATGAATTCCATCTCCTTGACATTGACTTCGCCGAGGATCAGCGGCTTGACCATTTCGAGCCGGTCGCCCACCTCGGCAGAGATAACCGGCACGAGGATCTTTGAGAGCGGCTGCCTGACGGGAATGCCGACCTTCTTGCGGAGCGACAGCACCATCGAGGAGCACTGCTGGGCAAGCGCCATCCGCGCTTCGAGTTCCGCGTCGATCAGCGCCTCCTCCGCCTGAGGCATCAGCTGGAAATGGACGGATTGCACGTCATTCCGGACAGCCTGTGCGTCATTCCGGACTTGTTCCGGAATCTGTTTCAAATCCAGCCACAGCCGGTCCATATAGAACGGCGCGATCGGAGCGGCCAGGACGGCCACATCAACGAGCACTTCATGCAGTGTCTGGTAGGCAGCCTGCTTGTCGGGCCCCGGTTCGCCGCCCCAGAAGCGCTTGCGGTTGAGGCGGACATACCAGTTGGACACCTGTTCGCAGACAAAGTCCTGGATCAGGCGGCCAGCCGTGGTGATGTCGTAATCCTCATACGCGGCACGGACGTCCCGGATGAGGGTATTGAGCTTGGAGATGATCCAGCGGTCGATTTCGGGACGCTCCGCGTAGGGAACCTTCTCAGCCGTGGGATCGAATCCGTCGATATTTGCGTAAAGCGCGAAGAACGAATACGTATTGTACAGGGTGCCGAAGAATTTGCGGCGGATTTCATCCACGCCGGCCTCGTCGAAACGAAGGTTGTCCCAAGGCTGGGCATTGGTGAGCATATACCACCGGAGGGCGTCGGCGCCGTATTTATCGAGTTGTCCGAAGGGGTCGACCGCGTTGCCGAGCCGCTTGGACATCTTGTTGCCGTCTTTGTCAAGGACAAGGCCGTTGGAGATAACCGTCCTGAAGGCCGGCGTGCCGCTCACCATCGTATGGATGGCGTGGAGCGTGTAGAACCAGCCGCGGGTCTGGTCGACGCCTTCTGCGATGAAATCGGCCGTGCAGCCAAAGGCAGGAGAATCCTTTTTCGCAAGGCCCTCCTGAGCGTAAGGCATCGAGCCGGAATCGAACCAGACATCAATCAGATCGGTCTCGCGGACCATCTTGCGGCCGCTGTCGGAGACCAGATAAAGATGGTCGACATACGGGCGGTGAAGGTCGAAATCCGGATCGTCCAGGGGATTGTCCGGCATAATTCCGGCCTTGACCGCCTTGGCGACCTCAGCCCGGAGCTCTTCGCGGGAGCCGATGCATTTCTCTTCCTTGCCATCCTCAGTGCGCCAGATCGGGAGCGGCGTGCCCCAGAAGCGGCTGCGGCTGAGATTCCAGTCCTGGATATTCTCGAGCCACTGGCCGAAGCGGCCGGTGCCGGTAGATTCCGGCTTCCAACGGATCTGCTTGTTGAGGGCTACCATTTCGTCCTTGACGGCGGTCGCCTTGATAAACCACGAATCGAGGGGATAGTACAGCACCGGAAGATCCGTCCGCCAGCTATGGGGATAGCTGTGGACGTGCTTCTGAATCCGGAAAGCGCGGCCATCAGCCTTCATCATTACGCAGAGATCCACGTCGAGCGTGGCCTCGTCCGGGTCCTCATTGTGCTCGAAATAGTCTTTGTAACCCTTCTTGACATAGCGGCCGGCAAAGGCGGCGTAGGAAGGATCGACGAACTTCTCCACGTAGGCCGGATCGAGGTCCTCGAGGCGGCAGAAGCGGCCCTGACGGTCCACCTGGGCCTGCGGATTGCCGCTCCGGTCGACAGGCATAATGCCGGGAACACCCGCAGCGGCCGCCACGCGCTTATCATCGGCGCCGAAGGTCGGGGCGATATGAACGATGCCGGTACCGTCGGCCGTGGTGACATAATCGCCGGGGATGACGCGGAAAGCGCCGGGCTCCGTCGGGGTGAACCAGGGAATCAGCTGGATATAGCGGATGCCGACCAGTTCACTGCCCTTGAAGGTGCCGTCCAGCGCCCGGAAGGGAATCTTGTCGCCCTTGAACCAGGCGCCGACAAGATCCTTCGCGACGACATAGATGGCCTCTGCCCCCGTGTAGGGATTCTGCGAAAGGACGCGGACGTATTCGATGTCCGGGCCGACGCAGAGGGCCGTGTTGGAAGGAAGCGTCCAGGGCGTGGTGGTCCAGGCGAGGATGTAGACAGGAAGGGGCTCGGTGCCGAAAAGCGGCTGAGACTTCTCGTCTTTGATAACTTCAAACTGAACTGTAGCCGTGGTGTCAGTGACGTCGCGATAGCAACCGGGCTGGTTGAGTTCGTGGGAGCTGAGGCCGGTGCCGTCCGTGGGGCTGTAAGGCTGAATGGTGTACCCCTTGTAGGGGAGCCCTTTGTCATAAATCTGCCGGAGCAGCTACCAGTGGGTCTCGACATAGCGGTTGTCGTAGGTAACGTAAGGGTCATCCGTATCGACCCAGTAGCCGATGCG
>JAEEGL012344588.1_pt1 | contig 16172 bp, 16 predicted proteins | sample 9134231 | NCBI WGS metagenome assembly JAEEGL01 (sample SAMN16246548, study PRJNA631951) | gut metagenome | biome: gut microbiome; feature: rumen; material: fiber-attached | host: Bos | place: Iran: Karaj | collected 2018-10
AGTCGTCGAAGTACGGATCGATGACGATCAGTTCAGTCTTCGCCATTCGCACGAACTTCTTCATCTGGTCGAATGCGTCGTATATCTGACCGTCGAAGAACACCTTCTGCGGCGGAAACTTCTTGTCCTGCATCGCGTCGAAAATCAACTTGAAGCGTTCCTCGTTGCGGATCTGGTTTGCATCGTTGCGCAATTGGTCTGCGATCTGCCGCCTATCGGTCGCTTCGATTCTGGCCAGAAGCGGGGCTACCGATGCAAGAGCACGGCGCATGGCGACGAAGATGTTCATGATGCGGATACTGACTTGAATGGCAATATCGCTGTTCAGCACCCCTGACAGCATCGCTATTCCTTGTTCCGTAAATGCGAACGGCAGCTGCGGCGAGAATCGAAGCCGATCGGGGTTATCACAATTTGTGATAACCTCCTCAAGCTCTGCCCTGGTAAGCTGGAAGCGGAAATTGCCAGGGAACCGCTTCAAGTTGCGCTTGACGGACTGATTGAAACTACGTGTCTCAACTTGGTAGAGGTCTGCCAAGTCAGGCGCGAGCATGACTTGGACGCCGCGAATCGTGAAGATGCGCGAGCGTATGACGTCGGCACTTGCCTGTTCAATGACTGCCAGATCAGCCATTGGCATTCCATCTGTGGCCGCAAGACCATTCGCTTGCGATGACACTGCATTCTTCTTCATAATCTTTATCCTCTTCCTGCCGGCTTTCTGCCGGCGGGAAATAGGATAGCAGTTCCCTTCCCCCGAATTGTCTCAAAGATGTCTCAAAATTGTCTCAAAAATGTCTCGCGCAAATATCGACTCTACGCCTTCGCCATCCGCCATCCTGGCGATCATATGTAGAGCACGGGAGGGTCGCAGCTTGCTACGACCGTGCAAGTCTGATGTCGCCATTATCCGCATTGTTACGTCTCCTTACGCTTTCAGAAACCGTGACCACCATTCGGCGGAATCTGGACTGGTGAAGATCGGGATGTCACGGTCAACAAGGAACTTCATCCGCCAAGACCATTCTCTCTCATTCTTCCTTCTCCACCTTGAAACCGTCGTCAACGATGGACACCTTGCGAATGTCGTCAAATCCTTCCGCCTTGCTCGGAGCGGCAAAACGTGCCGACTTGTTGCCTATCACGAAGTCGGGCACGCGTTCGCGCCCCGTTCGCCCCGCATTCCTCGCCTTGCACGCCTGGACATCCGGCTCGAACCAGTATGCGACAACCCTCGCACCGGCTTTCTTCGCCGCCGGAACGTATCGCGCTCTCTCTTGTCCGTTGACGTTCGTGTTGTCGATGACGCAACTCTTGCGGCGGCGCAGCGCGAACGCGAACAGCTCCGCCTCCGCCGACCGCGACCTGAGCCGGTCAAGCGAAATGTAGAGATACTGCGGGAACAGACGCTCACGGCAGAACGTCGTCTTGCCGCTCCCCGGAATCCCGCACATGATGACCACTTCGAATTTCGGCATGACTTCATCTCCCTTCAAGCTCAGCGTACGAAACGCCAAGATGGTTCTTGTAGTGACGGTCGCATCCAAACGACTCGAGCAGCTTCACATACTCCTTGCGTGCGGTTTCTCCATTCTCCTGTGCTGCAGCAGGGTTGCTGGCAGTGTCATACTGGTGTGTCGTATCGAGATCGTAAAGCGTGTACCAGATCGGCGTGTTCCCGAAGTGATCAGTTGCGCTCGCCACTGTTCCTGGAGCGGCCGATTCAATCGTTGCAGCGGCTTCAGCCGCCATCTTCCAGTTCCCATACGCCGAGACATAGAACAGCATCTTGCGTAGATCCAGCGTGCGCAGCATATCTGGGGCTTCGCCAAGGATGAATTTCAGGATATTCAGCTTCCTGTTCCGCATCAGATAGGTGATCTGTTTCAGGCCAAACCTCACCCCCTCCAAATCACACGCCAGTACGAGGTTGCCTGGATTGTCTTCGCTGCAGGCCCTCCACATTGTCAGCCTGTCGGTCGAATTCGCGTAATTGTCGCTCATTGACGCGAACTGCGGGAATGAGCATCGAATAGTCTCATATCCCGGAAGCTTGTTCCGAGACCACTGGTATCGCACGTAGCCAGATTCGGCATACGCCTCCTGAACCTTCGAGCAGACCGCAAGATGGTAATCAGGCAGGTAGGGGTTGTTTGAATACGGTTGCGTGAGACCGTTGTGAGCGGCGTTGACCTTGACGTGATGACCCATCAGGTATGCTGAGGTCATTATCGCCTCCCTCCGTTCACGTGCGGTATAGTCGCGATCTGGGCGCAGGCTCCTGTAGACGCGGACTTTCTCTTTTCTGTTTGCATTGCCCCCGGCCATAATCTGCGCGACAAACGTCCGGCGCATGACCGGATCTGCCTTCTTCGCTACATCGAGAATGAACCCCTTTCCTTCGTCGTTGCATGAAAGATAGACGTCGTCTTGAAGCAGGCGACCAGCAAGCCATTTGTACTCAGAGACAGCCGGAGCCACATCGGCGGGACGCGAAAGTCCTGCCAAAAGATGCCGCAAGGCGTCGGATGGCCAATCGGCGTCTTTGTTTTTCAGGAAATGCCTGTAAACCTTCGGTACGGCAGAAGCATTCGCCCCAAAGAATTGGCGTGCGTATTTCCCCGCCTCGGCGAGGAAGTCGTCATAAAACAGCCGTCCAAGGCGAATGGACCGGGCCAGGACCGCATGGAGGCGTCCAGAAGCATCTCGAAGGATTTTCATCACTTCGCCTGCCGGTCGCCCCTCGGCGATTGCAGCATCAAGACGTTCTGCATCCTCGACGGCTTCCGCGCCCTCTTTCTCCAAGTCATAATACCTGATGCCGCCAGAATAGGTTACATACTCCCATTTCTTCATTTTGCCTCCCTGTCTACTGCTCCAGCCTCGCCTCCACGCCCCATACCGCAGGCTTGACGCCGTCTGGCGTAAGAAGCCACATCACTGGATACGGCGGCTGCTCAACGCTAACGCTACCATACCCGTCCGTTATGTATATCAGCACAGACGGCTCCAGCTCCGGATGTTCCGCGACATATTCGAAGACGGGACTGAAGGATGTTCCCCCGCCTCCATAGAATTCTAGCTCCTCAAGTCCCAGGCGCAGCACGTCAACTGTCCGGGTCTCGTCAAAACTCTCTACATGCTGCACTTCGGCATCGCACTGGATGACCGTTATCTCGTACGAGCCGAACGTCGCCAGGAGCCCCTGCAGCTCGCCGAAGAAGCGCGGCAGGTCGCATGTCGTGCTGCCGCTAGTGTCTATCGCCACGACGGCCTTCAGACGTTCCTGGCGCGAACTCTGGAGATACAGCCCACGCCCGATGTGGCGGCGGCTCGGCGGGAGCCACCTTCGCGACCCGCCGAAAGCGTTGGTCACGAATTGCGCCAGTTGCTCGCGCCAGTCGATGCGCCCCTTGAGCAGCCGCCCGACGACGCCCTTGAGGTGTCTCGGCAGATTGCCCTGCTGCCGCTCGATCTGCTGAGCCGCCGCAAGCGTCGCGGCGCGGATCCCTTCCGCTACGTCAACAGCGACAAGCGGCACGTAATCGCGGTCATATCCTACCTCGCCCCACTTGTCCCACACGGCGAACCTGCGGCTATCCCCTTCGTCGTCAGGATTGTCGCCGTCCCGGATGTGCTCGTCGAACTGCCCGTCAACGCCGGGTTGCGTCTTGTCAGGGCCTGCCCCCCGTCGCCGCGAGACCGTGATCTTGTCGTACATCTCTTCGGCCGAGATGTCGCCCCATTTCGGTTCCGGCATCAAGGCGAAACGCGGCACGGGGATTCCCTCGGACCGGAGCAGCCGGTTGACTTCCATGTCCGCCGCACGATTGAAACGCTCTCGCTCCAGGCCTTTCCCGCGCAGCATGTGCAGGAGAATGCCGTGCCACACCTCGTGAGCGAGGACGAACATGCGCTCTTCCGGCGGCAGGTCTTCGCAGAAGGACACGTCGAAGTAGATCTTCCGCCCGTCCGTCGATGCGGTGCGAAGGCGCTTGTCGCGAACAGCGACAAGGTCGAAGCGCATCATCACGGCCGCCGTGAACGGGAACTTCAGCAGGAACCGCTGACGGCACCGGCTGAGCTCGGCAAGCGTCGCCCGCTTCAGTTCAGCGAGGCGCTCAGGACTTATGGACGGCGCGGGCGTCATGACTCCCGACGCTCCCTGTTCATCGCAGTGCCGAACTTCTTCAGCCACTCGCGGTACGCCGGATGTCCGCGAAGACGCGCGATCCGCGCCGGATCGCGCTTGCCCTGCGCCGACATGACGTCCGCCATCGCCATGGTCGCGAAGTCAGGCGGCAGCGCCATGCTGATGCGGAAGAAACCATCGAGCCTGCGCCGTTCGTCGTCCGCGGTCTTGCCGCGCCACAGCATGTAGGACATCGCCGAGCATAGCGCGTAGCGACGATCCGCCGCCGGCGGGATCTTGACCGGCATCTCCGGATTGGTCATCATTTCAAGGATGTCGTCGAACGTCGCGCACATCTTGAAGAACTCGAGGAACTCGACGCCCGCCCTGTTCCCGACGAGCCCGTACACGGCCTTCCTGAGCAGGGACACGCTTTTCTCTCCAAGCAGCTTCACCATGTGGCTGACGCGCTCCCACGAGCGCGGAGACGGCCAGCCGCGCTCAAGGTTCTCACCTTCCTGGTTGAAGAGGCACGTGGGGCGGAACCGGATGAATCCGGTCACGGACGGATGGATGTCGTGCGCCGACGCCCAGGCGATCCAGCTCTCGACGTCATCCACCATCTCTAGGTGCAGAAACCTGTTCGCAAGCGCCGACGACATCGTCGCCGCGACGGCCCGGTCTTGCGTCCTGTTCCCCGCCGCGCAGATGTACCAGCCGTCCGGAACCTTGTACAGTTCGCCAAGCCTCCGGTCGAGGATGAACTCGTATGCCGCCACCTGAAGCGACCTGTCGGCCGCAGTGATTTCGTCGAAGAGAATTATCCCCCGCGACTTCGGGTCTCGCGGCCATTCGCTCGCGACAAGCCACTTCACGCCGTCTTCGCCGGGAACCGGAAGCCCCCGAATGTCCACCGGCTCGCGCTGCGCGAGGCGGACGTCGATAAAGCCGATTCCCATCTCGGTGGCGACATCGTGCAGGATGCTCGACTTCCCGAGTCCCGGCGCACCCCATACCATCAGCGGCGGCAGAGACTTGGCGAGCGACGGGTCTTCCGCCAGCGCTTCAAGCTGCGTCTTCAGCAGGTTCGTCAGCTCCGCCGCGCTCACCCGGTTGTGCAGGTCTAGAATGGCATCATTCTCCATGGTTCAAACACTCCTTTTCCTTTCTCTAATTGAATTGAGGCGCAGGCTATCTGGGGGGCCAGTATCCATTGATCCTGGTGAAATATTCCTGCAGCTCTTTCAGCCGTGCGTCCGTTAGCTCCTGTTCAATTGAATGGTCAGCGCAATCCCTGACATTGTCACTCAGGTTCACAAACACCCTGCCATCATCTCGACGCATTGAGATCTGAAAAGGAGGCATGTCGTCTCCTGGGCAGAACCCCTTTGGCATCGGACCAAAAGCATTTATCTCCCCGGCCACAAACCGATCAATGCACCTCTTAATCTCGGCAATGCCAGATGCGGAAATCCAATCTGGGGCGAACTGTATGTAGCTATCGGTACCATCTTTCAAGCATGAACAATGCCCGCAGGCTAGGGCATTGCGGTAGGCCTCTGGGTGGTCGGTCCACTCCGGCTCGTCCCATTCTGGATTGTCCGCATAACCATCAATCCAAATGGTCGTAACCCTCTCTAAGTTCTCAAAATCAAACTCTGTGAGTTCTGGATCAATCTCTTCTTGCATTTGATCTGACATGTTCATCGAGACTCCTTCGTGTTGATTATGGTCCAACCTGGGGTTATCCTTGATTCCTCGAATCCGCTGCAGTACCCCCATGCGAGAGGGTATCGGAATCGATACAAATGTCCAAATAGAGCAGCAAGCCTCTTCGTCAGTTCCAGACCCTTGTCGTCGAAGGCCTTTCTTTCGGCATAGTCTGGGGTCGTCGAATCGTCGTTGTCCTGAACCCGCTCCTCCAAAGCGTACCACTCTGACATCCATTTGCAAATGTCAGAAGCAAGAGGCTGTGGAACCTTGATGTTTTCAATCTCCACGTAATCGCCTAGTGCCGTGGAGACAAAGCCGACGTGATCTCCGATGCCGGAATCAAGATCCGATTCCTCACATTGGGGTCTTAACCATGCAAATGCGCCCGTGACCTCTGGGCTGATTGTAATCCAGGGTCTCGATGCAACCTTCCAATGCCGCCATGCCGTGTGTTCGACTTCAACAATTACGCCATCGTAATCTGCGAGCCGCGATGCAAGTCGCTCGGCGAAGTAAACGGAACGGTGCTGCCCGCCGGTGCAGCCAAAGGCAACCTGAATATGCTCGCGGCCGTCGCGCCTGTATTGCTCGATTGACTGGCGGACAAGCGTCTCGGCCGCTTCGATGAACGGCTCGACCGTCCCCGGAAAACGGGCGAAGAAGTCCGCAACGGGCTTGTCTCGCCCGGTGTAGCCGCGCAAGGTCTCGTCCCAGAACGGATTTGGCATGGCGCGGCAGTCGAACACGAATCCGCCACCGTTGCCGGTCGGATCGTCCGGCAATCCTCTCTTGAACGAGAATGATATGATAGTAACTTTCAACATGGCATCTACACTCATTAGTGCTTTGCTGGTCCTGCACCTTGCTAATCCGCCTTCGCGCCAAATTCTACAAACAATGACTTGCGGACTGGGTCAAGGGAATTCACTATCTGCCCGCCGACGTACTCATCTTCCTGATTTGGATCGAACCCACATTCAAGGAGCGCTCGGATATTTTCAAGCGGCGCGTCCACAACTGAATCCGCAGAGACACTTCTCATCAACTCGCTTTGACGTCCAATAAAATATCGAACCCGGTCTGGAGTGCCGCTCTTCAACGCAATGTCCAGCTCCATTCCCCCATAACACGCAGCCCCGACTTCCGCGCCGTGTTCTATCAGGAAATCCAACACCCTCACATCTGGATTCAAGGCGGCCCAGGACAAAACCGTCCCGCCATCGTGGTCATAGTTGTTAGGATCGTTTCCAAGCTCGACCAGTCGGCGGACCATTTCGATTGAATTGGAACGCCCCGCATACGCCAGCGGCTGCCGATTCCAATACTCGTGCGAATTTGGATCTGCCCCATGCTTGACAAGCGAGTTCAAGACGTCCATGTCAGGGTTCATGGCAGCCTCATGGACGCAATAGTAGTCCTCCGTGTAGATGTTCGCATCCAGGTCTTCCGGCCAGGGTTTCACCCAATGCGGCGCAGATGGATCAGCCCCCAAGCCAATGAGCCGCTCCACTTCCTGAACGCTTCCCTTGGCGCAAGCATTGTAAAGCCTGACGTCAATCTCACGCATGGCGTATTTGTCTGTCGTTGGAATATTCATTGGCTTTTTCCACCTTTAAAAGTGTCAATACCAACATAGCAAACGCCATGCCAATCTGAACAAAAGTTAGCGGGCCGCCAAGAACTTCACATTTCCGCCCGATTCTTGGCATTTACATCACTTTCCGCCGCCATGGGAAATCAAATTCTGATAAGCTTTGTCAAATATTGACGGCGCGAAGATGCGCAGCACCATCTGGCTTTCGTATAATTCTATAATATTTTATAAGTTACCAAATGGAAATCACCGAATCGGAAACGCCAAGATAATCACTCTCATTCAATAAATCAGCAACCATCATCGGACTCGTCGTTCGGTCAAGCGCATACCTCATGCGACATCGCTCCCCCGAGGGGCAGAAGATGATGCCAACCGCCACAACCTCAACTTCGATCTCAACCTTTGTCCTCTCGGGACTGAACGACTCGGAAAGTTGCGGTCGGGTATACCCCGCCTCTTCCCAGTTGCCATACAACTGCGAAAGCCCCATGCCTGACCGTTCGCCAATCTTCACAAGGGAAAAGATGTTGAATATCTTCGCATTGCGCGCGTCACTTGTACCCTCGTATCCTCGAACCGCACCACGACAGTCGGCTCTATATCACATCAAAATCTCCCATGTGCCAAACCTCTTACCATCCTTCCGGCGCAACGCGCCAGCATTCTTCAATATGGCAACATACTCATCAACTGTCCGATCTGAAAGTCCTAACTCTTGCGCAATTGCGCTTAAAGAAACACTGGGGTTCTTTACGATTTCCCCATAAACCTGTGTTATTTTTGCCACAATATCGTCCCCGCTGCTCTTGCGAGATCCTTTAAGCGCATTCTTAAGCGCATTCTTAAGCGCATCGCCTGCGCGTTGAGCGCTCAGACCATCAATAGGACTATTTTCCTTCTGGCGTTCGCCACTTGCGAATCTCGGGCGATATGTCGTTGCGAACTCGCCATAAATGTCGCTCCATTCCGGATAGGGATTCCCGTTCTTATCACACTCTTTCTTTATACGCTTGATTCCGCTACCGTACCGCTCAATGATGCCCATATCGACAGACTTTTGCGAGACATCCAAAACGACCTTGATCGCGCCTCCCAATCGCCATGCCGCGCGATGCAACGCCCAAGCTACCGCGACACTGACGCCCGGCGCATACAGCGCAACCGAACTGTTCGCCGAGTCTATCCGGCGAATCAACTCGCTGTCATCTACTCTCTGAAGAATTAGATTCATGACACTGGCCCTTGGTCCCGCCCATAAGCGCGACCATCTCTGTACTATGCTTCTTCTCCATTTTTGAGGATGCTGTTGACCATCCTCGAAACCTCCCAATAACCCCCTTTGTCTGGACCAACGCGGCGGATGATTTTGCGGGCCTGCAATTCCAAGAGTTTTCGCCCGATATACGGACGCGTTAAACCTATTGCTTCTGACAACATCTTCTGCGTGATATGCGGATTGGACTGAATCAAAGCTATTATTCGCTCATCTGTCTCGCTCAGGTTTTCTGTAACCTCATCCGGTTTTTCTGTAACCTTTTCTGTAACCTCGCCCGACTTTTCTGTAACCTTTTCTGTAACCTCGCCCAACTTTTCTGTAACCTTTTCTGCAACCTTTTCTGCAACCTCTACCTCGATTTCCACCTTTGTGCGTTCGGGGTTGAACGATTCGGATAGCTGCGGTCTGGCATAACCAGCCTCTTCCCAGTTGCCATACAGTTGCGACAGCCCCATACCCGACCGTTCGCCGATCTTCACGAGTGAAAAGATGTTGAATATCTTCGCGTTGCGCGCGTCGCTTGTCCCGCCGGCAACCGCCACCGCCTTGCTGATGCGCAATATACCAGGATTCGAGACCTCAATCCTCTTTGGGTATTTGTCTATGACGATTCCCTGACGCCCGTGGTAATCGGCATGGATGAGCGCGTTGGCGACTACCTCACGCACTGACCTGTGAATAGGCGTATCGTCATCCCGCGTCACATTGTCCGATGCGATCTTGAACGGCACCTTGATCCCAGCACAGATCGGCTGCGCGACCTTGAAGAAGAAGTCGATGACATTGCCGCTCCATGTCGCATCGCCAGAACAAATTCGATCCGTCCAGCGTATGTTCTTGCGGTAGTGCTCACGATAGTCGAGAAAGAAATTAGGCAGCACGTCGCTGATGGTCGAGAACTCTCCAAAGCAGACGAGCCCTGCAAGCGTCGGATGTACTGATCCATCCCGTAACTTCTTCGCCGCGCCGATCTTCACGAGAAACGCCTCGTCCTCAAGGCGTCTCCAGACATGTTCCGGCCTCAGATTGTCAAAGAGGATGCGATAGCGCCGAAGTGAATCCTGATCCAGATCGGACACCTCCAGCTCATCAAGCACGGTCGCGTCAGCAGTCTCGGCGCAGCTGTCACGAATCATCGCCGTCACATCTTCTCGCGAGCAGCGGTAATCGCCCTCTCCATTTCGCCTGAACGTACCCTTGTAGACATCTTCGCCGACATAGACCGGCTTATCGGATCGATCAGCCCTCGGCACCTCGACGACAACGATCTTTTTCCCGCCGACAGTCTCGATCCTTGCATCGCGCTCGTAAACGACCACTGCACTTACCTTGTCTCCATGGACGGTATTCCAGAAGTCAGTGAGGATCTTGCGCGCGTCATCTACGCCTACGACGGAGAACTTGTGGTTCTCCTCCTTGACGCCAAGCAAGATCGTGCCGCCATCGGTGTTTGCGAAAGAGCTGTACGTCTCCCAGAAGTTGGCCGGGATTGCGTTCTTCGCCAACTTGCACTCAAGATGGACGGTCTCTCCATCGGCAATCAGTTTTTTCAGTTCGTCACGTGTCATGTTCACATCCTTTCTCCCGTCTTCTCAGCGGTGGATTGCGCGGGGATGGAATCGAAGATCTCGTCGATTTTCAGATCACAATGTTTTTTCGACCGCTTCAAACCCTTCCTGACTGCATCGCGAAACTTACCGTCGCGCAATGTCGAAAGAGGGTAGATCGTCTCGCTGAACACGATCTCCGGCGCGAAGAAGCCAGTGGCCTTGTCTATCTCACCCTGCATTTCCACGATAAAGTACTCCTTCATCCTCTGCATGAGTTCTTTCCCTGAAAGACCGGCCCACACACAGTTAATCATTTCCCGGAGTTCGTCCGACGGCTTGGCCTTCATGATGGGATACACGTCCTTGAAAAGGTCGTCTATCTTCTTGTCCGCCTTTTCACGTATCGCCTCCGGTAGTTTCTTCTTGAGCGCCTCAGCCATCACCTTGAGTTCGGCAACGGCCTCCTCCAAAGCCTTGATGTCGTCCCCGAACACGAAATTTCCGAACGTCGGCCCCGCGCTGAAGACAAGATTCTGACGAATCTCCTTCACCCTCATCGCGAAGTAGCCGAGCGTGCATTTTTTCTGTTTGCCATTGAACTCATAGTCCGCAGTTACATCGATCTTCTCGTCTTTGTCGAACAACTGATAACGCGCCTTCAGCCTTGACCTGACAGCATCCCGCTTTGACAGGTATTCGGCCGGAAGCGCAAGGTTACATCCGCTCATCAGGCATTCGGTCACGCTGAACTCCACGCGCCTGATCTTGGCGTTTTTCTCGTAGTCCGCAATTATCTCTTCCTTCTTCTTCGCCAATTCTTCTCTGAGTTTATCGCTTTCCTTTCGGGCTTCTTCCGCTTGCGCGACCGCCTCTTCTTTTTGCGCGACCGCCTCTTCCGCCCTTCGCTCTGCCGCATCAACCTTCTCCGCCGATTCCCGCAGCCCCTCCTCGCGTCCGGCATCTTTCTGCTCCTGACGTATCTCCGCTAGGGTCTTGGATTCAACATCGTTCATGTCGTCGCAGAGAGACTTCACCATTTCCACTGTCACAGGCTCTTGTGCGATGTCTCTTCCCAAATCGTTGACGTCAATTTCTTCGGCGTCGAGTAGAAAGGAATTCGGACATGCAAGACACTCACCCATGTTGCCTTCCTCGAAGTTCGGGGACAATGCCGGATAGACCAACACAGGACCATCGTCTACGAACAAGGAGCACAGGCGAATGCCCGCGACGAAATAGAAACCGAATCGCCCGGAGGGCTCTTCGCACTTGCACTTCCAGAGACAAGACAGCGCCCTCTTGTCGAGGAACCCCATCTCGATGGACTTCCTTGAAACGTCCAACGCAACCTTGACATTGCCGCACAGCTGCTCGGCGGCTTGGCAAAGTGCAACCGCAATGTTTTCCGACACGCCTGCGGCATATAACGCAACAGATCTTTGAGCAGCCTGTATCCGCTCAATAATGAATTCCTCGCTGATCGGCTTCACTAACAGTGTCATGACATCTCCTTTAACTCAAGAATCAATTGCACAACGCCTTTACTTTCTTTTCTACACTTTCTAATACAGCGGCATTAATATCTGCAATCGCCATGTGCCCTTTTACACAAGAAACCAACCCCTTTGTGAAATCCAGAACATTTTCAGGACTCTTCAATATGATACTTAAACCTATCACTGCGCTTATGCTCAGTTTCAACTCCTCAACAGAAACTGAATAGGCAAATGTTTCTTTAATTGGTTCTGGAATATTTTTGCCATAGACCGTGACTTCAATTGAGAACTTGCCACCATGTACGACTTCTAAGTACATATCTGCCGCACACGTATCTTTTTCTTTCGGCCGCAAGTCCTTTGTTTGATTTAGGGCAGAAGAAAACGGCACCCTTCCAAAATCAAACGGCGATCCGCCAAATGCTGGGGCATCACTCCAAACCACGCTCCCATCATCACACTTCAGCTCATATTGATATTTCAAACCTTCGGCATTAACACGCGATACATTTTCTGCTTCTAGTCTAAAATGCAATTTCGCAACATTCGTCTTGAGCCATATATATCGGTCATATTCAGTTCCTCCCGACAAATAGGCCAGCTTGCGTTTAATTCCATTATCTTCCTGTTTGATATCACATGTAATACACACACTGACGAGATCGCCAGTATCGCCATTTTCCGAAACCAGCGATGTCTTTATGTCTGGCGCATTCTCAAATTCAACTGCAGCGCGCCCCATTGCAGCAACTTCTTCTGGTGTAGCAATATGCGATGACGTCCCAGCCCTTACCCATACATCTCTGTAATGGAGCTTACCATAGTCTTTCTTTAAGTGGAACGGCCGGTCTCTTATACATACGCCTATTTCTATAACTTGAAGGACAACCCCTGAACTCATCTTGCATGGATATGCTAGAAATGGGATCGGCTTGTTTGTCTTACTGTTGACAAACTCCTGCAAACGAGAATCATCAATCACGTCATTGGCATTGATCCCACATATCTCACCCAGCCCCGACGCATCTTCATCAACCCCAACCAAGATATAAGCAGGTACACTTCTAAAGGCATTTGCAAAACACAAGACATCCTTGAGCAGCTCAGATTTCTTAGCATCCTCCGCCGCTAGGAAAGCATATTGTGCTCTCTTATAATCAACACAATTGGATTCACCGTGAAGGCAAAATTGATTGATTTGTCTTTCGTTAATCATAAAACCGACCTTCCCAACTACAACACCTCATTGCCTTTTGCGTTTCTTTTGGTAGGACCATCTTATGTATTTCAATCATCTTTCAAATCTCCGTTACTATGGTGTTGGCATCGTTTGGGGTGCTGTAATAACACCTATTACTGGCCCAGTCGTCCCAATTATCACGTTTGTCTCAGTTTGCGTCTTTGCCTCAACTGCGATTTTCGCCTTATCGTCCAATGGGTGCTTATCATACACAGCCTTATCTTGCCTATTATTCTGCTCCACAGATGAATCGTTTTGGTTGTTGGTAATATTGCCGCACGAAATCGTAATAACACTACCATATTTGTCTAAAGGAATCTTATTTCCTGTTACTAATGCATTGTAATTAACAACAAATCCAAATGACGCACTTACAGGAACTATGTTCACGGGAAGTATTGGGAGGTTACGCAATACACACTCAAAACCAGCGGTATTATTTGTAAATGCATTCATAAACTCTGGCACTACAGTTTTTGGAGGTATCGGCAAATGTCGAAATTCAACTTTATAGTGAAGATTCGTTAGGCTTGTCCTCAATACTTTTTGTCTAGCCGTTTTCATTCTGACAAAAGGAAATTTATCTGCAAAAAGCAAAATCTCGACCTCATTTGTCGTGTTGAAACAATACACTCCTCTTGTAGCGTTAAGGACATCTTTTGCGGCGAACGTAAACTCAATAAATGAATCTATGTTGTGCACGAAATCCCGCCAAGTATCTTGATGGAATGTCTGCCGAATACCATTGTGATAGAATGTTGGGATTTTCAGCGGGGTGAATTGTTTGATGTCCGCTGTACGAACTCGTATAGGTTTCGTCCGCAAATTATCACCATTTACTACCGCCTGATCATTTATTAGTTGCTCATCTATAAACCAAAAGTCTGGCGTCGTCTGCAACACACTACAAAACTTTGTAATCTCACTACATTCGATAAATTCTCCATTGGAATCATAGCGTAACTGTTCGCCGGGAGATTCTATGGTGATAATTCCGCTTACAGGTGCGCCACCTCCCGCCGCTTGAGAAATATTGGGGTAAACATCTCGTAAGAAATAAAACATATTCGTTAGAAAACCAAGCGGAATAAAGACCAGAACAAATATGCAATAAAATCGTCTCTCTGCTGCAGAGCGAAACGCAATATATTTACAATATTTACATGTCAAAAGAATTGCACCGACAAACAAACATAAGAATCCTATTACAGAAATATCCCAGCAACAATATATTCTCCAGAATGAACAAGATATCATTATCAACGCTAGAATGTCTCCGCTAGGAAATCTGTCGCCATTTGGCAGAAAGTATTCTGTGTAAGGGAAAAAGTAATGAAACATCAATCCGCTGATAAATATAAGGATCGCTGCTTCCAATAAGTAAAACATGGAATGCACCAATACACCACACACCCGATACCACAAAGGCACATTTACCTCTTTCTTCCCTCTGTAAAACCAGATCCAGAACCAACCAAAAACTCGTTTACTCGTCAAAATAATAGGAACACAAATGACAACAAGAGGCAGCGCCAAATATATGAAATATTCAATACCAACAATGATAGGCTTGATGCGAATAAAATCAAAATCGATGTCACCAAAACATATAGAGTTATACTGCAAAAGTAACACTACTCCGACCACATAGCAAATGGACAAAACTGCGGCAATACGCTCCAAGCTAAAGCGTTTTAGAAACGTCTTAATCTTTGACTTTACTCCTTTCATGGTTCTGGTACCCTTTGTTGTTTTCAGTTATTCCAACACCTCGTCATCGAGCGGGGCGGGAATGGCGGGAACGGGGGATTGCCTGCGTCTGCGGGGTGAAGCGGCGGGGCGGCGGGCGGTTTCGCCTTGAGGCTCTTGATTGGTTTCGTTCCGTCTTTCCACAATCGCAATCTCATCGTCGGTCAAGCCATAGAGCTTGTAAACGAGCGGGGCGCTTTCCGATTCATCAGCAAGTGCAGCAGAGAGTTTCTGCAACAAGGGTTGCTTGAATCCCAGAATCGGATCAATGAATCTGAGTTGGCCATTGTCATCAAGCAGGACATTGTCGCCATCCTGTCCTACGTCGGTCACAAAGACATATTCATTGCCGAACGCATATCGTCCTTCCGGGCGCAAACCAAGACGACAAAGATATTCCGAAATCTGATTGTCATCAGGACGAACATCTGCGCGAATCGCTTTCTGCCGAAAGACGAGACGCGCCTCATGGAGATTTTCTGCTACGCCAAGGAACTCAAGTCGGCAATCAGGGAAGAGGATATTATGGACTACGTGCTCAAACAGCACATACTCCGGCGGATGCTTCTTGAGATGCGACTTGGCGAACGGATCCTTGATCTTGTAATAAACCTGTTCTTTCTGGACCAGGCGCACTTCACTTTCGCCAGTTCGTATTGTGTACCGTGTACCGGGAACTTTCGCAACATCGACAAAACATCCCGACCGCTTTGCCGCCGCAATCAGCGCGACGCTCTCTTGGCGTATCGGATCCGGCGGCAGCGTCCCAGTATCTCTGCCTCGTTCATCGGAGCATGTTCGCGCAAGCACTCGAATACTGCCGATATCAGATACGGCCCGCTCGCAGATGGACGGGATCGAATGAAGGATTCGACGCTCTCGTCCATCCCCTCCAGATACAGATTCCTCAGTTCTTCCGGCATGATCATCTCCTTTGAAAAGGTTGATTATTGCATTTAAGATTTTCATCCTATTATTCCCAGCGCGTATTATACCATTTCTCTAACATCGCCGCGCTACGCGCTCTCCACCAGACATCGGATGGCAGGCAGGTTCACCGCCTCCCATGCGCATCTTGATTTTGTCTTTCCCGTTGGCATATCCGCTCCTTCAGCTCGCACTGAAATTATAACATGCCTCGCTTCATCATAATCATTTCGTCTCTCTATATACTATCTCCCGCCGCCTTTTACGACCTCCCAATGGCCACCTTTGTCAGGACCGACGCGACGCAAGAGATTTGCATTTTTCAACCTGTACAGAACTTTTCTGATCCCACCTGAAGAAAACCCTGAGAACTCTTGCATTTCCTCAATCGTCGCACTTGGATTGGCTTTGAGAAATTCAAGTATCTCCTTGTCACTTTTCTTGTCGCTTTTCTTGTCACTTCTCTTGTCACCGTGCCCTGTACCATCTATC
>JAEEGL015693688.1_pt1 | contig 16172 bp, 10 predicted proteins | sample 9134231 | NCBI WGS metagenome assembly JAEEGL01 (sample SAMN16246548, study PRJNA631951) | gut metagenome | biome: gut microbiome; feature: rumen; material: fiber-attached | host: Bos | place: Iran: Karaj | collected 2018-10
CGCCGGGCGGAACGATTTCGGGCAGCGATTATTACCTCCATCTTCTGAAAAAACTCAAAGCGGAACGCGAAATCCCCGTTATCGTCAGCATGGGCGACATGGCCGCGAGCGGCGGCTACTATGTTTCCACCGTCGGCGACAAAATCTTCGCGGAACGCTCGACGGTAACCGGTTCGATCGGGGTGATTATCTCGATGTACAACGCGGCGGAACTGTGCAAGAAACTCGGCGTTCGCTCCAACGCGATCACCAGCGGCGCGATGAAGGGAATGGGCGACTTTATGAAAGAACCCACCCCGGAAGAAACCGCGATTTGGCAAAAAAGCGTCGACGATAGTTACGAACAGTTCCTCGAGGTCGTTAAAGAAGGACGCGCGTATTATCGCGGCGAAGAAGGCTCGACGACGAACGAACCCAGGCACGAACGGCTCGCGGGCGTCAAAGTAAAAACGATCGACGAAACGGCCGAGGACGAGCCCGTCGCAAACGCCGACGAAGAACTGGCGAACGACGAAGAAACGCGCGCCGCAGAGTCGGATCAGGCCGAAGAAGGCGCGGCGGAAACGCTCGCCGCTCAGGAAGAAAACAAGCGGGAGACTCCGGCGGACGCGCAGCTCGACGTCAAAGCTCAACGCGAAGCGGAACTCCGCGCGTTGGCGGACGGGCGTATTTATTCCGCGCAAGACGCCAAAGACCTGCGTTTGATCGACGAAATCGGCTTCCTGGACGACGCGATCGACGAAGCGATTAAAAGCGCCGGGCTTTCTCCAAAGAACGTTCAGGTCGTTCGTTACGAGGAAGAAAAAGGACTGTTCGACTCGCTTGTCTCCATTAAGGCGAAGCGCGAGCCGCTCGACAAAGTCCTCGACGCAATCTCTTCCCCCAAAGGGTATTACATTTGCCCGAGAATGCTCCCGTAACGCGGCGGGAGCCGTAAGTCGTATTTCGCGCCGGAAATCGTGAAATCCCCAAACGGCGTTTCCATGATTTCCGGCTCTTTTAGAGCCAAATTCATCGTTGAAAACTTGTCTTTATTTTGTATCACTTGAGTAAAAAAGGCAAGCTTTTCCACAAGAGTCCATTAATCGGTAGGGATTATGTCGATTGTATGGATTAGAAACCCTTTCAAATCGTTCGGGGGGTCGTTAGCGTCGTTTGACAAACGCGCTACGACCAGTAGAATGAGAAGAAGCTGAACGCAAAAAGCGAAACGGCGCGATAAAACCAATCTAACCTTTATTTTTAAAAAAGTTAGAAAAATTAAAAAAACAGGCAAAACCGCTGCTATTGGAATAATCGGCGCTTTTGTTATAATTATCGCGACGCCGTTCCGCTCAAACGTTCAAAGACGGTTGAGCGCGGATTGTCGAGGCGTTGGATTTTTACGCAAAAAAATAGCGACGTCTTTTATACAAATAATCCACGCAGTCGTCGCGGATCATTCATCCATTAAGGATTGACGGACTAAATGGTCAGAAGACGTCAAACGGATCTTGGAATTCTGTTTCAAGAGGCGTTGCGAGAACGTATCGGCGAGAAAAGACACCAGTACTGGTTCGCCACGGGCGTTCGTTTCGCCTTTGAGGGCTCGGAGCTCTCCGTTGAGGTCGACACCCCTTTTATGGTCGACTGGATCGTGAATTCCGGATACGTTCATATATTCGAACAGATCGGGCGGGAGCTCTTTGCGACCGAGATTAATGTAAAAATCTCGCTCAAAGGGTCGGAGGGAGCGTACGTTCCGACGTCGCCTCGTCCCGCCGCGTCTCCCGCCGATTTATTCTCTCTTGACCCTTCGGCTCAGCTCGTCTCTTCCTCCGTTGAAAACGCCGCGCGCCAATCGGCTCCGGCCGCTCCCGTCGACCCCGCGCCTTCCGCCCCTCCCAAGCGCAAGCGCGGACGTCCGAGGAAGAATCCCGTTCCGGACCCCGCTCCGGCAAGCGCCCCCGTCCAAACCGCGCCCGTTCAGGACTCTCTCTTCGACCTTCCGTCGACGGAATTCGACGTTCTCTCGAACGATCGACGCGTTCTCGACTGGTCTTCCTCCGCGCCGTACGCCGCGCCCGTCCAGGCGCCCCCCAAGCGCAAACGCGGCCGTCCGAGGAAAAACCCCGTCCCGGAACGCGAGTCGGCAAGCGTCCGTCCGGAACCCGTCGACGCGCTCCCGGCGCCCGCCTCTCCCAATCTGGCGCCGCGATCGTTTATCGACGTCTATCAGACGGAGCAACGACGGCAGGATTTGAACGCTCAAAACGCGCTTGCCAACCCGCGTTACGCCAACCCCGTCGGCGTCGACCTGTCCGAATCGGAACGCGCCGCGTGGGCGGTCGGCGATTTCGACGCGAGCGACGCCGAAACGCTCGTTCAACCTCGCGTCGACGCGCTCTCGGGCGGTCCGGCCCCGCGGCCTTTCTCCTATTCCCAGCAGGAGCCGCGCCGTCGCGGCAGGCCCAAAGGCTCGACGAACCGCAAGCCGGCGAACGTCGAACAACGCGCGCTTTTCCCATCCGTCGAGGACGACGAGGAAGAAGAAGTCTCGCGCGACTCGCGCGGATTCAACGTCGTCGCGCGGCCCAGAGAGCCGGCGCGCGTCCGCGCGGAAGTCGGCGTCGTGCGTTTCGCCTCGTTAAACACGTTTATCGAAGGCTTTTCGAACCGATTTGCGCGCCGCGTTCTGGACGTCGCGATCACGCAGCCCGGCGCGATGAACCCGGTGTTCGTTCACGGCCCGACCAGCGTCGGCAAAACGCATCTTCTCGAGGGAATTTGCGACGCGTACTCGCGCATGCCCGGCGCGAGACCGCCCCTCTACATGACGTCCGAACAATTCACGTCCGCGTTCATTCACAGTCTTCGCGGCGGCGGAACGTTTCGCGACCGATTCAGGAACATTTCGCTCTTCGCGCTCGACGACGTTCATTTCCTCGAAGGCAAGACGTCGACGCAGACGGAACTCCTCAACGTTCTGGATTTCCTGCGTTCGGCGGGCGTTCAAATCGTCTTTTCCGCCAACAAGCCGCTCAACGAACTCACGAAACTGCGCGGCGAACTCACGACGCGTATCGAAAGCGGGGTCGTTTGCCCCATTAAGAACCCGGAACGCGAAACGCTCGCGCTGATCCTGCGCCAGATGGCGATCGAAAGAAACATGATCGTCGGCGACGACGTGTGCCGATACGTCGTCTCGCGATTCGCCACGCACGCGCGCCAGCTGTCCGGAGCGCTCAACCGTCTTTTGGCGACTCAGCTGACGACCGGCATGCCGATCAATTTGGATTTGGCGCGCGAAGCGCTCGCCGACCTTGCCGCGTCGAATCTCCGCAGCGTCCGATTAGACGACGTCGAACGCGTCGTTCAGGAAGTCTTCGGACTCGAGTCGAACGCGCTCAAATCGTCTTCGCGCGCGAAAAAATGCGCCGACCCCAGAGCCGTCGCCATGTGGATCGCCAGAAAACACACGCGCGCCGCGCTCGCGGAAATCGGAAATTTCTTCGGCGGCAGAAAACACAGCGCCGTTCTTTCCGCGCAGAAAAAAGTCGACGCCTGGATCGAGACCAACGAAACGCTCGACGCCGCCGGCGCGCCGATCTCCGTCAACGAAGCGATCGAACGCGTCGAACGCGCCCTCTCGTATCCGCGCCAGTAACCAGCCGCGCCGCAAGCGGTTTGATTCTCCAAAATTATCGCGTCGCCGACCCTAATAGAAAACGCGCGAACGTCTTTCGACAATGAAAAACGTTCGCGCGTTTGCTTTTCAATCGACGTCGTTTAACGTCGCCCGCGTTCTCAGCGCAGCGAAATTTCGTTCGCTTTGAGGAAGTCGAGGAATTTTTGGTGGAAATCTTCAATTTCCGCGCCGGAAAGAGTGTGGTCGGAGGCGCCGATTTCGTATCGGAACGAATAGCTGCCCATGCCCTTGTCCATTCCCTTGCCTTTGTAAGAGGTTAAGAACGAACGCTTAAGAATAAGCGGGTGCGCGAATTCGTCGAGTTTCGCCGACAGCCCTTCGTATCCGGATTCAAGCGGCCAGACCAGCGAGAAATCCTGCCACGAGCCGGGGAATTTCGACGGCTCCGCAAAGCGATACGTCGGGTAGATCGAGCCGGAGAACTTGTCGAGCTCGATTTCAAACCAGACGACCTGCCCTCCTTCGGGCGACACGACCGCGAGCGTCTGCTTGTCGAGAACGCCCAACGCGCCGATTTTGACGTCGCCGCTGTAAATCTCGACCGAATAATCGACTTTTTGCCACGGCGTCTTGTCTTCTTTGGTCGCGACAAATTTCAATTCGTCGTTCGACTGCGTGAAGACTTTGCCGACGTCTTCGAGCGCCGCTTTAATTTCCAGATAATGGTCTTCGAGGGAAACGCCCGACTGTACGAAACTTACGCCCGCAAGACGACGTTCTTCGCGGCACTTTTCCGCGCTGTCGACCGGCTTGCGCTGGTCGTCGACCGCGCCTTTGAGGAAGTAGACGTGCCCGAGTTCGAACATGCGGAACGAATCGCGGAACGGACGGTTCTTCGCGACGAGCGCAAGCAAATTCGGAACGAGCGTCGTGCGCATCTTCGATTCGTAAGGCGCGACGGGATTGAGCAGCTGGAGCGTTTCGCCCGGCTCAAATCCGAGTTTGGCGAGCCAGTTTTCGTTAAACCACCCGTAATTGTGAACTTCCAGGAACCCGTATCCGGCCGCGAGCATGCGTCGCGCGCGATGTTCCAACTTGATGTATTCTTCGACGAACAACGGCTTCAACGGCGCGACCGGAAGGACCGGCTCGATGTTGTCGAATCCGAAAATACGCGTAACTTCTTCGACGATATCTTCTTCGATCGAAATATCTTTTTTACTTCGGAACGAAGGAACGCCCACGCGAAGGGTTCCGTCCGGCAGGAAGTCGGCTTCAAATTGAATCGAGCGCAGAATTTCGAGCGTCTTTTCCTGCGGGAAATCGACGCCGACCAGAGCGTTCATGCGCCCCGGCGCGAGTTCGATGTAGCGCGTCTCGTCCTGCAAATCGCCCGCGAGCGAATAACGCGTCTCGACTTTAAACGGAACGCCCGACTCTTCGAGCAAGTTCAAAATGCGTTCGGTCCCAACCTTGACGTTTGCCGGCGGCTGCGTCTTTTCGTAACGTTGCGACGCGTCGGTGCGAAGGTTGAGTCGGCCGGACGTCTTGCGAATACGCTCGGCGCGGAAGTTCGCGGACTCGAGCATGACGCGCGTCGTCTTCTCGGTGATTTCCGTTTCCAGACCGCCCATGACGCCCGCGATCGCGACCGGCTTGTCCCCGTCGCAAATCATCATGTCTTCGGAGATCATTTTGCGTTCGACGCCGTCGAGCGTCTGGAAGACGCCCTCTTTGCCCATCGGCGCGACGCGAATATTCGACACGAGATCCGCGTCGAACGCGTGTGTCGGCTGACCGAGTTCCAGACTGACGTAGTTCGTCAGGTCGACGAGAAGATCGATCGTCTTTTGCCCCAGCGCGTGAAGACGGCGCTGCATCTTGATCGGCGAAGGAACGCGCGTCGAATTCGCCTCGATACTAAAGGCGATTCCCGAATAACACACGCAGTTTTCGTCTTCAATCGCCACGGGAAACGCGGGCAAATCTTTATATTGGTCGACGCTGTGGCGCGGATACGGCTTGAGTTCGCGATGGAAGACCGCCGCGAGTTCGCGCGCGAATCCGTAGTGGCCCCAGAGGTCGGGTCGGTGCGTCAGGCTCTTGTTGTCGATTTCAATAAGGACGTCGGTCGCGGGGACGTAGTCGGAAAACGGCGCGCCGACTTTCGTGTCGGCGGGGCATTCGAAGAGAATCTCGTGCCAGGAGCTCATGCCGAGTTCGGCGGCGCTGCATAAAATACCTTCGCTCGCGTAGCCGTAGACTTCCGACTTCTCGATTTTCTTGTCGCCAAGCGCGACTCCGGCGGGCGCGAAGGGCGCTTTCAGGCCGACGCGCGCGTTTTTCGCGCCGCACACCGTCTGGAACGTCTTGTCGCCGCAATTGACTTTGCACAGCGTTCGCGTCTTGCCGTCGGGCGTTTCAAACGGCTCGGCGGAGACGATCTCGCCGACCAAAACGCCGTCGACGTAACGCGTAATTGTAGACACGCCTTCGACTTCCGCCGTCGCCATCGTCAGCTTGTCCGCGACGTCCTTCGGATCGACGTCCGAAATGTCGACGAAATCAGAAATCCAGTCAAGAGAAATAAACATAACGACCTCTTTATCGCGCTGTTACGCAAACGACCAATAAGTAAAATTACTGTCGACTTTCAGTTAGTAAAATCAATCTTCAAGCAGCCAGACGAGCAAACCCTTTTGGGCGTGCATACGATTGGCCGCCTCTTCGACGACGCGGCTTTGCGCGGAATCGATCACCTCGTCGGTAACTTCCAGACCGCGTCGCGCCGGCAGGCAGTGCAGGAAAATCGCGTCTTTGCGCGCCAGGCTCATGAGCTCGGCGTTGACCTGATACGGCTTGAACACGGCCAGGCGCTCCTTCTCTTCGCTCTCCTGCCCCATGCTGACCCAAACGTCGGTGTAGATCGCGCGCGATCCGCGAACCGCTTCGCGAGGATCTTCGATCAGGACCAACTCGAAGCCGGGCTGACGCTGAGCGGTGAACGCTTCGATCTCCTCGGGCGCGAACTGATACCCTTTCGGCGAAGAAACGACGATTTTGCAGCCGAGCATCGCGCACGCTTCGATCAGGCTCGCGGCGACGTTGTTCGAATCGCCGACCCACGTGATCTGGACGTCGTCGAACGAACCGAATTCCTCCTTGATCGTGAGCATGTCGGCAAGCGCCTGACACGGATGCGCTTTGTCGGTAAGCGCGTTGATCACGGGAACCGACGAATACTTCGCGAATTTCTGAACCGTTTCGTGTTTCTTCGCGCGGAAGCTAATGCAGTCGACCATCGAACTCAGAACGCGCGACACGTCGGGAATCGACTCGCGTTTGCCAAGCCCGATGTGCTGTTCTTCAAGAAGCATCGAGCCGCCGCCAAGGTGAGTCATGCCCGCCTCGAAACTCACGCGCGTGCGCAGCGACATTTTTTCAAAGATCAAACCGAGCACTTTGCCGTCAAGGCGTTTAGGACGAACGCCCTTGAAAAAATCGGCTTTGATCTCTTCGGCGAGACTTAAGATCGTTTTCAATTCTTCGACGTCGACGTCGGCGAGGGTTAATAAATGGCGCAAAGGTTTCATCGATCACGCTCCCTTCTTTAAAGCGGCTTCGAGGATATCCAGACCTTCGTCAAAGACCTCGAACGGAGTGTTGACCGCAGGCAACAAACGAATGACTTTGCCGTGCGTACAGTTAATAAGCAGACGTTCTTCCATACAACGTTGAACGAAACACGATCCTTCGATTTTGAGTTCGAGCCCGATCATCGCGCCGACGCCGCGAACTTCCTGGATTATATCCATTTCGTCCTTCCATTTCGTCATGCGTTCTTTGGCGCGCTTTTCAATTTCTTTCGCGCGTTCGAGCAATCCCTCTTCTTCGACCATCTTAATCGTCGCGATACCGGCGGCGGCGGCGATCGGATTGCCCCCGAACGTCGACGCGTGCATTCCCTTGCGCAAACTCGGCGCAAGCTCCTGTTTGCACAACATCGCGCCCGCGGCGACCCCACTGCAGATCGTCTTGGCCAACGTCATGACGTCCGGAACGACGTTGAAATGCTGATACGCGAACCATTCGCCGGTTCGACCGCAGCCCGCCTGAACTTCGTCGAAGATTAAAACCAGGCCGTGTTTGTCGCAAAGCGCGCGAAGCCCCTGGAGGAATTCGAGCGACGGAATATTGACGCCCCCTTCTCCCTGGATCGGTTCGAGCATAATACCCGCGGTTTCCTCGTCGATCGCCGCTTCCACGCCCGCAAGGTCGTTGTAGTTGCAATAGACGAAGCCGGGCAGGAGCGGTTCGAGCCCGTCGTGGTATTTCTGCTGAGCCGTCGCGGTTACGGTCGCCATCGTCCGCCCGTGGAACGAGTTGTAGAACGTAATGATCTTGTATTTGCCTTTCGGGGTGTGCAAACGCGTCAGCTTAATCGCCGCTTCGTTCGCTTCCGCGCCGGAGTTGCAGAAGAACGCTTTGCCGCCGAAACTGCGTTCCGACAACATCTGCGCCCAAACCCCCTGCTCTTCCGTGTGCCAGCTGTTGGGCACGTGAATCAGGCGCTCGACTTGTTCCTGAAGCGCCTTCACAACAGGTTTGGGACAATGCCCGAACATATTGCACCCCCAGCCGGGGAAGAAGTCGATGTAACGAACGCCTTCCGCGTCCCAAACGAACGGCCCGTCGCCGCGAACAAGAGCGACGGGATAGCGCGTGTAATTCGGAATAACGTATTGATCGAAAAGCGAAATAATCTCTTGCGAACTTCTGGCCATTTTATTTCAGCGTCGACTGGCGACGTTCCTGTTGAACGAACGGCATGCCGTTCATGAGTTATAGACAAAACGAACGGAAAACGACTCTCGACTTTACAAACGTTTGTCGACGATCTCGGTGCCGACGCCCTGACTCGTGAAGATTTCCAAAAGAATGGAATGTCGGAGTCTTCCGTTGATAATGTGGACTTTTTCCACGCCGCGTTCGATCATCTTCAAACAAGACTGGATTTTCGGAATCATGCCTCCGACGATCGCGCCGGACGAAAGCATTTTGCGCGCTTCTTCGGCGGTGAGGGAGCTGATCATCGACTCGGGATCGTTGGGATCGGTGCGCACGCCGTTGACTTCGCTCACGAAGATCAGCTTATTGGCGTGGAGCTCTTTGGCGACCTGCGTCGCGGCGACGTCGGCGTTGACGTTCAGGCCTTGTCGGCCGCCGTCGTCGACGAGCGTGTACGAGGGAATGATCGGAATGATTCCGCGATTGCAGCAGTCGAGAATCTTCTCGACGTCGACGCGCGTCACTTCCCCGACCCAGCCCAGGTCGACTTCTTCGCCGGAATCGTCTTTGATCGTCGTCTTCTGACCGTAGAGCACGTTGGAGTCGTAGGCGTCCGAAAGAGCTTTCGCCGAGCCCTGGAAGAACTCGATATCGCTAACGAGTTTGCCCGAGATCTGCTTCGCGAGAACTTCGCGCACGACGCCAAGCGTCGCTTCGTCGGTGTAACGGCGCCCCTGAACGAATCGCGGAGCGACGCCCGCTTTGGTCATCGCCTGACTGATCGCCGGCCCTCCCCCGTGAACGACCACGGGCTTCATGCCGACCGTCTCCATGAAGACCAGATCGGTGATGAGGTGCGTCATCGCGTTTTCGTCTTCCATAAGACTCCCGCCCAGTTTGACGACGGTGATCTTGCCGCGATGCTCGCGAATCCACTTCATCGCCTCAATCAGGACGTCCGCCTTATGACTGGCTTCATGTTCGTTTTGAACGGTTTTGCCTTGTTCAAGTTCAGTTTTAGGTTCCATCGCAGCCCGTAAAGACTCGTCGAAAACGCCGCGCTGACGCCGTCCGCGCGACGACCCGACAAAAGCTCAAAAGAAGCCGAAAATTTTCCGGCGATAAAACAACAAAGGTTTTGCGTCTTAACGCGTCGTTACGGAACGCGATAATGCGCAAAACCTGCAATACCAACAGCGCTTGCGTCGCGTCGCCGAAAACGATGAACCGCCGGGCGACGCGCTTACGCCAATTTAATCGGCTCAGTCGCCGACGTACGGCATCAAAGCCATGAAACGAGCGCGTTTGACCGCCGCGGCGACAGCGTGCTGGCTGACGGCGGAACAACCGGTCTTACGACGGCTAATGATTTTGCCTTGACGGCTGGTGAGCTTCTTGAGAAGCTCGACGTCTTTGTAGTCGACGAACATCGGGCGCGGGCGCTTGCCGTCGATGAGCAACGGATCGCGTTTCTTGCTGTGGACCTTCGTCTTCGAACGTTTACGATTGATACGATTCTTTTTAAATGCCGGAGGTTTGGACATCTCTCTACCAAAAATTCTCTGATTTGTTGTTTATATACGCCTACTTTGCGAGCGAACGCTATTAGGCGCCCGGCCCTTCCCGAAATCGGGCGTCAAACGGATCGCTGTGTTTGAGCCCGTCGACGGAGTCGAGGGAGTTTTCGCCAGGTCGGTTATACGAGACGCTAGTATAATCGAATTATTCTCGCCAACAAGGGGGGACGGCGATTTTTTCCCATATTTTTAGAGCGCGTCCGCCCCGGAAACGACGAAACGCGAAGAAGCCCGCCGGGCCTTCTACGCGTCCGATATGTTTCGGCTAAAATTGAAGAGAGGAACGTAAAACGACGCTCCAGGCGCCGACCGCTACAATTTCGCGTTTGAAAGAATGGAATCGATAAGTTCGTTGAGTTTTTCGTCGGAACAGTCCGACAGATACTTTTCGTCGATCGGCTCTTTTTCATTGTCGCGAACGATTTTCATGCCGCGTTGAACAAGAGCCTCTTTTTCCAGAACGTCGACGATTCTTCCGGAAACCATATTGAGCGTTTCGAGCTCTCTGATTCCCACGTGCTTCCGCTTATTCGAAAAATACCATACAACCCCTAAAATCGTCGTGTCCGACATTACCGGAACGCAAATCGAACAGACAAAGTCCTCGGGGACGTTCCACGCCTCGGCCAAACAGTCTTCGTTGACGACGACGGCGTTTCCCAACAGCGCTTCCACTTCCGCCCTCGCGGTTCGGAGCGGACGCGGCGCTTCCAGAAAACGTTCGTCGGGCAGCCCCCACAGAACGCGCGGCGAAAGGCTCGTCGTCGCGTCGTCGAGAAGATAGAGAGCGGCGGCGTCAAAGTCGCCAAGCGCGGACGCCCCGACGCGCAAAACGTCGCGAAGACGAATGGAGAACGAAGAACGCAGACAGGAACTCGGCCGAATATATTTGATCGCCGCGGCCGCCAGCTCCCCTTCGCAAGCTTCGGTAGCGAACCGCCAGCGGTAATTTTCCGACAAATTCGAGGCTAAAGACGAGGCGAGCCGACACGCGGCGTCCCAATCGACCTGGGGAAGAACGTCCGCGGCGCGTTCGAGAACTAAAAAACCGCAAACTTTGCTCTTTTCGATTTCCACGGGAAACGTCGCGCGCACCTGGGCGAGGTCGCCGCGCGGAGACGCAAGTTCCGAAGACCCCGCGCGAACAAAACGAAGCTCGTATCCAAGCGCTTCCCGAAAGACGCGGAGCGATTCGGGCAGGCTCCCGACAAAAGGAATCTCGTTAGGATCAAACGCAGACTTGGTCAGAGGAAAGTTGAACAGGTTTTCGTCGCCGGTGGGATTGGAATACATAAGGTCGTTTATCCGTTATCAAATCCTGCAAATGACTTGCCAAAGCGCCCGTCTGGGAAACGCCTTAAAGGAATCGTCCTACGTTTTTCGCAATTCAAATAAAAACTTATCCGGCGCTTTTTTTCCGATACTACCGTTGCGTTCGTTTGTGCGGTTTATAGCGTGAATCGCCGAATCGGCGCGGAAAACAATCGGCGGGTTTAGCCGTTTTTCGGTAAAGAGAAATTTACGCGAAAACAATTCGACTCTTTCAAACTTGAAAAAGTTCTATCCGGACAAACCGTCTCAACCGTTAGAATCCTCTCAATTACTCAAGGGCGAAAAAAAAACTAAAAAAAATGCGCGCGAACAGTTCCAATTTAGGCGCTTTGATATTATGATATAAGGATAGGGTCCGAGTCTTTCGGTCGTCGCGCGCCGAGGCGGCAAACGACGTCGCAAGGCCGCGCCCCGACGCGACGCCGACCGGCAAGATCGACGCCGCAAGCTTAGATTTAAGAAAATACGCGGGGCGCGCCGATTTCCAAAAGCTACGCAGATCCCGGCGTTCGGCGTCCAAGCATATTTAAACGAGGTTTTTCCGAATGAGACGACATTTCGTTAGTTTTGCCCTCCTATGTATCTCCGCGTTCTGCGCGTCGGCCTTTGCGGACGCGCCGGGTAAACTCGTCCCCGAGGCGGACGCCAACGCCGCCGGGCTGACCCGCGCCTGGTTTGCGCAAACGACTTTGGTCCAGGGACGCGAATGGGTTTCGAGCGCGACGTTCCAGGACGGAACCTTGTTTATCACCACCGACGGCGGCAAGCTCCAGGCGTTTGACGGCGAGACGGGCGCGTCGCTGTGGTCCGTCAACGCCGGCGAAGGCTTGTTGCTCCAGCCCGCGGTCAACAGCAAGCTGGTCGCGGCGATTTGCGGCACGAACCTGCTCGTTTACGACCGTTTCAGCGGCAAGAAACTTCAGGAAACGCGCGTTTACGGCAATCCGTCCGCGCCTCCGGTGATGAGCGAACGCGAAATCTACGTTCCGTGCTTCTCCGAACGCGTCCTCGCCTATCCGATCCAGCCGGAAGAGCAGGAGTCCGACAGGCTCGACATGACGATCAACACCATGAGCGATCAGTCGACGGGGCTTGGCAAAGCGAGCGACTACTGGGCGAAGAAGTTCCAGGATTATCGCAACAAAGTCGCTGGCGCCTCCTATTCGATTAAGAGCCTCGACGACCGTCGTCCCTATCCTTGTTCTTCGTTCGGCGTTTCGATGGTCGCTCCGATCGTCGGCACGCAAACGTACGCGAACGACTATATCGGCTGGACGACTGACAAAGGCTGGCTCGTCTTCGGCAAGATGGTTCGCAGCTCCGCCGACAATCCGTTCAAACTGTACGTCAAATTCCAGGTTCGTCCGAACTTCTCCTACGTCAACGAATCGCGTATCGGCAACAAGGCGCTCATTCCGCGCGACGACGTCGAAGCTTCTCCGTTCTTCATGCCCGAAGATCTGAGCGTTCAGAACATGGCGCTCAGTCCGGAAAACCGTCAGGGCGGCATGTTCATCGTCGGCTCGGAGTCGGGCCACGTTTACGCGCTTAACGACGCGACCGGCGAACTCCGCTGGACCTACCTGACGCAAACCGGCGTTTCCAGCCGTATCTCCGCCTTTGGCAAGAGCGCCTACGTTCCGACCGAATCCGGCGATCTTTACAGCGTCGACGTGACGACGGGCGTGGAAAACTGGAGCGCCAAAAACGTCGTTCAGACGATCGCCGCGTCCAACAACCGTCTGTACGTCGTCGACAACATCGGGCGAATCGTCTCGATCAATCGCACGAACGGCGAACGCGACAAAATCCTGAACGTCGGCCAGGTCGAATACAAAGTCTTCAATCGCGACAACGACCGTATCTACGTCGTCTCCAAAAACGGCGTCGTTCAATGCTTCCATGAAATCAACGCCGCGCAGCCGATCAAACACCGCGAATCCTGCCAGGATATCTTCGGAAAGATAATGTCCGAATCGGCGAAGAACGCGCCGCAAGTCGAACAGAAACGTCCCGTCGCCGTCGTTGAGGAAGAAGAAAAGACCGAAACCGTCGATCCCGACGACGATCCGTTCGCCGACGAAAACGACGCCGCCGCCAGTTCCAACGCCGGCGCGGACGAAGACGACGATCCGTTTGGCGACGAAACCGACGACGCCGCCGGTTCCAACGCCGGCGCGGACGAAGACGACGATCCGTTCGGCGCGGATGCTTCCGACGACGAAGATCCCTTCGGGGGAGACTTCTAAACCCGGAGGTCGCCAGCGTAACGCAATAGACAAGCGCGCGGTCGGACGCAACGCCGATCGCGCGTTTTTTGTTTTTCTTCACCTTTTTTCGCGAAGAGATTGTTTCCATGCCAAATCTTAGAAGAACTTTAATCGTCGCGGCGGTCGCGGCGTGTCTGTGTCTGTCTTTTGCCGCGCGCGCTCAGGAAGCGAAGGACCTGTCGGTTCTTCCGGCGACAAGCGCGACGCCGGCCGAGCCGATTCCTCACTTTCCCAGCCGACTCGCCGCGTTCGTATGGCGCAACTGGAACCTGACGGAAATCGAGCGCATGGCGGAAACGGTCGAAGCGACGCCCGACGAACTCCGCGAAATCGCGCGGGCGACGGGTCTTCCCGAATATCAGGCCCCGTCGTGGGATCCGGCGCGTTCCTATATCACGATCGTCCGAAGAAACTGGTCGTTGCTCCCCTTCGAACAACTCCTGACGCTCCTGCGATTCGAACCCGAAGAATTTGCGGAAAAACTTCGCGAAGACGATTTCCTGTCGGTCAAACTTGGCGCCAAGCCGTTCTGCGAGCCGTTGATCTACGCCAGGCCGACGGAAGAAGAGTTCGCGCAAATGCGCAAAATCGCGCAAAATACGCGCGAGGCGTTAGGAGACGAGCTCGAATTGTCCGGCGTCGACCGTTTCGCTTTTCTTAAAGAATTTGACGACGACGCCGACGCGGCGGAACAAGGCGTCGAAAGCGCGGAAACCGCGTCTCCCTCGCAATTTGAGATCTGCTACCTGCATTCGTACTTCGCCGTCTTTGGCGATCCGCTCCTTCAGGACAGCTCCCTGCTCTACCCCGACAAACTCTTTGAAAAACTTCACGCGCGCGGCGTCAACGGCGTCTGGCTCCACTCGCTCCTGCGCGATTTGACGCCGGGAACCGAAGATTTCCCCGAATTCGGCGAGAAGTCGGAAATTCGACGCGCGAACCTTCGCGATTTGGTCAATCGCGGAAAGAAATACGGAATCGACGTCTACCTCTACATGAACGAGCCGCGCTCCATGCGCGAATCGTTCTTTGAGAATCATCCGGACGAAAAAGGCGTCGCGGAAGGCGCGTATTGCGCGATGTGCGCGTCCGCGCCCAAAGTCAGAAAATGGCTGGTCGATTCGCTCGAATACCTCTTTAACGACGTCCCCGGCCTGGGCGGAATCTTTACGATCACCGGCTCGGAAAACCTCACGACCTGCGTCTCGCACGGCCGTTTTGGCGCTTGTCCGCGTTGCTCGCAACATAGCGACGTCGACTTGATCGTCGATCTTAACGCCGCGATGGAAGAAGGCGTTCATCGCGCGGCCCCCGACGCCAAAGTGATCGTTTGGGACTGGGGCTGGCGCGGCCACGCGATCGCGACCGACATTGTCGAACGACTTCCGAAAAACGTTTGGTTGCAGTCGGTTAGCGAATGGTCGATTCCAATTAATCGCGGCGGCGTTCCGGCGACGGTCGGCGAATACTCGATTTCCGTCGTCGGGCCCGGTCCTCGCGCGACCGCGCATTGGGCGGCGGCGAAAAAGGCGGGGCTTAAAACAATCGCCAAGTGCCAATTTAACTCCACTTGGGAAATCGCGTCGATTCCGTCGATTCCCGCGCTTGAACTGGTCGCGCGACACGCGTGCAATCTTTCGCGCGCCGGAGTCGACGGCGTCATGGCGGGCTGGTCCCTTGGCGGCTACCCGACGATCAACCTGGAAGTCGTTCACGCGTTCGCGACCGATCCCGACGCGACGGTCGACGGCGTGTTGGATCGACTCGCCAAAGATTACTACGGCGAACGCGGCGCGGCCCTTGCGCGAGAAGGCTGGAAAGAGATTTCCGACGCTTTTGAAGAGTTTCCCTACGGCGGAAGCGTCATGTACTGCGCGCCGACGCAAATCGGGCCCGCGAATCTCTTGCGCGAACAAGCCACGCATATGCCCGCGACGATGGTCGGCATACCCTACGACGACCTTGGCGCGTGGAGCGGCCCCTATCCCGGCCCGATCTTCGCCGATCAGATGCGGAAATGCGGACAAGGCTTCTTAGACGGCGCGGCGAAACTAAACGAAGCGTTGAAATTCTCGCCCGACGCCAAACGCTCCGACGCGCAGAACCTGGCGCGTTACGCCGAAGTCGCGGGCGTGAATTTCCTCAGCGTCGCCAATCAGACGCGATTCATTTTACTCCGCGACGAACGCAACGCGCTCCTCAAAGAACTTGAAAACGGCGCCGACGCCGAAAAAGAAGCGCGCGTCAAAGAACTCGCCGCGGAAATGATCCCAATCGCGCAAACCGAAATCGAATTGGCCAAACGCCTGCGCAAAGCGTGCCTGGAAGACTCCTGCGTCGGGTTCGAATCGACCAATCAATACTGGTTCGTCCCCAACGACCTCGTCGAAAAGATAATTTCCTGCCAGGATATTATCGAAAAGTTGCAGAAGGAATGATCCGTTAGAGTCCCGCGCGAAGCGGTCCGACGGCGGCCCCCCGGTACGCGCTACCGCGCGGAGGCATAATCGCCGCTCCCGTTGGTCGCTTGACATCGTTAACCGCAGGCGGAGAGTCGTCGACTGGAGTCTCGGTACG
>JAEEGL010166513.1_pt1 | contig 16171 bp, 11 predicted proteins | sample 9134231 | NCBI WGS metagenome assembly JAEEGL01 (sample SAMN16246548, study PRJNA631951) | gut metagenome | biome: gut microbiome; feature: rumen; material: fiber-attached | host: Bos | place: Iran: Karaj | collected 2018-10
AACTAAGGAATAAGAAAAGTTATAAAGAAATTTATTTAGATAAAATGGGAATAACAACTTCAATTTCTGTAAGTAGAAAAAATTATTCTTTATTAACTAAAAGTCTTAATGATAGTGATTATAAAGAAATGATATATAAAAGTTCAAGAAACACTTCTTCTAATAATAATGAAGTTAAAACTCCAAAAAAAAATAATTCAAATAATTCTTTTGTTTTAGATGCTTCTTTATCTATTAGAGGCAAAAGAGGAGTTGAAAGTTTTGCTTCTCCAAGAAATAAAAATATTCATAATGTTAAAAAAAATATTCATAATAAAAATGTTAATAAAAAAAAAAAATTGAATGTAGATGAAAAAAATAAACATATAAATCATAATATTAAAGAAAAAAATAAAACTAATAATAAAAATAATAATAAAGTTAATAATAATATTAATAAAAATAAAGAAAATATAAATAAAATAGAAAAATTATTAGATAATAATTTATCTTCTGATAATTATTCTTCTAGTGATAAATCAAATGATAGTTTTAATTCATTATTTAAATCTCAAAACATTAAAAAAAACCAATTTAAAAATAAATCTCCATCAAAAAATAAAAAAATTACAATTGATGAATTTGAAAATGATGTATCCCCATCTTTAAAAGGTATTTTATTAAATAAAAATTCTGATACAATTCGTTTATTAGGAAGATTTAAAAAAAGAAGTAAAACAGTTATTTTTTATGTTAATTCAGAAAATGATAAAGTTTCATCAAATGACTTAGAAAATAAAAATGAATATATAGGAAAAATAAATAGAAGTAAAACTTTAAAAGTAGAAAAAAATACTATGTTAAAAAAAATTGAAAATATGTCAAATCAAATAAAAAAAATGTATGTTAAATTTGGATTATTAGAAAATAATAAAATAAATAATAAAAATATAAAAGAAAATCAAAATAATAACCAAAACAATTCACAAATCAATAAATTAAAAGATAATAAAACAAAAGAAAATATAAATAAATTAAAAGAAAATAATAATAAAAATGAAGATAATAATTTATTATCAGGAAAAATAATTTTAACAGATGAAAAAGGAAATATAATAAATCAAAATGATTCATATGACTTTCAAAATACAAAAAAATCAGAAGGTAAATTTTCAATAATATCAAATGAATCTCCAAATAAAAATAATAATATAAAAACAGAATCAAATGAAGAAAGTTTAAATAATTCAAAAAATGATAATAAAAAAATTGAAGATGAAGAAGAAGATTTAGGAGAAGAAAGAGTAAGAGCATTTGATGAATTTACTAATAAAAAAGAAAAAAATGTTGATACTATAAATGAACTAGATGAAGAATATGAATCTGATTTTACTAATCAAAGAAAAAAAAATTCTAACAAAAAAAGTAATATAAACACTCTTGAAAAATTAAAAAATAAAAAAAAAGATAATTTAAATAATGAAAAAATTAAAATTAATAATTTTGATGATATTACTTCTCCTATTTTAGAGAATAATAAATTATTTGATACACAATCTGATTTTTTTAATCAAAATTATAGTCCTTTAATTTGGTCTTTAGATAAAAAAAATAATTTTGTGAAAAATCTTGAAATTATGAATCCTAATGTTATGAATAAATTTTTAAAGTCTGAAAAAAAGAAAAATCAATCATATAATTTTGATAGAATTAATTCTTTTGTTCAAATGATGAGAAATAAAAATAATAAAAAAATTATATCTTATACTGAAAAATATGATAAGGAAAAATTTGATGAAATAAAATATAGAAATATTGAAAGAGAATTATATAATGAAAAAAGAAAACAAAAAATGGAAAAAATAAAAAATATATTAACAGAAAAAAATGATATTAATGATGAAGAAGAAAAAAATTATAAAATAAAAAGACCTACATTTCGAAACTTAGTAAAACTTACAAATTCAGTTTCAACAATACGTTCTAGTTCAAAAGATATAAATCCAATTAAAAATCAAAAGAAATCACTCGTAAATCATATTAAAAAAAATTCATATAGTTTTAAAGATGATTTAAATAATAAAAATAATAATTATAATAGTAATTATAATAATAATAGAAAGAATAATTATTATAATAATTATAATAATAATAATTATAATAATTATAATAATTCAAATATTCCTTTTCAAAATGAAGATGATAAAAATAATAATATAAAATATCTATATTCAAATAAAACAAAATCAAATGATATTTTATTTCCTCTTAGTTATGAGCAATATTATCAATATTTTGGAAATCATAATAGTAATTTAAATGAATTAGATAATAATAAAAAAGAGAAGAAAAATAGTAATAAAAATAATAATAATAATTATTTAAATATTGATGAAAACTTTTATAATATTAATAAATATAATAATGAAAAAAAAATTCCAAAAATACATTCATATATTGAAAAGAGAAAAATTATTCAAAGACCTTTTGAAAAATGTTACATAATGCCTGCTAATCCAATGGATGAAGTATTATTAGCAAAAGAAAATTGTATTTATGAAATTAATAATCTGTAATTTTTATTTTGAATTTTATGATTTTCTATAAAAAACTATATATAATATTAAATATAAAAATAAAACATCTTTAATTTAATCTATTTTCATTTTTTTTTATTTAACTAAAATAAAAAAAAATCTAAAAAAAATATTAATTTCAATTTTTAAAAACCTTAAAATCTCAAAAATCAAATTAAAAACATATAAAATGAAAATTGTAATATTTTATTTATACCCAAGACTTTTCAAAATTTGTGTAAAATCAACATCATTATCAACACAACTAGAAACATCAAAGAAGAATTCTTGAAAAGCAAAATCAGTAATAACATCTCCCGTTTTTAAATCATCCCAAGCAGAACAATATTCTTTTTGACATTGTGGAACACTTTTTAAAAAATGAGTAACTTCAGGATGAAAATTCATATCACTCATACTTTCAATAACAGCAAATGAAACAAAACTACATCCAGGTGCTTTAATTTGATTATTAAAATTTTCAATTTCTTTCCTCCTACTTTCACTCATTTTTCTAAAATCATTTAAAACTTCTAAATAATTAATACTATTTCCATTAACTCTATCATACTTATTAAAAATTTCTTCAATTTGTGTATTATTTAAAGGACAACCAGATTTCGAACATAAATTTTTAAATTCTTCTCTTTTTATATTAAATGAACTTGATAACATATTAAAAGTTCTTTTTATCATTCTTAAACCTAACCATCCATTTTTCATTATTTGACCATATAATGAAATATCATCTTCATATTGTGAATTACCATAATTTAATGAAAAATATTGATCTTTAGGATTAAAATCTTCAATTTTTTTTTCTTCTTTTTTTTCTTCATTTTCTTTTTTTTCATCTTTAAATTTATATTGATAACCATGACCATATTTATTATCATAAGCATTTTGATAATATTGAAATGCTCCTTTTGTATATGGTAATTCTTGTGTAAATGCACTTGAACGATACCAAGGATTATTTCCTTTAATAAAACTACGATAAACATTCCCTGAATTAATATTATTTAACCAAAATTTTTCTGGTGTTTCACCATTTTGACTTATTTCATTTTTTGATTTTTTTTCACCATTTTCATTTAAATTATTCTCTTCTTTTAAATTATCTTCTGCAGCAGCACCCATTTTTTTTATTTTCTCAATTGGAATTAATTTAACTGCTTTTTCCCAAGGAACTTTTAAATAATCTTGACTATATAAATGACGTACTCCAACATAATTATATTCTGGTTTTGGAAAAGCTACTTGATGAAAAGATTCATATTCATTTGGTTTTATTTTATTTTGATAAACAGTACTTTTTGATAAATAATTTGCTAAAATTTGAAAATCTTTTTTTTGTTTTTCATCTTCTGTTAATTCTGGTTTTTTTTTTTCTAATTTAAATTTACCATATGTATTATTTGTTGTTATGTAATTATTTTCTGGAGCATAACGACCTATTACACGAGCGAATGTATTGTCTGATGGCTGATCACTTGAACGGGGGTTCTCTGGGTCAAAGGATATTTTACCGAAGTGTGTACCACGAATTGTACGAGTTGTTCCTGTTGAACGACGGAGACATTCTTCTTCGAACCAGTTGTCTATTAAGGTACCGTTTGGACCTTGAGGTACTTTGTTGTATATGTTTGTCATTTTTTTTTTTTGTGTTTTTTTTTTTTTTTTTAAGTTATTTTTTTATTATTTTTTTTTTTTTTCGGTTTTTTTATTTTGTTTTTTTTAGGGAAATTATTATATTATTGGGATTTATTGGTTTGATTTTAGGAAAATTTTTAAGTTATTATTATATATATGGATATAAATAGAAAAAATATTTAAAACTAATGTTTAATAAAATATTAGGTATTATACATAGAATATATTCGAATTATTGAAACAAAAGAATAAGTAAAAAAGCAAAAAATAGAAATATATTTTTAATATAAGGTAATTAAAAAAATACTTTACTAATTAATTTGCTAATAGGTCTAATTTAGTTATGAATATTATTTATAATATCAATTAAAGATAAACAATTATTCTATAAATAATCAAAATATAATATATAAAATTTTAATTTATTATTATTAAAAAAAATAATTAATTATATAAGATTAAGATATATAAAATATAAAAAAATGTCAAAATTAATCTTTCTTTTATCTATTTTTGCTTTAACTAATTGTGTTTTTATCAGACCAACAAATTATAATGAAACAAAATTAAATGAGTGCTTAGCTGAAAAACAAATAACAATGAATGAAAATTTAAAAGAATTATTAACACTTTACAATCAAAATAGATATTTTTTATTTGAGAAAAAATGTGAACAAATGAATTTAGATAAAGCAACTCAAAATTCATTAACAAACTGTTTTAAACATTATGGAATTTTTAATAAATATGGTGATTGTACAAGAAATTGTCATGACAAATGTGACTATCTTCATAAAGGAGATAATTGGTGTAAAAGAAGATGTCCAGTTTGTTAAACAATATATAAAAATTTAAAACATTATTTGTTTAAAAAACTTTACAATTAGTTCATATTAAAATGTTATAATTTTTTACAAATATAACTATTATAAAAGTTAATTATTCCTTTATCTCATACATTTTAATATTATTTCTTACATTAGATACTAAGATTTATTAATTGATTATAATATTTTAATTGCTCAATAATAAAAAAAAATAAAAAATAAAATTCATTAATATTCCAATATATCATTCATTGCCTATTTTAATTTAATTTATTTAAATTTATTAAATAAAAATCTTATAATATATATGTTGTATTTATTAAATTGTTTTTTAATATATATTTAAAAAAAAAATATATTTTATTTTATTTAAATTTTTTGAATAAACTACTTTGATTTTCCCTTAATTCATATGTTAATTTATGAGTTTCTTTTAATTTATCTTCAACATCATTTAATTTATTATCCAAATCTTTTTTCAACAAATTAATTTCAGTTTCTCTTTTATTAACATTTATTAATTTATTATTTAATTCATTTAACTTAGAATTAATCTGTGATTTAACTTGTTGACAATCAAAATTTAATTGTTTAAGTTCATTTTGTTTTTTTAAAATTTCTTGATCTAATTGATCTATATATGCTAATTTCTCTTCATTTTCCATATCATTAAAATTATTATTAACCATATTTTCATGTCTTACAAAATTATTATTAGATCTGTTATTGTTATGATAAATATTATAATCATTATTATAATTATTATTATCATTTTGATTAAATGATGATTGTGTATAATTAAAATTTGGATCTTGATTTTCATTAAAGTTACTTGGATAACTTTGATAAAAATTATTATTACTTTTTTCAAAATTTGCATTATTTTGATTAAATTGATTATTGTTATTTTTATTATTTAATTGATTTCTATTCACATTATTTTGATTATTATAATCGTCATTATTTGATCTTTGTATTTGATTTTTATTTATATTGTTTTGATTATTCATTTCTTTATTTCTTTGAGATTGTATATTATTTGGATTTTTAATTGAAGCTAAATTTAAATTATTAGAATTTTTTTTTCCTTGAAAATTATTTTGTTCATTATACATTAAAATTTGATCATTTAATATTTTTCCTTGATTTCTTACATCATTATATTTATTTCTAAATTGATCTTCTGCAATTCTTAAATTTTTTTCTCTTAAATTACAATCTTGTTCTCTTTTTGTTAATTGAATATCTTTTTCATTATTTAATTCTTTTAAATTTTTAATTTTATTTGCTTCATTTTTTAATTCCTCAGTTTTATCTTCAATATATTTTTGAAATCTTTCAAAATTCTCTTTAACAATATCATCATTAGTTTTAATATTAATTTCATATTGTCTTAATTGTTCTTCTCTTACTTTTAATTCTTTTTCTTTTTTTAATAATTTATTTCTAAATTCATAAAGTAAATGATAAACATATCTTAATTTATTTTTTTTATTTAAATAATCTTTTGTATCTTCTACTAATTTTGTTTTTCCTCTTTCAATTTGTTCTTTATATTCTTGTGCATCATTTAACATTTTATTTAAATTTTCTTCTTTTAAAAAAATACTATCAATATGAGGTGAGAGAATATTAAATATTTCACTTTTATCTCTATCATATATATTTGGTGATGAATTTGAATTTGATAAATTATTTGAATTAGTTTGAAAATGTGTACTTTTATTTTCAAAATTACTAGTTAATTTAAGTGAAATTGGAGTAAAAGAATTTGAATTCATTTTTCCTAAACTTAAATAAATATATTTAAAAAAAACAATTTAAAACAAAAATTTAAAAAAAAAACAAATTTTTAGAGAAGTAAATTAAAAAAAACTAAAAACAAAAAAAATTAAAAAAAAACAAATTTTTAAAATAACAATTTTAAAATAATTATAAATAATATTAAAAACTTAATTCTCAGGTTTAGCCCATTCTCTTCCTTTAGGAGGTTCAGGTTTATCTTTTCCTTCATAATCCTTTTCTTTAACTTCATCCCAATTAGTACTTAAAACAGTACCTCCAGAAGTTTGAAAACTTTTAATCATAGCTCTTCTAGTATTTTCATCACTTTGAGAATAAATCATTTTAAATAAATTCATCATTCCTTCATCTCCACCTCTACCTCCGATAATAGTTTCTTCTTTTTCAATTTTTGCAAATTCATGATCAATTTGATTCCAATCTTTTTTTATTTTTGAAGATGAAGGATAATAACCACTAGGTAATCTTTCATTATCTTTATTAGTATTTGTATTCATTTGATTTTCTAAATTAACCCAATTAAAATTAGGAACTTCTTTTTTTAATTCTAATTTTAATTTCAATTGACTTGAAATTGTATAATTAGATTGTTCTGGTATAATTGCATTTGTTAAATTAATTGTATATTTTATTTCATTTGATAATTTATTTATAAATTCAATTGATCTATTATTTATTTTAATATTATATTCATTTAAATTATGATTTGATGTTATATCAACTGTTATTTTTTCTCCTGTTTGAATCCAATTATATATTATTTTTATTTCTCCTTTATTTGTTTTATTCCAATCAACTATTCCATTTTCTTTTAATTCTATATCTATTTTATTCATCCATGGAATTAATCTTTTTCTATGTTCTGAATCATTTACACTTAATGATTGTAATGCTGAAACAAATGACATTTTTGAATCTACATATTTTGATAATTTAAAGTTTAATATTCCTTTTGTTAAATAGAAATTAAATCCTTTTTCATATGAAGAATTCTTTTCTATTGTTTCTATGTCTTTTATTCCTTCTTCATATTTTCCTAATTTTATATTTGCATTAGTACGATATAGTAAATATGATGGAAGGAATTTGCTTTCTGGGTTTTTTGATATTAATTCTGTGAAATTTTCTACACTTTTTGAATAATTGTCTGATATATAATTCATTAAGGCTGTTTGGAATAATGTTTCTTCATTTGATTCCATTTTTTAATATATTTTTTATTTTAGTTTAAATCTTTTTTTTATTATTATTTTTATAATAACAATTTTAATAATGTTCATATTATTAGATTTTTAATTATATTTATATTTAAAAATAATTGTATTAAATTTTAAACAAAAAGAATAATTTACTTTTTAAAAAAACAAGATAAGAAAAATGAAGAAGATTCAAATACTGCAAAATAAAGAAAAAAAATTAGAATATAATAATTGGAATATTTTAATAAATTTTAATTTTGATATATTTGAGATAACAATTTCAAAACAGTTTAATAATGATTTTACTATGAATAAGAGTTATAAAAATAGCTTTAATTTGGGTTATTTTTCAAAAATTCCATCAAAGGGAGACTTTAGAGATGAAGAAATTTTTCAATTTATAATTAATGATTTTGATAAAAAGAAGATTGAATTAGAAGAAAATAATAAAGTAAGAACTATTATTATTAAGTTATCAAATGGCATTATACTAGAATTAAAAGAAAAAGAAAGAACTTTAGATGAAATTGTAAAAATTTTTAAAGAGTTAAATAAAAAAAACCAAAAATTACAAGGAATTAAAGAAGAAAAAAATAGTAATAATAAAGATAATAATCAAAATAATAATAATTTGAATCAAAATATTCTTAACAATAATAATCAAAATAAAAATATTTTAAATAATTTTAATGAAGATAATAATAATACAAATAATAAAAGTGATGATAAATATACAAATAAATTTCAAAATTCATTTCATAAAGGTTTAAATAATTATTATCACAAAAAAAATGATTTTGAAGAGGATAATATTGATATAAAACAAAAAGAGAATGATGGACTTCAATTTAATAATAAAATTATGGTAAAATATTCTATTTCAGAGAAGGATTTAAATAAAGAAATAAAGATTATTGATCCTCTGGGTAAACATAAAAATGAATTAGAAAATAATTGTGCAATATATTTAAACAATCAACAAATTAATTCTCCATATATATTTCAAGAAGAGGGTGAATATATTATTACTATTATTTTTAAAAATGAATTAGAAGATATAAGTCGTTTATTTTCTTTGATTTCACAATTAATAGAAATAGATTTATCTAATTTTAATTCTCAAAAGGTTAAAAGTATGCAATCTTTATTTTCAACTAGTAGAAATTTAAAAAAAATCAATTTTAAAAACTTTAATACTAATAATGTAACAGATATGAAAGATATGTTTAGTAATTGCGATTCTTTAGAAGAATTAGATTTATCTTCATTTCAAACTCAAAATGTTCAAACTATGGAAAATATATTTTTCAAATGTAGATCATTAAAAAAAATTAATGTTAAAAGTTTTGATATTAGAAATGTAACAACAATGAAATATATGTTTAGTTATTGTGAAAATTTAACTGATTTAGATTTATCAAATTTTGAAAATAAAAAAATTAAAAATATAAGTTTTATGTTTTCAAATTGTGAAAAGTTAAAAATATTAAAATTTTCAAATTTTGACAATAAAGATACAAATGTAGATGGAGTTTTTTTCAAAATAAATAAAAAAATAGAAGCTTATATTAAACAATTTTTAAAAAAAGAATTAGATAAAGAAAAGAAACTATGATAATTTAAAGAATGTAATAAATTCATTGAAAAATGATAAAATAAAAAATAATTGATATTCTTTTGTAAGAATATAACCAAAAGTAAAAAAAAATAATTGAAAAATTAAAAGATTTAATTATATATAAAAACATTTAATTACTTATTTAATATCTCTAATAGGTAATTTTGAATTTTGTGATTTTAAGCTTTTTATTTCTTCAGTAAAATCACTGATTAAATTAGTATATTCTATACTATTTGGATTTGTATTTAAAAGTTTTTTATAATCATTAATTATGCAATTATTAACAATGATAAATTTATCAAGAGCATCTTCAAATAAAAATCTATTTCCATTTATTTGAATATTATTATCTTGTGTATTTAATATTATTGAAATATATTTTCTTAATATCTTTTCCTTAAAAAATTTTTCTAATTCATTTATAATTACTTTATAAACTTTTTCAAAATATTTTTCATTTTCATTATTAACTTCATTAATTGAAGATTGTATTTTTTGAGAAAAATTTTTTTGTTTTTCCAATTCATTTAAAGACCTTGAAACATATTCTTGAAGTTCAAAATTATTTTCTTGTAAATCACATATAATTTTTTTTAATTTAGAACTCTCTAAAATTTTTTCTTGTAATTTATTATTAATATTATTAATTTCTTTATTTAAATTTGAAATTTTGGTTTCATAATTTTTTTGAATATTTTCTATTTTTTTTCTAGCATCTTCAATAGAAAAAAATAAAATATTAAAATCTAAAAAGGCATCATTAGGAAAATTTGTCAATTTTTCTAATTTAGGAATTTCAATTCCAGAATTTAAAGGAATTCCGAAATAAATATCTAAATATTGGCAAATTATTTTTAATTCTTTCATTATACTTTTTCTCAAATCAAAAATTTGATTATCACAATTTTGTTTTATTGATTCCATTTCTTGAAAATGACTTTCATTTATTAAATCTTTTTCTATATTTATTAATAAAGGTGAGGTTATATGAGAATTAGGGATTAATTTTTTTTTTAATATTTTAAAGTCATCCTCATATTCTTTCACTTTATTTATTAATATTGTATTATCTTGATTATATAATTCATTTTCATTTAATTTCATTTCTAAATTTTTTAGTAGTCTTTCATTTTCATTTAATAATACTTTATTTTCTTCTTTTTTCTCTTCTAACTCAATTTCTAAATTGTTATTATCTTTTTTTAATTTTTCAATTATATTCTGTAAATTATTCATTTCTATATTTAATTCATCATGTTTATTTGATATAGTATTTAAGATTTCATTTCTTTCTGATGTCGATTGATTTTTCATTTCTTTTATATAATTTTTTAATTTTAAATTTTCATTTTCCAAATTAATTATTTCATTAACTTGTTGGTTTAATTTAGTAGATTTTAAATCGGAATCATCTTCATATAATTTTATTTTATCTTCTAAAATTGAAATCTCTTTTTTATATATTTCTAATTTATTTTCTAAAGAAATCATTTTATATTGAAAATTAGATATTGTGGATGTATTTTGTGTATTATTATTTGTATCGTATTTATTTTCCATATTGAAAAATAATTGTTTTAAATTTTAAAAATAATTTAATTTAAAAAGATGAATATTTTCAAAAGTAAATTTTCAAAAAATGCTAACTAATATTTATAAAATATTTATATTTAAAAATAAAAATGGAAAATGATGATGATATAATGAAATATATAACAACATTTGATATTACTAAAATTCCAAAAAAGAAAATGAATTATAAGCAATATTTCAATAGACAAAGATTAAAATATGGAAAATATATTCAAATGGGTTTAGTAAATGATAAAATAAAATTTAGATTTAAAGATGGAAAATTAATATATGAAATTGATAATTCAGTTGATAAACTAGCAGAAGATTTATTATTAAATGATAATTTTTATAAAAAATTATTTTATTGTAGCGATTTAGATTTTAGTATAATGCCATCAAAAAGAGAATTAAAATTAAGAAAAATGTTAAATGAAAGAATAAATAAATTTAAAGAAATGACAGGATTAAAAAAAGATGAAAACAAATCTGAAATACCAAAAGAAAAAGAGAAAGAAAAAGAAAAAGAGAAAGAAAATTAAATTCAAAAAAAATAATAAAAAATAAGATATGTATTAACATGATATTTTAAAACAATTTAAATGAGAAAAAAAATTGTTGAAAAATTAAAAAAAGCTTTTATGTTTTTATTTTTTCAATAATTTAAATATAATTAAACTTTTTTTATTCAGTAAAATTCAGTTTTTTGAAAAATATCGAAATCTTTGGTTGAAACATAAAAGTCTATTATTTTTATTTAATAACCCAATTTTTTCAATCTTCTTTAGTTATTTAAAATTATATTGATTCAATAATTTTTGATATTCTTTCATATTTGATATACTTAGAATTATAATAATATTTTGATTCATTGTTTAATTTTAATTTATTTATTCAGGTTTCTTTTTATAGTTTAAGCTAATAACTTCATTAGATAAATAATATATTGTTTTTATTATTTTTTTCAGCATAAATCCTTTTAAAGAATTATAATCAATAATTTTTTATACAACAATTCAACAAATATTTTTAATATATATAATGAGAAAATTCACCTTCATTTATAATAGGTTTAATTTTATTAAATGATACAATATTAAATAAATACTATATATTTTAATTTGAACACTTTTATTTTTTATATTTTATTGTTCACTTAATTGTATTTAAATTGTTTACATCAATTGGAATTACTTTTAATACTTTCTCATTAATTAATAAATCTAAATTTATATAATGAGCTAATTCTAAATAACATATTCAAGAAAGAATTTTTTTAAAGACTTTTTTATAGAATCTTTTATAGAATTTTTTTCTAGATTATCTTTTCAAAAAATATTAAAAATAATTCTTTTATTTTATTCTTTTTCTCGATTTATTTTTTTAATTCCTTTTCCTATTTTTCTTATTTTTATATATATTCAATTTATCAATCAACATCATAATTCAATCCATTGATATTTTATTCCTTATATACTAAACATAATTATTTTTTAATGACATTGATTAAATTCAAAAATTATAAAAAAAAAATAAAAAAATTCCTTTTAATCAAAAAAAAAAAAAAAAAAAAAATTTAAAATATTCTTCATATAAAAAACCCAAAAAAAATTAATTAATTCTTTGTGTAAGCATACTACCTTGTAACTTTAATTCTTCAATAGTTTTATCAACTTGTACAATAGGTCTAGGAGGAAAACCATCAAGTAATGTGAAATTATGACTTCCACTAACATTTTCAACAAATCTCATAATATCTCTAACAGTATTACATAAATTAAATTCTTCACAAACAGTTTCTCCATTAAATAATCTAATATTAACTTTACAAGTAGGTTTACTTTTATCAATTTGAAAAACAGCATTTTTATCAACTTTCAATCCTTGTGTATTAATACTTCCAAGACTTTGTCCTTTACCAGAAAATGCTTCAAATTTTTTTTCTGGAATTGGTTCTTCATAATTTTCATTTCTATGATCTTCTAATGCTATTCCTAAATCAGTTATTCCTTTTTTTACTAATTCATTTGGAATGTATCCTTTCTCAACTTCATCCATAAATTTTTTATTTTCTGGTTTTGATATATCACGAAATGGAGAATCGTCTAATATAAAACCATTTTTATATACTTTTAATGTTAGTTTGTTTTTTGTCTTTTCAAAACCTGCTTTTGATTTTGATTCGTTTTTACGTACTTTTTCCATCCAGTCATCTGGGTTCTCTACTGCTATTCCACTTGATTTTCCTCCTGTGTATGAGTCTGTTGTTTTACGCTTGTCTTTGTCAGAGGGAGATTCTTTTTTTTTGTAGTCGTCTAAGGAGTGAAACATTTTTTTTTTTATATTTTTGTCTTTTATTTTTTTGGTTTAATATTTAAGATTTTTTATGTTTTTTTTTTTTTTTTTGAAAATGGAAATTCTATTAATTTTATTTTTAATTATAATTATTTTTTTTAAATTTTTTATAAATATAATAAAAGATTTTTTATTTATTTTCATAAACGAATAAAATTTTTATTTTTTCTATTATTTTATTTTTTATATTTCAACATAATATACATAGAAATAATAATACAAATAATAATTAAAATATAAAAATATAACTCTTATTATTAAATTAAAAAAATACTAAAAATGTTAAATCCATTAGCAAGAAGTCAAGAAAGGCAAAATACAAATTTAATAAGATCAAATGATAAAATAAATTCACTTCAAGATAATTTAATAAGAGATTACTTCAAAAGAAGACAAACTAATCGTTCTCCAATTGTTGCAAGATCTTTATTAAAATCACCAAGTTCATCATCAAGTTCTTTAAAAGGTTTTTTTTTCCCAGTAATTAAAAATGATATTAATGATGTTCATTCATATATTCAAAATTATCAAGATATATTAATTTATTATAAAGATAATATTGAAACTATATTAACTAATAAAAAAATAAAAGATACAATTAATTTTATTAATGAGAATTTAAAAAAAAATCCTAGTTTAATTTATGATGAATGTTCCAAAGTTGATATTAATAAATTATATGAAGACTATAATTGTCAAAAAATTGATGAATTAATTACTCACATGAGTAAAGAAATTAATTTATATAAAAATTATACAAATGAATTAAATCAATTATTCTTTATCTTGAATTTAAAATATAATAATTCAAATGGAAAATTTTCTGAACAATATATTGAAAGTAATTCTCTGTTTTCGAATATAAAATTTTTTATTGATGAAATTAAGAATAAAATTGATAATTCTTTTCCAATGAAAAATAATTTTTTCATAGGTGGATCATGTAATAAATCAATTAATTTAAATTTAGGTAAATCAATATCTTCTTCACAATATGATGAAGATGATGAATATACAATAAAAAAAATAAATGAAATGGAAAGATTAGATGAATTTTTAGAAGAAAAATTTGAAGATGTAAAATTTTCTGAATGCTTTGAAAAAATTAAAGAATTATATTATAAATCTAATGAAGAATTTTTTTCTGGTTTTATTGATTTTATTAAAAATGAATTGAATGAAAATTCGTTTTTGTTAAAAAAAATTGAAACATCTGTCATCAATAAAACGTCCAATTCACAAGAAAATAGTGTTTTATTAATTCAGATTATTGAACAACAATTTAGAAAATTAAAAGAAGATAATTCAAATTTAAATAAAACTATTGTAAATTTAAATGATTTATTAGAAAATCAAAAAAATCAAACTTTAAAAATAAAACAACAAATTGATATTGTAAATAATATTGATTTCAAAGAATATTTAAATGAATTAAAAGAAGAAAATATTAATTTTCTAAAAAAATTTAAAAAAGTCGAACAAAAAAAAATAGAATTAATTAAAAAACAATTACAAAAAAAACAAGAAGAATATGATGAATTAAATACATTAAATAAAAGTTATCGAGAGGAAATAAATTTATTAAAACAAGAATTGGAATTTAAAACTTTTAATAATAGTGAAACTGATTTCATTAAAATATTAAAATTACAAAGAGATAAAATGAAAGAAGAATTATTAAACCAAATGAAAGATAATAATAGAGCATATAGTCAAAATTTAAGAGAATATCAAGAAAAAATTATAAATTTACAAGAAGAGTCAAAAAAGTCAAAAGAACTTGAGCAAATATTTATTTCTCGTTTAAATCAATTAAATAATTTATTTCCTAGAAATTTGTAAAAATGAATCATTAGTTATTTTTAACTATTAATGTAATTACTATTTATTTTTTAATATAAACTAGCTTTAAAGTATCACAAATAGGAATATTTATTTGATAATTATTAAAATTATTTTTCTAATATAAAAAACAAATAGTTTAAATAAATATATATTTAATATATATTTAAATGTTTAAAAATATTAAATGCTTTCATATCAAATATATTTTTGTTATTAATTATATATTTATTTTTCCAATTAAATTTTTAAAATTATCACTTTTAGGATTTTTAATATTATAATCATCTTTTTTTTCAGATAACTTTTCTTCTTCTATATCATCAAGACAAAATTCAGATATTTCATTTCCAAAATTATCATTATCTCTTTCTTGTTGAATATCATTATTAAATTTCCCATTTAACATTTTTTCTTTTGAATTTTCAAAACTTATTTTATTTCCTTTTGTATTTTTTTTCGGAGAAGAATAAATAAAATTCATATTTAAAAAAATTCATAATTTTTAATTAAATAAATTTTAATTTGAAAAAAAAATATGTGGAATTTGTTTTCTGGTTCAAAAAAAGAAATACTTGAATCAGAGGCAGAAAATATATTTTTATCATCATCATGGATAAATAATTCAAAATATTCAGATATTGAAAAGATAAGAGAATCATTTTTAAATATTAAATTTTTTGTTGAAAATCAAAAAAATTTAGAATATTACTTTACAGAATCAATATTTAATTATTTAATAGA
>JAEEGL013027771.1_pt1 | contig 16171 bp, 7 predicted proteins | sample 9134231 | NCBI WGS metagenome assembly JAEEGL01 (sample SAMN16246548, study PRJNA631951) | gut metagenome | biome: gut microbiome; feature: rumen; material: fiber-attached | host: Bos | place: Iran: Karaj | collected 2018-10
ATTCGTCTTGATCAGATCAGTGATCAACTGTAAACGGTCACGTTTTCTTTTCACGAGTACTTTCTTTTTTCTTGGTTTCTTTGTTAATGTTGTCGTCTCCATGTGAAATATATACTTAAAAATTTGGTTAGTCATGCAAAGGTAATGACATTTTTCAGTTTAAGCAACATATTTATTGATTTTTTTCAAGAAAAAATCTCACATTACTGTTTTCATTACATCTTATTCATTATATTCGGTAAGTATCCCTACTATTTTCGTACACATTATATAATATACCAAGTCATGCATCAACCAACGGCACATAAAAACAGGCCCGCGACGCCATGGTCCGGGCCTGTTTCTTATTTGATACCTCATCGGTGCCGACGAGGGATTATGTCACATTATTGCTGCAACAGCATATCGATCAGCGAGGTGACGTCGGAGATATTCACGTCCTCGTCCCCGTTCACATTGGCCTCGGCAGGAGCCAGGCTGGCATCGCTGAGCAGATAGTCGATCAGTGCAGTCACATCGGCAATGTTGACTGCGTGGTCATGGTTCACATCGCCAAGCGCGTATTCGGGCCCTACTTGACCAGCAACAGTCACGATAATGGTCTCTAAACGGCACTGCTTGTTCACGTTGAATGCCACCTCGGTAGCATAGCCTTCCCACGTGCCATTGTTACCGCCAGTGGTCCAGGTACCCTCGTTGCCTTCGGCCTTGGAGAGGTTGCTGGCAGTGTAGCCACTCATGCCGTTGAACTCAATCTTGATAATGGGAGCGCCGGCAGAAGTGAAGACGAAAGCTGACGAGTCATTGGGGCCATAGATACGGTAGTGACCGCTGTCATGAACCAAGCCGTCACCAACATACATGGTTACGGGGTCTTTCACAACGGTGAAGTGGTGACGGGTATTGTCGCCATCGCCCTTGTCAACGGCGCCGTCAAAGGTCACCTCGGTTGTAGTTTCAATCTTGGTGTACGTAGCGCTGACAACCTCGCTCTCCACGTCATCCACCTTGGCCTTGGCCCAAATGGTGATGTCATCAGTCACGGGGATAGGATCCACGTACTCGTTCCACAACTCATTGTCCAAGCTGTAGAAAATCTTGGCGTTAGGAGTTACACAAGTCAGAGTAACATCTAAGCGATCTGTGAAATTGCAGGAAGCGGGGGTGAAGACGGGAGCTGCGACGGTCGGTTCAACCTTGGTAAAGGTGGCATAAACGAAGTCGGTGTAATCATCGCCCTTTTCAGCATAAGCGGCATAAGTCATCGTCTCGGTCACATAGAACTCGCCACTCTCAAAGAAATATTGGCCTGTCGAGTAGTCAATCTCGCCGTCAATAACCTTGTAAACATAAATCGAAGCGTTGTCGGTAGCGCATGATACCGTTACTGCCAAGCTGCCCGAGAACTCACCGCCATTGGGGGTGAACACGGGATCTACCAGCTCGGTCACGGGTTCGGCATCCTCCATGGTGATGACCAGCTTCTGGATACGACGATGGCCACTGTTGCCTTCAATCGTGAACACCACTTCGGTCGAGGGATCAGACGAACCGATGGTCCACTGCTTGTTAGCCTTGTTGTAGTTGCCCACATCGCTCAGGATGTTGTTTGAGTCTTCACCCGAAAGAAAAGTGAAGTCAATCTTCTTAAGATTCTGGGGAGCGCTAACGGTCATGGTATTGCCGCCATACAGACGCACGGCGCCACCCGAAGTGTTAGTGTAATAGGTGGGTTTGGTGCTGCCTTCGCCGCGGTCAAAGGTCAGATTCACGCCATCGACCTTCAAGTCGGTAACCAACGTGTTGGTGTCCCAACCCTGGGCGTTGAAGTCAACGGTCACAACAGTGTCTGCCCAAGCTGACACAGCCAGCAGAGCAAAGAAGAGGAGAGAAAACAATTTCTTCATAAAACAGAACGAATTAAAAGTTAATTATGTGAATAACAATCGGCTTCATCAGGTTAAACAGTAAAGTGTAGAGAACTTTCATAAACACACTGCAAAGTTACTAAATCATTACAACATACCGACTAACCTGGAACAGAAAAACGACGTAAAAAAACAAAAACGCAACTACCATTTCCAGCAGCTGCGTTTCTATTATTGATATACCAAATATTTCTAGTCTTTCCGATTACTGGAAAGCGTTCTCGCTGAGGCCCTTGCCGCCGATGGCGAGGTCCTTCATGTATTCGGGAACGGGCTTGCCTAGGTACTTGTCCACGTAGAGCTTAGCCAGGTACTGGCCGAGCATGAAGCCGTGGCCACGCAGACCGGTCAACAGGCCCACTTCGGGATCGATGATGTAACGCGGCTCGATGTAGTAGCCGGCCCATACGGCATGGAAGCCGACGGATGCCAGATTGGGTATCCACTGGGCAAACATCTCGCTCACAATCTTGAGGAAGGCCTGGCTGTTGTACTTCAGGTTCTGGCGTGACTCATAGGCATCGCAGTCGGGTGATGCGCAGCCGATGATCTGACCGGTGTGCAGGAACTGCTGACCGTAAACGGCGTTGAAGCCCTTGTAGTGACGGCGGTCGATGATCATGTCGAGCGAGTCGCCGTTGACACCCATGTTAGGCAATCGGCGGGTGATGAATGCCTGATGTTTAACGGGATAGAGCTGGGTGTCGATGCCAAGCATATCAGCAAACTTCTCAGAGCCCCAACCCATGGCGTTGACAAAGTGGTCGCAAGTGTATTCCACGTAGTGCTTGTCATGGCGGCGCACCAGCACGCGGTATTTGTCACCGGCACGCTGCACGCTCAGCACCTCGCAGTCCTCGAGCACCTCGCCGCCATGCTGTTTGCCCACGTTGCGCACATAGTCGATGGTGCGGCCCGGCGTGGCTTGCCAACAGTTCTCGGAAATGAGTGCGTGGCTGTAGATGTTGTCGTTGGGGTTCCAGTAGGGCGAGATGACCTTGGTGAAGTCCTTGCGGTCGATCATGTAAGCCTCGCTCCAGGCACGTGAAGCGTCAAGCGAGCGGTAAGTGGCGTCGTCATGAACGAGATTGACATAGCGGGTCATCTTCAGGTCGATGTTGCAATGAGCCTGGTCGTCGCGGAAGATCTCCAGGTTGTGCATGGCGATGTCGCTGATGTCGGGGTTAGAGAATGCGGGACGGCCACCGCCGATGCAGCGCCACGTCGAACCGCGGTCATAGTTCACCAGGATGACGCGCTTGCCGGCCTCGGCAAAGTAACGGAATGCCGCACTACCGGCCATACCACCGCCAGCAACGATGATTTCGGTCTCGGCCTTCTCAATCACGGAACCGTGCTCAAACACGAAGGTTTCTTTAGCCTCACCATTGTATACGTCGCCCAGGGTGACCTGGTTGGCCAGCGGTGCGCGCGGGGTGCTGTCGCCGGTCACCTCGATGCCATGGGCACGAAGGATCTGCTTGGCGCGTGACACGCAGCGCTTGCCGCGGCAGGGACCCATACCCATGCGGGTGGTGTGCTTGAGCTCATCTACCGAGATGTACTTGCGGTCGCCAATCACGGCCAGCAGGGTCTGTACATCCACATCCTCGCAGTGGCATACAAACGACTTGCCCTCTTCGGGATCTGTGAGAGGACGCAGATTCAAGGGCTCGGGATAGCGCTCCTTGAGGATGAAGCCTTTCACCTGGTTCAACTCTTCTACCTTAGTGGCTTGAACTCGTGCCACATCGGTCTTGTTGTCTTTCTTGAGCACCTTCTCGATGATGCCCTCGCCCACCTTTGCGCCGTTGTCATCAACCAGGAAGACTTCTTTGTCCTCTTCAACAGCATATTCAACAGGCAGGAACACCACGTTCTTGCGCTTGTCGTAGCCGAAGATGGCCAGACCGGGACAGTGGTTCACGCACTGCATGCAGCCGATGCACTTGTCATAATCGACCATCGGTACCGACGACGTCGTCGGCTTGGTGATGGCACCCTGCGGGCAGGCAAAGGTACAGGGGTTGCAGGCGAAGCCGTACAAGCAGTTAATCTGCACGTAGGGCTTTGCAGCCATGCGCTCATCGCTGGGGACACGCGGCTCGTCGAGCAGGCGCACGGGACGCTGCTGAGAGTCGATATACTGGCGGGAAACTTCCAGGTAATCCTCGTAGGGGAAACGGAGGCCCAGCTCTTGAGCCACTTCATAGGCCACTTGCTTGCCACGCAGCACGGCACTGGTGCCCTCGCCAATGCGAACGGCATCGCCGGCGCCATAGACGTTGCGACCGAATACCGAGCGTCCTTTCACGAGCAGTTGGTTATCGGGAATCAGACCCGTGCAGATGTTGATGATGTCGATATCGTCAATCACGCGCTCAGTGCCGGGGATGGGCTGGAAATTCTTGCACTCGGCAATCACAGCACCGGTAACACCGGTGTAATCCTCGTTGGGGATGGCGCGGATGAGGACATGTGAAGTCATGATGGGGATACCCAGACGACGAACGCGGTTGGCCTGAACGGGGAAACCGCCCTCGTGGTCCATACCCTCGATGATGGCCTTGATGGTCGCACCGGCCTGCATAGCCTGGTAACTGGTCAGGTAGCCGATGTTGCCGGCACCCACGGTGAGCACGCGCTTACCCAGCAGGGTGTGCTCCTGGTTCATCATCTTCTGGAACACCGCAGCGGTGTAAACGCCCGGCACGTCATCGTTCTCAAACACGGGCATGAACGGCACGGCACCGGTGGCAACGACCAGATGGTCGGCATCGATGTAGCTCACCTCCTGGGTGACGATATTCTTCAGGGCAATGCGGCGACCTTCGAGCAGGTCCCACACGGTATTGTTGAGCAGGATGCCGTCGTGGCTGTCGCCTGCAAGGGTCTTGGCGATGTCAAAACCGCGCATGCCACCAAACTTCTGCTCCTTCTCAAAGAAGAAGAACTGGTGCGTCTGCATATTGAACTGGCCGCCCTCGGTAGCGTTGTTGTCCACCACGATGTTGGGGATACCCAGTGCGGTGAGCTGCTCGCGGCATGCCAGACCGGCAGGACCGCCGCCAACGATGGCAACTGTGGTCTTGTAGATTTTGGTTTCACTGGCTGCGCGGGCCTTCACCTCGGGCATGTAGTCCTTGGGAATTTCGCGCACCTCTTTCACACCGTCAACGCTGGTGATGCAGATGCGTCGCACCTGGCCGTCGACAAGCATCTCACAGGCGCCGCACTTGCCGATACCGCACTCCAGACTGCGGTTGCGGCCCGTCGTGCTGTGGCTGTGTACGATAAGTCCTGCCTGATGAAGGGCGGCAGCTATGGTTTTGCCTTTCTGACCGCGCACGGTTCTCCCTTCAAACTGGAATTCAACGTATTCTTCTTTTGGAAGGTCAAGAATAGGATGATTTTCAATCTTATACATGATGACTGGTTTATATGGTTAATGTTTCTGTTTCAGCCGTTTAATCACCATCGAAGGCTAACGATGTCCACAAAGATAGCGCATTTTTTTGTATTTTGTGTGAAACAGGCGAAATTATTGAGAAAATCTTTAGAAATTTAAGTGGCAGTTGTCAGCGCATGGCAGTTATTTTAAAAAATCGCTTTCAATTTGTCAACAAATTCCGCAAAATGCTTGCATATATCAAGCATTTTTCCGTTCTTTGTGACGATGTAGCGCAAGACAAGGATGATGAATCTTACTAGGAATTAGTTAAACCTCTAAGAATCAGTTATTAGCGTTGCTTTTGTTGTTTTTTTGATAATCTGAGCCGATTCAACTAAAAGGTGTTTTAGTTGCCTATTTTTCAATATATTAATTACTCTAAAAAACAAACAAAATGGGAACTGTTGATTTACTTTTAAGAAGGGCACAGAAGTTTGTCCTGTTCGTTCTGCTATTGGGTGTGGCAGGAGTGACGAATGTGTATGCGGATGATGAACCAGAACCAGATCCCTATCTGTTTTATCTGCTATTCAATGATTATCAGGCCTGTGAATCAAAGGTTCCGCTGAGGGAGTGGAACGGAATTGATGACATTAAATGCCAACAATTGCCTGTAAACGAGAGTGCGTTTATGTTGTCCTCGTTTTACCTGAACAGAACTGAAAGGCCTTCTGGATTCTTGGCGCTGGCCCAAAACGAGAAAGAGGGCTTCCATGTCTTCTTCCGTGAGCAGGAAAAAGAACGCAATCTGAGGATTGAAGTCAGTCCGTTTACCAATTCACAGAACGAGGTTCTGCCTCATTTGCTCTATTGGGAAGATTTCTTCTTTGCCCCTGGCGTTGGTATTCCAGATTCATTAGCTGAAGCACTGATCCCTTATGCCGGAGAAATCCAGAAAAGCATGGTTGACCACAACAAGGTGTTTTATGTTGAATTGAGGTCAACCATGAATCAAACGCCTGGCGAGTATTATTCCACCATTTCGGTATTTGATGGAGATGAACTGGTAACGTCCAAACCAGTTACTGCAAAAGTCTGGAACTTTGCCTTGCCCGAGAATCATTATTCTGAAGTGGTTATGGGTCTGTACAACTGCAATTCAGGTTACGGTGCCACCCGAAGCATCTTTGCCTTGAATGGTCTAACAGTGGAGAATAATGGCAACCCGTCAGCCGATGACCTGCCTCAAGCCAAGAAGATTCTGGATGGTTATCAGGAATGCCTGCTCGACCATGGCGTGAGCACCTACGAGATTCCTCGTTGGCTGATGGACGATGACTCCAAAGCTGCTGAATTGACCATGGCCGACCTGCGTCGCAAGGTGTTCACCGTTCCGGTTCACCGTGGCCACTTCGTCAATGGAGACTTCACCGATGCTGCTAAAAAAACCATCAGCAAGTATAAAAGGATTGTTTATGACAATCCGTTCCTGAAGGACAAGGCCTTCTTCTACCTCATGGATGAGCCGACAGGCACCGAAAGCGAGGTGGCATTGCTGGAAGCCATGTCAGAAAGATTGAATGAACTGTGGCCCGGCTATCATGCCGTTGCTCCGTTCTACAGTAATTTTGAACAGACGACAGCCTTGTTTGAAGGAAAGATTGATATCATTTGTCCTAATCAAGGAGCGTTTGATCCCCGCAACTCCAATTATGACCTGAAACAAGCCAATTTCTTGAGTTTCCAGGACCGTGAGAATCATCCTGAATGGTTCCGCACCTGGCGCTACCAGGGCGATGCCAAATGTGGTGGCACCTACTTCTGGATTTTCAATATACAACAGTTAGGTGTCATGAGGCGTGTTCCCTTCTGGCAGCAGTGGTACATGAACAGTGACGGTTGGCTGCAGTGGAGCTGCGCCTACTTGCCCGTCAATTGGGTAAAGAAGACCCTTCCGGGTAGTGGTGGCATACAGACTGGTAATGGTGACGGCATCCTTGTCTATCCCGGAACGTTGTGGGGTCAGAGTGCCGAAACACCTATCGCTTCGTTGCGCTTGAAACAATTGACCGACGGTATCGAGGATTACGATTACCTGCGTTTGGGTATGGAATTTGTTGATGAGAGCAGTTTAAAAACCGCTATCAGCCGTTTCTTGTGGAGAGAATATGCCAGTGACTGTAAGTCTGTCAACAAGGAATATGAATTCTATGCAGCCTATACTTGCACCTATCTGCAGCGCGCCAGATATGAAATCGGCCAGCTTTTAGATGCCGCCAACACCGAGCATAACTGGGGTGAATGGCAGATTGCCGTGTTGCCTGACAAAGGTCATAACGGTCTGGAAATCCGCACCTGTGAGGGTTGTGGTGCTCAAACCAGCCGAATCAAGTTGTGGGATGGTAGTGTGGTCGGCGACGTCAATGGTGACGGTTTAGTTAATATTCTTGACGTTACTACGCTGGTAGACATCATTCTGGGAGTTGATGACAATGGTATCAGTGATGAGGCTGCTGATGTGAATGGAGACGGGAAAGTCAGTATCCTGGATGTCGCAATACTCGTTGACTTGATTGTTGGCATAGAATAATCTAGCCTGCCAATCAGCCAATGACCAACTGAAAATATCCCTCATGCAAGCTGAAGTGACCCCAAAAAGTCAGACACAAAACTTTTGGGGTGCAGTTCAGTTCAAGCGTGAGGGATATTTGATTTTTCCTCTTTTAATGAGGAGGGAGAGGGTTAGTTATGGGGCACGCGTACGGCACGCACGGTAAATCCGAAGTAGCGGACGTGACTCCAAGCGGTCCTGCCGGCTCCGTTGAAGTATATGTAGCGAGCGACCCTGGTGTCCATCCATCTATCTGTCTATGTGTACGTGTGAGGGAGAGAAATCAGGTTGGACCGTCATTTCTTTGCCCGTCCATTTGGATGAATAGATGAATAGACGAGCAGATAACAATTTACAGATTCAATCATCTCTAAACTCTAACCTTCAAGTTTTCTAAAGTGGTTAATGTTCTTTAGAAACTTGAATATAGAATAATATAGAATAGGTTTGTGTCAAAACTTGCGATGACACAACCCATCTATTCATCTATTTGTCTATTTATATATATAAAGTAGACGAATAGACGAAAAGATGTGAAGAAGAGAAGAAGCAGACAGGAGGAAGAACGATAGCAACCCTCATCCTCTTCCCCTAATCCACCCGCGTTTGGACGAATGGATGAATAGATGAATTAACACGCATCAGGTCGATGGAATAATGGTACTTTTTTTAACTGATTTTGGGTAAATTAGGCGGCGTTTATGCTTAAAAAAGAATTAATTCTTTTGTTCTGTATTCGACTTGCACTAATTTTGCCGAAATTTTTATTGCGGGGAGCCGCTTTCTGACATAGGCGGTTACATAGCGGTAAATGAATGATGAGAACAAGACAGATTTACCATAATTTCAAGTAATAACCGAACCATTCATTATGGAAGGTATGAAATTCAAGTCACTATTGATTAAGTGCGTTTTGATGGCGTTCTTAATATCACCATCACTGGAAGCGCGAGCCCAACGGGTATTGACACTTGCCGAGTGCCGTGCCATGGCTCTGGAGAACAACAAGCAGATGCAGGTGTCGCGAGTGAAACAGAGCATTGCCGAGAATCTGCGCAAGTCGGCAAGGACGAAGTACCTGCCGCGGGTGAGTGCCATTGGAGCCTATGAGTTCACGAGCCGCGAGATTTCCATTCTCAATAAAGACCAAAAAGCTCTGCTTAACAACTTGGGTGATGTGTTCAGTCAGGCCGTTGATCGTGAAGTGGGCAAACTGCCTTTGAATCCTGCCCAAGCTCAGGAATTGGCACAAATGGCAGCCCCCTACGTCAGTGCAACTCAAGGAGCTATTAACCAACTGGGGCAATCGGTGACCGATGCTTTGCGCACCGACACGCGCAACGCCATGGTGGGTTCCATCCTGGTGACACAGCCCATCTACATGGGTGGAGCCATCAAAACGATGAACCGCATGGCCGATATCCAGGAGGAGTTGGCCGCCAATACGCTCGAAGCACGCAGGCAAGCCACGCTCTATGATATCGACAACGTGTACTGGCAGGTGGTGTCGCTGCGGCACAAGCAGACGCTTGCCGAGTCCTACCTGGACCTGGTCAAGAAACTTGACCATGATGTCGAGAAGATGACGGAAGCAGGCTTGACCACGCGTGGTGACAAACTGAGCGTGCAGGTGCGCGTCAACGAGGCTGAAATGGCCCTTGCCAAGGTGATGGATGGGCTGTCGTTGACCAAGATGCTCCTGTGTCAGTTGTGCGGCCTGCCGGTGGACGAGTCCATCGAGTTGGCCGACGAGACTGCCGACGAAATCGCGGCACCAGCCGCTCTGCCCGCTACAGGTTCCACCATCGACAACCGCCCCGAGCTGCGCTTGCTGCAAAATGCCGTTGACCTGACGCATCAGGAGGTCAATCTGCTCAAAGCAGAAAACCGTCCGCAGGTGTCGCTCATGGGTGGCTATGCGGTGACCAACCCCAATACGTTAAACGGCTTCCATCGTCAGTTCGGTGGCTTATGGCATGTGGGAGTGCAAGTGCGCATACCCATTTGGAACTGGGGAGATGTGAAATACAAGGTCCAGGCCGCCAACGAGGCTTCAACCGTCGCCAACCTTGAACTCGAGGATGCCCGCGAGAAGATGGAATTGCAGGTGAGCCAGAACCGCTTCCGTGTGAGCGAAGCCAACAAGAACCTGGCACTTGCCAAGTCGAACATTGCCAACGCCGAGGAGAACCTGCGCATGGCCAAACGCGGCTTTGAGGAGGGCGTGGTCACACCCACTACCGTGATGGAGGCCCAGTCGGCATGGCTCATGGCACAAACCCAGAAAATTGATGCTGAGATTGAGTTGCAGCTCAGTCACACCGACTTGCTCAAGTCACTTGGCATCCTGCAATAAGCCGTCACAACATTAAAAAACAATCAAAACAATCTATATATTATGTCAGCAAAAAGTCAACATACCAATATCTTGTTAGCCATTTTGGGATTTGCCACCGTGGTTCTCATTGTCGCTCTCATCGGGCACCTGACCCTGCACCGTAGCGCCGAGGAAATCCAGGGCGAGATGGAGGTTGAGGAATACCGCGTGTCGGGCAAGGTGCCGGGACGCATTCTCGCGCTTCTGGCCAAGGAAGGTGACTTCGTGCATGCAGGCGACACCCTTGCCATTATCGAAGCCCCGGAAGTGCAGGCCAAGATGGTGCAGGCTCAAAGTGCTGCCGACGCAGCTACCGCCATGGCACAGATGGCGAACAATGGCGCCCGCAAGGAGCAGATTCAAGCCGCGGCACAAATCCTAGAACAGGCAAAGGCTGGACTGGAAATTGCCGAGAAGTCGTACAATCGCATGAAGAAGCTCCATGACGAAGAGGTCATCAGCACCCAGAAGTTTGACGAAGCAGAGGCCATGTACAAATCGGCACAGGCCCAGGTCAAGACCGCGCGCAGCAACTATGAGATGGCTGTGAATGGTGCTCGCCAGGAAGAGCGCCGCGCAGCTTCGGCCGCCGCCGGTCAAGCCCGTGGAGCTGTTCAGGAGGTGCAAGGCTATGTGCGGGAGACCGTTCAGACCGCTCAAATGGCTGGAGAAGTCACCGATGTCTATCCCAAGGTGGGAGAACTCGTCGGCACCGGTACACCCATCATGAGCATTGCCATGATGGACGACCAATGGGCGACATTCAACATCCGCGAGGACCAGTTGAAGGGTATCAAGGTAGGTCAGGAGATTACAGTAAGGATACCCGCACTCGACATCGAGACCAAGATGAAAGTCACCTCGATGAAGGACAAGGGCTCGTTCGCCGTGTGGAAATCCACCAAGTCCAGCGGCCAGTATGACCAAAAGACCTTTGAAGTGAAGGCACGGCCGTCTGAGTCGATTGATGGCATCCGCCCGGGTATGTCGGTTATTCTTAAGAGAAAGTGAGGAGTGTGGAGTTAGAAGTGAGGAGTAATTATCCTTTAACCTTTAAACAGTGAGCAAGTTGAAAACTTGCGAACATTATGAAGTATATTTCACAATTCTTCGACATCGTGCTGCGCGAGCTCAACATCATCGTGCGCAAGAACCGCATTTACGGTTTCTGCATGGTGGTGTTCCCTGTGCTGCTGGTGACGTTTTTCACCACGATGCTCGATGAAGGACTGCCCCAGGATTTGCCCATCGGCGTGGTGGACCATGACAACAGTGCCATGTCGCGCGGGCTCATTCGCAACCTTGATGCCATGCAGAACTCACGGGTGATGTACCGCTTTGCATCGGTCACCGAGGCCCGCAATGCCTTGCAGGAGGGCAAGGTCTATGCCTATCTCTATATTCCGGACGGCACGGCATCAAAACTCCTGTCTGGTCGGCAGCCCAATATCTCGTACTACTACACCATGACGTGTCTGACGGCAGGCTCGATGGCGTCTAAGGACTTGAAAACCATCGGTGTGCTGGGTTCGGCGGCAGTAGGTCAAGCGACCCTGAGCGCCAAGGGTGCAACCAAGGAGCAGATTCGGACGGCACTACAGGCCGTGACGATTGACGCGCACATGATAGCTAATCCCCAGAGCAGTTACAACTACAGCCTGACCACAGTCTTCGTGCCGGGCATCCTGATGCTCTTCATGGCGCTGCTGTCGGCCTATGCCCTGGGAATGGAGATGAAGTTTGACACGGGCAAGGAATGGCTCGCGCGCGCCGACGGCAACATCCTAGTGGCGATTCTCGGCAAGTATTTTGTCCATGCGCTGGTGTTCCTGCTTGTGATATTCCTCTACCAGTATTATATCTTCAACGTGCTTCATTTCCCGCGACTGGGCGGCGTGTGGAGCATCGTACGGCTCACTCTCCTGCAGGTGGCTGCTTCAATCGGTTTTGGTATCTTTTCTTTCGGCCTGATGCCGTCGCTGCGCATGTCGATGAGCATCAGTTCGCTGTGGATGGTGCTCGGCCTATCCATGTGCGGCTCGGCTTTCCCTGTCGCCGGCATGGATCCCCCATTGCAGGCCATGTCGTGGCTCTTCCCAATGCGCCACTACTGGATGCTCTATCAGGCGACAGTGCTCAACGGCTTCCCCGTCATCGACGTGTGGTTCCATCTCGTGGCTCTCGTGGCGTTCACGCTGCTGCCGTGGTTCGTACTCCGTAAAGTCAAAAACGCAATGCTCAACTATGTCTATATTCCGTAAACTCAAGGAACATATCACCGACGTGCTATACGTTTGGCGTCAGGAGATGAAACAGGTCATCAGGGATGAGGGCGTGTTGATGTTCCTCGTTGTCGTGCCTCTGGGCTACCCGTTGCTCTATTCGTGGATTTACAACAACGAGACGTTGCATGAGACGCCAGTGGTGGTCGTTGACCAGTCGCATTCAGCCCTCTCTCGCCAGTTCATTAACGACTGTGACGCCACCCCCGATGTCGATGTGAAATACTATGCTGCCGACCTCGACGAGGCGCGTTCGCTCGTCAGCCGCCAAATTGTCAAGGGCATCTACCTTATCCCGTCAGACTTCGCTTCCCGCATTTATCGTGGAGAGCAAGCCACTGTGAGCGTCTATTGCGACATGTCACTCATGCTGGCCTACAAGGCCATTTATCAGACTGCCATGGTCGAGGCGGGACGTCTGAGCGCGGGACTGAAAATCAAGAAGGCCGGCAACTACACCGAGCATGAGGATGCCATCACCGCACAGCCTCTTATTGCCCAAGACGTGGCTATGTTCAACCCCTCGGGAGGCTATGGTTCCTGTGTCCTGCCTGCCGTACTCATGATTCTGCTGCAGCAGGCTCTTGCCCTGGGCATCGGCATGTCGGCTGGTACAGCCCGAGAGCGGCACCGTAACGGCCAACTCATCCCCGACGATGACCCCCACTACCAGGGTGCCTATCGTGTCGTCTGGGGCAAGGCACTGTGTTATGGCATGCTTGGGGCTGTGGCTGCCGCTTATCTCTCGATGGCGGTTCCCCACATGTTCTCCTTCCCGCAACTGGCTGACGGTCGGACACTGTTGTTGCTGTTGCTGCCCTATACGATAGCCTGTATTTTCTTTGGCATGACCGTTTCCTGCCTGGTGCGCTATCGCGAGAACGTCATGTTGCTGATGGTCTTCGTTTCCGTTCCGCTGCTATTCCTCACTGGCGTGTCATGGCCACAGTCGAGCATACCCGGTGCCTGGCAGGGTGTATCCTGGCTCTTCCCCAGCACCTTTGGCGTCCGGGCCTTCATTAGGGTCAACTCCATGGGTGCATCGTTCAGCCAGATTCTGCCCGAAATCCGCATTCTCTGGATTCAGGCAGCAGCCTATCTGGGCATGGCATGCGTAGTGTACAGTTACCAGAAGCGCCTCGCCCGCAAGCACGTTCGCCCCACCAATCCCACCAATCCCACCGAGCCCGCCGAGTCCGTAGAGCCGATTCAGCAATAGTGTTGGCATTTCCATGAAGTGAATGAAAAAGCCAGATGGTCAGTTATAGCCATCTGGCTTTCCTATTGAGATTGTGCGTGTTTGGCCATCTTCTGTTGCCATTGGCGGCCACGCCAAGCCGAGGCCCTACGCATTTATCGACAGGAGGGATATTTAACTGGGCAACAATAGTTCTTTATTACATTTTCTTCGTTTTCAGTGTCTACTTAAATAATATGGTTCAGGTTGACACATTCTCCCTGCAAAAGACATGATTTTTCAGAAAAAAACCTTACTTTTACATTAAGTATTTATCATAACCATTTTGATTAGTAACTATGGCCAACAAAAAACAAGACAACCGAGTGCAACCACGCTTGAAGAATAAGGGTGTTATCGTAGACCTGTTCGTTCTATGGCTCGCTTTGACCGCTCTTTCATGTGCCGCAATCAATCTTCATATCTCGCTGAATAAGCTGGAACCAAAAGAAGAATGACCCGTCACTAGTGGTTTTGTCAAAAATCTTTCGACAGCGCTGAACTTAAGATGCCATAGAACTCGGCTCCGTTGTTATCCTCATAGAACTCACGATAATTCATTACGCAGGTGAGTACTTGCGGCTGAACTAGCGGCGGCGCTGGTGACGCTTGGCTCTGCCAAGATCGCCACTGTTGACACGGGGCGTCTCGCAGTCTGTACTGTAGTCTTGCCACAGGCCGTATTGCATAATCTGCTTTTGTTCGGCAATGCTTAAGCAAGTTTGACATTGCACTCACTTAATCGCAGATTTCTCGGTCTCGACGCGGAACACGGAAAATTAACGAAGTGAGTTGTTGGATGTCAATCATTATCAAAATAGCTTTGCGAAATAAAATCGCAAAGCTATTTTGATTGAGCGGTGTGGTAAAAGACAGCGTTTCGGGCATGAAAAAGCCCACCCAAAGGTGAGCAATTATTCTATTGGTTCTATATCAATTTCCAAGGTTTGCTTGAAATGTTGCTTTTCGTCATCTGTCATCTTTTGTTGAGCGTATCTGACAAATTCATTCCAATGCCGTTTATATGTAAAAGATAGCGCTTTGTTTTTATCTTGACTTAGATACATCTTTCTGTAAATTTCAATGGCATAATGCATCGCATCTTCAATATCTTTAAGATTGCAAAGTTTATCCTTACAATATGAATTGACATAAGAAATACCCTTCTTTTCGCAATCTTCTAATTCATGACTGATATATGAGATGAACTCAAAGTTATCTATAGGACTGGTTGGCGAGTAAAGATTCATTATACTGATTTCTTTTGTGCTTTTTGCAAAGGTACGAATTTGATGCTGATTGTAAAAAATTTTGGACGAAATATTTATTGAATGCTTTATCAAAAGGTTTTGATAATCTTTTACTTTTGATAAAGCGTATCAATGATGCCTCAGAATGTCCTGCCGATGTTCTCCCCGTAGAACTCTTCAGACGCATGACTGAGGTGTTATACTTGCGAGATAACCAGCGGCGGTACTGGCGACGCTTTTGAACATTTTTAAAGAATCGTTCTATATCAATTTAGTGTAATTCACGAAATGCATTGGGTGCACCACAATGAAATGGCGCCCCCAATTGTTGGAAATAACTATGTGGGTTGTTGATGGGGCTTACTTGAAGATTTTCTGGGCAAACATGGTCAGGTAAATGCGCCAGTTGCGCCAGATGTGACCTCCGTCGGTTTCCACATACTCATAGTTGTAGCCCTTGGAATCCCAGTAGTTGCGCAAATCGACGGTACTCTGGTAGAGGAAGTCGGTCTTGCCCATACCCATCCAGTAAAGTTTGGGCTTGCTGCCGAACAGCCGTGCCGACTGCTGTGCGAAGTCGGGGTCGTTCTTGATTTGCTCAGCGAAAGGCTGGTTTCTGTAGCCGTTGCCCAGGTGCAAACCGGCTGAGAACAGACCATAGTAGTCGAACGTAGTGGGGTAGGTGAGGCTGATGACAAAGGTGTGTCCTCCACCCATAGACAGGCCGCAGACAGCACGGCCGTCGCGTTTCTTGATGGTGCGGTAATTGGCATCTACATAGTTCACAATATCCATGAAGCTGGCAGGGATAGTGGCAACAGCAGGTGCTGTGGGACCTGTGCCGTTGTTCCCGAAGCCAGGGGTGTACATGCCCCAAGACCACTCGCCGGGTGCTGCCTGGCAGTTGGGGTTGCCGTTGGGCATGACAACAATCATCGGTTTTGCCTTGCCCGTGGCGATGAGGTTGTCAAGAATCTGAGCAGCACGACCGAGTTCGCTCCAAGCGTACTCGTCACCGCCTGCCCCGGGCAACAGATACAGTACGGGGTATTTGCCTCCCTTGTCATAGCCTGGCGGGGTGTAGATTGTCATGCG
>JAEEGL013239588.1_pt1 | contig 16171 bp, 13 predicted proteins | sample 9134231 | NCBI WGS metagenome assembly JAEEGL01 (sample SAMN16246548, study PRJNA631951) | gut metagenome | biome: gut microbiome; feature: rumen; material: fiber-attached | host: Bos | place: Iran: Karaj | collected 2018-10
AAATTCACATGTGTGCGTCAAAAAAATATATGCGATCGTAGCTCAGATGAATAGAGTGTTTGGATACGAACCAAGAGGTCGGGGGTACGAATCCATCCGATCGCACCATTTTATCGGGAAGTGGCTCAACTTGGTAGAGCTCTCGGTTTGGGACCGAGCAGTTGCAGGTTCAAATCCTGTCTTCCCGACCATTGAAAATCAAACTACTATTTTAGTAGTTTTTTTGTTATAATAAAATTGAGGTGAAACAAAATGTCATTTACAAAAGCAAAAGAATATATTGAAAAGTTTGGCCTAGGAGGAAATATATTAGAGTTTGAAGAATCATCAGCTACAGTTGCAGAAGCAGCTATCGCAATAGGTTGTGATGAAGATGAAATAGGAAAAACTCTTTCATTTATAGTTGATAAAGAACCTATACTTATCTTAGTATCAGGTAATTCTAGAATTGATAATCAAAAGTTTAGACAAGAGTTTAATGTAAAAGCTCAAATGATTAAAATTGATGAGGTAGAAAAATTAATTGGTCATGATGTTGGAGGAGTATGTCCATTTGGAGTTAATGAAAATGTTAAAACATACTTAGATGTATCATTAAAAAAACATGATATTATCTATCCCGCTGCAGGTTCTTCAAATAGTGCTGTAAAACTAACGCTAAGTGAATTGGAAGAAATAACAAACTATGAAAAATGGGTAGATGTTTGTAAAGATAAAGGAGGAGAATAATATGGAAGAAAAAGAAAAGAAATGTAATTGTGGTCCAGACTGCAAGTGTGGATGCCAAGAAGGAAAAGAATGTACTTGTACTGATGAAAAATGCAATTGCGGTTGTCAAGAAGGAAAAGAATGTACTTGTGGTGATGACTGCGATTGTAAAAAAGAAGAAAAATAAGGTGTTTTATGAATCGATTTTTTAAAAAAGCAATGACTAAAGCGATTGAAGAATCAGAAGCAAATAAAAAGAATGATTATACTAAAGGTGGACCATTTGGTTGTGCCATAGTAAAAGGAAATAAAATAATCGCAACTGGTCATAATACTGTTGTTCAAAGCAAAGATCCTACAGCTCATGCAGAAATAAATGCTATTAGAAAAGCCTGTAAAGAATTAGATACACATAGTTTAGAAGGGTGTGTTCTTTATACAAGTGCTGAACCATGTCCAATGTGTCTATCAGCCATTATTTGGGCTAATATAAAAGAAGTTTATTATGCTAATACTAAAGAAGATGTAGATGAAATAGGATTTAGAGACGATGATATTTATGATTATCTTCAAGGTAAAAATAGAAAGTTCATTAAACTAAATCATGTTGATAATAAAGAAGCTATAAAAGTATTTGAAGAATTTAAAGATATAGATAATAGAAAAATATATTAAAAGGAGAAAATATGGAAAAAGCAAAAGTATACTATACTAAAGAAATAACACCTGAAAAGTTATTAGATATTTATAAAAGATTAGGTGTTGAACTAACTGGAAAAGTTGGAGTTAAAGTATCTACAGGAGAAGCTGGATCAAGAGGATATTTAAAAGCTGATTTAATTGGTCCATTAGTTAAAAAGTTAAATGGAACTATAATTGAATGTAATACTGCTTATCCTGGAGAAAGAACTAGTACTGAAGCCCATTTAAAAGTAGCTGAAGAGCATGGTTTTACTAGAATTGCAGAAGTAGATATAATGGATGCTGATGGTGAATTCAAAATACCTGTTAATAACGGATTGCATTTAAAATATGATATTATTGGAGAAAACTTTAAGAATTATGATTCAATTCTAAACTTAGCTCATGGAAAAGGTCATATGATGGGTGGTTTTGGAGCTAATTTAAAAAATCAATCTATCGGTATTGCTTCACGTAATGGTAAAGCTTATATCCATTCTTGTGGTCATACTGAAGATCCAGATGAATGTTGGCAAGATGAACATGAACAAATAGATTTTATTGAATCTATGGCAGAAGCAGCTAAAGCAGTATCTGATTACTTAAAATCAGAAAATAAACAAATTGTTTATATCACAATAATGAACTTTTTATCAGTAGATTGTGACTGTGATGCAAATCAATCAGATCCAGTAATGAGTGACTTAGGAATTGTCGCATCATTAGATCCAGTTGCTAATGATCAAGCTTTTATTGATATGGTTTGGGCATCAGAAGAAGAAGGTTCTGAAAAACTAAGAGAAAGAGTAGATAGACAAATTGGTAGACACATAACTGAATATGCTGAAGCCCTAGGTTTGGGTACTACTGAATATGAACTAGTAAGTATAGATTAAAAAGATTAGGTAACTAATCTTTTTTTTATAGAAAAAATAAACATACAAAAAATAAAAAGATGTAAAGAAATAAAAAAATTGAGCAAAATAATGATTTTTTCTTTTTAATTACGCATATAATTAGTATAATTGTAATATAAAATAATATAATTGGAGGATATTATATGAATAAAAAAGGATTTACGCTAGTAGAATTAGTTGTTGCTATCGCAATACTTGGTGTAATAACACTAATCGCAATACCAACAGTTAAATCAATACAAAGTAATAATACAAAATCTAAATATATTACTTATGAAAAAGCACTAACTACTTCTGGAAAAGCATATACTGATGCTTATGATGAAGATCTTTTTGGAGCAGCTAACTCAGGTTGTGCAATTGTAAACTATTCTGATTTAAAAGAAAGAGATTTAATTCAAGATATTCAACTAAAGAATACTTCTTGTAGTAAATATACATGTATTTATGTAAGAAAAACTAAAAATGGAAATTATCATTATGAAACACATACTACATGTATAGAAAAGAATGAAATAGTCTTTGGAGATGGAAGTACTTGTAATCCTGATTTATGTTCAATTGAAGATGGAAAAGGACCAACTGCAGAAATAATTGTTTCTCCAAATAAAACGAAATATTATCTTGATGATGACACAAAAGTTAAAGTAAAGATTAAAGATATTGGTGTCGGTCTTAAAGAAAAACAAGTATTAAGTTATGTTTGGTCTGGTAATAAAGAAACATCTGGTAATAAGACTATTAATTTTAATAACAAAAACTATGCAGCAACTGCCTCAAAATATATAGATTTACCAAGTACTTTGAAAAATTTACATGAACCAGCTACTTTTACACTTAAAGTTTTTGGAACAGTATATGATATTAATGGTAATGAAAGTAAGATTGAATTGACTAAAGAAATATATTATTTTGTTGGTGCTGTATTAATTCAAATGAAATCAGGAAAGGCAACAATGTCTTCAAATAATTCTAATTATAAAATAGATTCTGAAGATTATATAATTAATAAAGCAAATAAAACTAACGAACAAAGAATTATATCAAAAATCAAGTATAAAGAGACTAATGATTTATATAATTACAATAATCCTGATTATATAAATCTTGTTAAGTCATATTATTCAATTAAAGCCACAGAAGAATGGAAAAATGATATTGGTTTATTTAATCAACAAACAAAATATGCTTCTAGTGCTTTCAAGATTAAAGATGAAGATTTATTTCATGAGAATAAAACAGTTACTGTAACAGCTAATTGGAAACCAATTACTTATACAATAAAATACAACCTAAATGGTGGTACTGTTTCTAGTAGTAATCCAACTTCTTATAATGTAGAAACAGCCTCATTTACATTAAATAATCCAACAAGAACAGGATATACATTTACTGGTTGGACGGGAACTAATGGAACAACACCACAAAAATCAATAACTATACCAAAGGGTTCTCATGGAAATAGAAACTATACCGCTAATTGGAAAATTATTAAATACTCAATTAAATATAATTATGATGGAGGAAAAGGATCTAACCCAAGTTCATATGATGTAGAAACAGCAACATTTAATCTTAATAATCCAACAAAGAGTGGTTATCTATTTACTGGTTGGACAGGAACTAATGGAACAACTCCACAAAAAACAGTAACAATAACTAAAGGATCAACTGGAAATAGATCATATACTGCTAACTGGAAAAAGATATATACATATACTGTTAATTTCTATTATCAAGGATATCATGCAGTGTTTAATCAAGCTAATCAAACTAGAACATGCTATGTTTATGAACCAGGAGCTAGTTGTACTGTATCAGCTCCAGGTATAAGTAATGTACCAGCCACAAGTGCTTGTGGTACTCCATATAGTTCATTACTAGTTGTACAAGGATGGAACACTAATCCATCTGCTGGAACAGGAGTTTCTGGAAATATTTCAGTAAATCAAAACACAAATTATTATTCAATAATCACACCTAATTATGGTTATGTTAATAGATACTGTTTCCAAGTTTATGGACATACATGTAATTCAAAGCTTACAGCTAGAAATGTATTAGAAAGATATGCTCCAGCTGAAGGAGCTCATCCTTCAAATAAAAATGACATTACAACTATTAAAGAAGAAAGTTCTTTCCTTTGGACAGGAGCATGGGCAATTTATGGTGCCGCAACAAATCCAGATCATGATACTAATGCTTGGTTCTATCTACACGGAATAGGTACAAGTTGTAGATATGCATATAAAAAGAACAAAAAAGGAAAACATCCTTCTTCAACTTGTCAATATGCATGGATAAAAGCATTCCAATTAAGGTGGTAATAAAAAAATAAGATTAGATTTCTAGTCTTATTTTTTGTTATTGTGATATAATAAATTAGAATAAATAAATAGAGGTAATTATGAAAAAGAAATCAAAGAAGAAAAAATATAATAGATTAATAATCATATTAAGCATAATTATAATATTATCAATCATTGGAATAATTTATTTCTTTTCTAATAGAGAAGAAAAATACAAAGAATCAATAACAATCCAAATAGGAGATAAAGTCCCAACATCAAAAGATTATTTTGTTAAAGATATCGATGTAAAAATAGATTGGTCTAATCTTGATAAAGATGCTAATTATAAAGCTAATACTTATAATGGTACTATGTTTTATAAAAAGAAAAACTATGATGTCAAACTAATAGTTAAAGATAAAAAAGCGCCTAAGATTGAAGGTGTAAAAGATATAACTATTACTGAAAATGAAAAAGTTGATTTTTATAAAGGTGTTAAGATTAGTGATGATTCTAAAGATGAAATATCTAAAGAAATATCTGGTAAATATGATATTAAAAAACCAGGTACATATAAATTAAAATATATTATTAAAGATAAGAGTAATACTACTGAAAAAGAATTCAAATTAATTGTTAAAGAAAAACCAAAAGAAGAGCCTAAAAAAGAAACACCAAAATCAACAAATACTACAGATAATACTACTCAAAATAGAACTAGTTCTAAAGGATATAAAGTAGAAAAAAGAAATGGTATTTATTACGTTAATGGTATTTTAATTGCCAATAAATCATATCCATTACCAAGTAGTTATAATCCTGGTGGATTAATGAATGATTTTACAAGTAATTTTAATCAAATGAAAAAAGATGCTAAAAATCAAAAAGTTAATTTGTGGATAAGAAGTGGCTTTAGATCATATACTTATCAACAATCGTTATATAATAATTATGCAGCAAGAGATGGTAAAGCTGCTGCTGATAGATATTCAGCAAGACCAGGTCATTCAGAACATCAAACAGGACTAGCAGCTGATATAAATAGTTTAGAGCAATCTTGGGGAAATACTAAAGAAGGTAAATGGTTAAGCAACAATTGTTATAAATATGGATTTATAATTAGATATACTAAAAATGGTGAATCTGAAACAGGTTATATGTATGAACCATGGCATATTAGATATGTTGGTAAAGATGTAGCTAAATCTTTATATAACAATGGTAATTGGATTACTTTAGAAAACTACTTAGGTATAACAAGTCATTACTAAAAAAGAAATAATTAATATTTCTTTTTTTTTAATAAAATGATAAACTTAATAATAGGTGAGAGTATGAAAAACAAAAGAGGTTTTACATTAGTAGAATTAGTTGTTGCTATCGCAATCTTAGGAGTTATAACACTAATTGCCTTACCAACAATTTCAAATATTCAAACTAATAATAAAACAACTAAGTATGAAACTTATGAAAAATCTATCAAGGCTGCTGCCAAAGTTTATACAGATGGTTTAGAAGAAGATCTTTTTGGTGCAACAAATACAGGTTGTGCAATAATAAAATATTCTGATTTAAAAACTAAAGATTTAATAGAAGATTTTCAAGAAAAAGGAATAAAATGTGACAAAGATGACGAAACTTTTGTCTTTGTTATGAAAAGTAAAGACGGTAACCACAATTATTTTTCTAATATAGTTTGCCATAATTCAAATAGTATTGTCTATTCTCATAAAGAAGATAATAGAACTGAATGTGGATTAGAAGATGGAAACCCACCAGAACTTGATATAATTTATAATCCAAATAAGACAACATATAATATTGGAGATAATCCAAAAGCAAGGATTAAAATAACTGATAAAGGTGTTGGATTAAGAGAAAATCAAAAAGTAAAATATACATGGTATAAGAATGGAGTAACAGCAACTAGTACAAATACATTAGAATTTAAAAATAAGAATTATCAAGGATCAGCATCAAAGTATATCGAAATGCCCTCTGATTTAGAAAGTATTAATGAACCTACAGACTATACATTAAAAGTTATGACAGATGATGAAACTGGTAAGATATGCGATGTTGATCTTAATTGTACAGAAGTAGATAAGTCAAAACCACTAAACTATTTTGTAGGAGCAGTATTAATCAAATATAAAGCTGGTGGAGCTTCAATGATAGATCCACATGGAGCGGCATATTCAGTTAATAGTACAAATGATTATATAGTAAGAAATGGAAATGATTATATAATTTCTAAAATAAAGTATAAAAAAACTAGTGATCTTTATAATTATAATAATAAAGATTATATAAATATTAGAAAGACACATTACCATCTTGATGATAAAAAGGAATGGAAATGGAATAGTAAAGTATTCAGTCAACAAGAATCATTATCAGCAAGTAGTTTTGGCTATTCTGATGAAGATATTAAAAAAGAAAATAAAACTGTTGAAGTAGTAGCTAATTGGAAGATAAATACATATAAACTTACTTATGATGATAATGCTGGAACAGGATGTAGTAATAAAGGAGTATCTAAGGACTATAATCAAAAATGGAATTCAAATTGTACACCAACAAGAACAGGATATAAATTTAATGGTTGGGAAATAGATGGAAAAATTGTTCAACCAGCAACCATTTCATCGTCTGTTGCTACAAAAAATATTAATGCTAAAGCTAATTGGACTCAAAATATAGTAACAATTTATTTCTATGCAAATAATGGAACTATAGACAAAAACACAACATATGGATCTATATATAGTATTAAAAATGATCTCATTTATATGAATAATAAAGTTCTAACATATACAATAGGATATGGACAAAAATTAGATAAGGATGGTCTACCTAATAATAATAACCATGACTGGTTAACACTAAAAAAAGATAATTATCATACTGATTCTGCAACTGCATGGAATACAAAAGCTGATGGTAGTGGTAAATCGTTTGATCAAACGTCTCAATATGAAGCAAGTGATTTTTGTGATGCATCTAAGTCAAATTGTGAAGCAAAATTATATGCAAACTGGAAAATTAATACTTATACTGTTCAATTAAGTAAAGATTCAAATATAAAAAATCTATATATAGATAACAAAGAAGTTAAAAGTAAGACAGTAAATGTTAATACAATAGTAACTATATCTTGTATAATTGAAGATTATTATCATTTTACGGGATGGAAATCAGGGGAAACAAAAATTAGTGATTTAGCGACTTATAAATTTAAGGTTACTAATAACATCTCATTAAAAGCAACTTCTAATTATAATAAAATAATACTAAATTATTATGGAAATGGTGGAGTATTACAGTGTGGGCCACGACAGGCATGTTGCAACTTGTTAAAATGTAGTAATAAGAAAAAGAATTGTCCTAGAACTCCACCTAAACCAAATAGTTGTAAAGGAACAACTGGATTGATTTATGTCTCAGATGATGGAGATTCAGCTAGTTCAGAAGGTTGGGCTCCTGATGGATTAAGAGATTATGCAGAAAAAGACGAAGGAACAATATATATGATTCATCAAGAGAAAGAAGGATATACATGTAAGGCAACTGGATATTGGCATGTTGGTACAAAAGATAACGATACAGTTATAAAAGAAACAACAGTATTCCCAAGAGCAAGACAACTTATTGAAGCATGTGGTAAAACTTACCTTGATAAGTTTAAAAAGAATGATATATCTGTTGACTTATACGCAGGATGGGAATGTAAGAAAGTTTAATATTTTTCTAATAAAAAACTATAAAGAAAAAACAATTTAATCTTTGATTAAGTTGTTTTTTTATTTAATATTTCATGATAAAATAGTATAGTATAGATTAATAGAGTATATTAATAATGAGGTGACATATGTTAGAGATAAAAAACATTAGTAAAATTTATAATACTGAAGAATTATCACAAAGAGCACTTGATGATGTCTCTATTACTTTTAGAGAGAATGAATTTGTTAGTGTTCTAGGACCATCAGGTTCTGGAAAGACAACTTTATTAAACATAATAGGTGGTCTAGATCATTATGATAGTGGAGATTTGGTTATTAATGATATTTCTACTAAAAAATATAAAGATAAAGATTGGGACTCTTATCGTAATCACCGTATTGGTTTTGTTTTTCAAAATTATAATTTAATTACCCATCAAACAGTTTTAAGTAATGTTGAATTAGCTCTAACTCTATCAGGTGTATCAAAAAAAGAAAGATTAAAAAGAGCTAAAGATGCTTTAGATAAAGTTGGTTTAAAAAATCATATGAAGAAAAGACCTAATCAATTATCAGGAGGACAAATGCAACGTGTTGCGATAGCAAGGGCCCTAGTTAATAATCCTGATATTTTATTAGCAGATGAACCAACAGGAGCACTTGACTCTAAAACATCTGAACAAATAATGAAACTATTAAAAGAAGTAGCTAAAGATAGATTAGTTATCATGGTTACTCATAATCCTGAAATAGCTGAAAAGTATTCAACAAGAATTATCAAGTTAAAAGATGGAAAAGTAACTGATGATACTGATCCATTTGATAATAAAAAAACAGAAGATAATGAAATAACTCAAAAGACTAAAAAAACATCTATGAGTTTAAAAACAGCACTATCTTTATCATTAAATAACTTAATGACTAAAAAAGGAAGAACTATTCTTACTGCTTTTGCTGGATCAATAGGTATTATTGGAATAGCTTTAATTCTATCATTATCTAGTGGAGTAAATGATTATATAACAAGTATTCAAAGAGAAACAATGCTTAGTTATCCAATAACTATTGAAAGTAGTGCTATGGACTTAACTAGTTTTTTAGAAACAGGTAGAGAAGCAAGTGAAGGAAAAAAAGAAATAGATCATAAAAAAGATGCTATCTACACTGATGGAACAATACTAAAACTTGCTAGTTCTATGACTACAAACATTTATGAAAACAATCTAACTAAATTTAAAAAATATCTAGATAATAAAAATAGTGAAATAAACAAATATGTTGGTAACAATGGAATTATTTATAATTATCAAACTAAATTTAATGTTTTCAGTTATGATCCAGAAAAAACATTAGTTAATAGTAATGGATCTACTTTTGAAGAGACTATTAGTGAAAATGAAGCTCTTCATCAAGTAAACAATAATGTCAGTTCTACATTTGAAGAAGCATTATTCACTGAACTTCTTCCTAACAAAGATGGAAAAGGAATAAGTAAAGCAGTTAAAGAAGAATATGAAATAGTAAATGGTTCTTGGCCTAAAAAATATAATGAAGTAGTAATAATAGTAGATAAGAATAATGAAATTACTGCTACTAATATGTATTATTTAGGATTCCTTCCATCTAAAAACTATAAGAAAATACTTAATTCATTAAAAGAGAATAAAGATTTTGTCTATGATGCTGAAAAAATAACATATGATAAGATTTTGAATAAAGAATTCTATTTATTAACAGAATCAGATTATTATATAAAGAAAGATAATGGAAATTTTGAATCTATTAAAAATAACACAGGTAAAGTTCAAGAACTTGTTAATAAAAAATCACTAAAATTAAAAGTAGTAGGTATTATTAGACAAAAAGAAGATTCTAAAAATAGATTAATTAATTCAGCTATGGGTTATACTAAAGAATTAACTAATTGGATGATTAAACATACAGATAATTCTAAACTTATAAAAGCCCAAGAAGATAGTAAAAAGATTAATGTACTTAATGGATTGAAATTTAGTGTAAGTAGTGATAAGGAAAAAGCATCTGAAGCAAAGAAATTCTTAACTAATTTAGGTGTTTCTGATAAAGCTAGATTAATTACTATGATGATGCAAGATCAAGGAAATACTCAAGTAACTAGTCAAATGATGAATATGGATGAAGTTGCTTTAGCTAATTACTTAGATATGTGGCTTCAAAATCCAGATCAAAAAGCCTTAATCAAAGTTTATGATAATTATATATCAACTGGAAGTTATGATGAAAATATGAATAATTTTGGTAAGATTGATAAAGAAAGACCTTACTCTATATCAATTTATGCTGATACATTTGAAGATAAAGATGGTATAACAGATTCAATTAATAATTATAATGATAAACAAAAAGAAGAAGATAAAATTACATATACTGATTATGTAGGACTTCTTATGAGTAGTGTTACTACAATAATAAATGCTATTACTTATGTACTTATTGCATTCGTCTCAATATCACTAATTGTATCTAGTATCATGATTGCTATAATTACATATATTTCTGTATTAGAAAGAACAAAAGAAATTGGTATCTTAAGAGCAATTGGAGCATCTAAAAAAGATATATCTCGTGTCTTTAGGGCAGAAACATTTATTGAAGGGGCAGTTGCTGGAGTATTTGGAATAACAATTACTTTATTATTAAATATTCCAATTAATAAAATAATATTTAATTTAACTGATATTGATGGTCTATCTAAATTACCAGTTTTAGGAGCAGTAGCATTAATAATTATAAGCATTTTATTAACAGTTATTGCTGGATTAATACCATCAAAAATGGCTGCTAAAAAAGACCCAGTAGAAGCACTTAGAACTGAATAAAAAAAATCTTATAAAAAGAGAAGAAAATCATTTATTTTTCTCTCTTTTTTTTGTATAATTATATTAAGATAGAGGGTTTGTGAAGTGTGGAGGCAATATGGAAGTAGTTTTAAAACTAGAACAATTAGTTAAAGACTATGGTGATAAAAGGATTGTAGACCATGTAGACCTTGAAGTTGAAGAGGGAGAATTCTTAACACTATTAGGTCCTTCAGGTTGTGGAAAGACAACTATTCTACGTTGTATTTCAGGACTTGAACCAGTAACAGAAGGAAAGATTTATCTAGGAGATAAAGATGTTACTAATGTTGAACCTACTAAAAGAGAAGTTAACACCATATTTCAAAATTATGCTTTGTTTAAGCATATGACTATTTATGATAATATTGCTTTCGGTTTAAAAATGAAAAAATTTCCAAAAGAAGAAATATATAAACGAGTAACTGAAATGTTAAAACTAGTTAAATTACAAGGTTACGAAGAACGTTATCCTGATCAATTATCAGGTGGAGAACAACAACGTGTAGCAATCGCAAGAGCCTTAGTTAATAAACCAAAAGTACTTTTATTAGATGAACCATTATCAGCCTTAGATAGAAAACTTCAAAAAGAGATGGAAGTAGAATTAAAAAGACTACAAAAGAAAATGAAAACAACATTTATATATGTTACTCATAATCAAGATGAAGCTCTAACTATGTCAGATAGAATAATAATAGTTAATAAACATAAATTTGAACAAATTGGTACACCAGAAGAAATATATAAACAACCAAAAACTTTATTTGTAGCTAACTTTATAGGTGAATCAAATAAGTTTAAAGCAACTATTAAACGTACTCATGGTAATAGAGCAATTCTTTATGTTAATGAAGATTTTGAAATGGATATAGAAAATAAAGATTATCAAGTAGGAGATAAATATAATCTAATAATTAGACCAGAAGATTTCTTTATCAAAGAAAATGATACAAAAGAAACATTCCAATGTTCATATACAGATAGTATCTATGATGGAGGAATTACTAAGATTTATGCAGATTACTTTAATACTCAAATTAATTTTACAATAAGTAGTTCTCATAGAGAATTTAAAGAAGGACAAACTATTAATTTAGGTGTTAAAGAAAAAGATATGATTCTTATTAAAGAAGGAAAACAATGAAAAAAGATAGATTAAAATGGTTACTTCTATCTCCTATAACGATCTATGCTTTGGTATTAATATTATTACCAATAGTATATATATTTATATTATCTTTCCAAACTAGTGGTAACTATGGAGAAATAATATATCATTTGACATTTTATAATTATTTAGAATTGATTAAATCAATATATTTGAAAGTATTCTTAGTATCATTTGGAATAGCTTCAATCACCACGATTATTTGTATGATAATAGCTTTTCCATTTGCTTATTTCTTAAGAGAAAAATCAGCAAGAACAAAGACATTAGTATCAACATTAGTAATGTTACCATTCTTAACAAACTCACTAATTAGATTGTATGGATGGATAGTTCTTTTAAGAAAGACAGGTATTATCAATACTTTATTGATGAATTCAGGTATTACTGATCATCCATTATCGCTTATGTACAATACACTAGGTACATGCATAGGTATGGTATATACATTGTTACCATTCATGATATTACCATTGATATCAGCTTGTGAAAAAATAGACAATTCACTTATTGAAGCCTCACATGATTTAGGAGCAAGTAAGTTTCAAACATTTATTAATGTAGTTTTACCACAAGTAAGGACAGGATTATTTAATGGATCATTAATGGTATTTATTCCATCAATTGGATATTTCTTCATATCAGATATCCTTGGTGGAGGAAAAGTAATGTTAATTGGTAACTTGATAAAGAATCAATTCTATACCGCAAGAAACTGGCCTTTCGGTTCATCTATAGCCATAATATTAATTATTATGACATTTATACTTATCGGTCTATATAAAAAGTCCGGTGGTAAGATGGATGATTTAGGAGGTGCCTAATGAAGAAGAGAACATGGTACAAAAACCTAATCATTGTCTTAACACTAATATTTTTATATTTTCCAATATTTGTACTTATTTTATTTTCATTCAATAAGTCAAGTTTAAATATTAGATGGGAAGGATTTACATTTGTTTGGTATAAAGAATTATTTAATAACGCTGAATTATTAGAAGCATTCTTTAATACAATGTTAGTAGGAATAACTTCTACAGTAGTAGCTACAGTAATAGGTACTTTATCAGCAGTAGCATTATATAAGTATTCATTTAAAGGTAAAACTTTAATTAATAATTTACTTTATATACCAATAGTAATACCAGAAGTAGTATTAGGTATATCATTACTTAGTATTTACACATTATTTAAGATGGAATTAGGAATGGGAAGCTTGATATTATCACATATAGCGTTTTCAATCCCATTCGTAGTTATAAATGTAAGAAGTGCCCTGGCTCAAACCAATCCACATCTAGAAGAAGCAGCTCACGATTTAGGAGCGGGAAGAATCACAACATTTTTCCAAGTGTTATTACCAACAATAATGCCTGGAGTTAAATCAGGAGCACTACTCGCATTCACATTATCATTAGATGATGTAATAATTTCATATTTTACAGCTGGACCTGGATCGAATACATTACCATTAAAAATATTCTCGATGATAAAAACAGGAATAACTCCAGATGTAAATGCATTATCGACACTAATGTTGTTGATGACACTGGTAATATTAACGATATATTCGTTAATCAATTATCGTAAAACTAACAGGGGGCTAAGTTAATGAAGAAGAAAGTAATAGTGCTTTTGATTATTATCTTCGCATTATGTGGTTGTACTAAAGCTGAGTCAGGTGAAAAACTAAATGTTTTGAACTGGTCATCATATATACCAGATGATGTTATAAGAGATTTTCAAAAGGAGACAAATATTAAATTAAATTATAATACTTATTCATCTAACGAAGAATTATTAGCCAAAGTTACTGCTTCAAAACCAGGAACTTATGATGTAGTATTTCCAAGTGATTATATGATTGAAGTAATGAAAGAAAGAGATTTGTTAAAAACAATGGATAAATCTAAATTAACTAATTTAGCTAATCTTAATTCTCATTTTATGAATGAATATTTTGATGAGAATAATGAATACTCACTTCCATTTTTATTAACAATGCCTATCATTGCATATGATTCAACTAAAATACATGAATCGATCACATCATATAATGATTTATTAGATGAAAGGTATAAAGAAGAAATAGTTTTATTAGATGATCAAAGAATTATTATAGGAATGGGTCTAATAGCTACTGGTTCTGATTTTAATTCAACTGATAAAAAAGAATTAGAAAGAGCCAAAAACTGGTTATTAAAATTAAAACCAAATGTTAAAGCTTATGATTCAGATTCACCTAAATCATTCTTGATTACAGAAGAAGCTTCAATCGCATACTTATGGAGTGCAGAAGCAGCCATAGCGATGGAAGAAAATCCTAATATAAAAGTAGTATTTCCAAATGAAGGAAGTGCTAAAAGTATGGATAATATGGTTATTCTAAAAGGAGCAAAGAATGAAGAAAATGCTTATAAATTCATAGATTTCATCTTAAGAGATGATATTATGAAAAGAATAATAGATTTTTATCCATATAAGAATTTACACAATGATCCAAACAATTATATAGTTCCAATTGAAAAGGCTATATCAGCCAATGGAAAACCAAATATTGCTTATGATATTCCTATCGATGTTATCGATAAGGGTTACTATGTTAAAAATATAGGTGATACAATCAGACTATATGATGAGATATGGACGGTGATCAAATAGGTTAATATGATTATTAATAATAGAATAAATAGGGAAGGAGGATAAGAATGGAAGGAAGGAAAAAGGACTATATTGATACTCAAGATTTTACTAAAGAGGAGTTATTAAACTTAGTAGATCTAGGATTATTAATGAAAGCAGTTATTAAAGCTGGTTACACAATTAATCCACTATATCATAAGACTTTAGGAATGATCTTCGAACAAGTATCAACTCGTACAAGAGTGTCTTTTGAAACAGCAATGACACAATTAGGTGGACATGCTGAATTCTTAGCACCTGGTCAAATTCAATTAGGTGGACATGAATCATTACATGATACTGCATTAACTCTATCAAGATTAACAGATATCTTAATGGCTCGTGTTAATCGCCATGAATCAGTTGCTAATTTAGCAAAAGATGCTACAGTACCAGTACTAAATGGTATGAGTGATTATAACCATCCAACTCAAGAGTTAGGTGACATCACTACTATGTACGAAGTTTTACCACAAATTGGTAAAAAGTTCGAGGATTTAAAAGTAGTCTTTGTAGGAGATTGTACTCAAGTATGTGCATCTTTAGCAATGATAGTTACTCATCTTGGTGGAAACTTTGTTCAATATGGACCAGTAGGACATCAGTTAGGTGAGAATTTCCAAAAGATCTGTCAAGATAACTGTGCTGCATCAGGTGGTACATTTATGTTAACAGATGATGAAACTCAAGCTTTAACTGGAGCAGATATTATTTATACTGATGTTTGGTATGGATTATATGATAAAGAACTTTCTGAAGAAGAAAGAAAACAAATATTCTATCCAAAGTATCAAGTAACTGCTGAGATGTTAAGTAAATGTAGTCCAAATGTTAAGTTCATGCATTGTCTTCCAGCAACTCGTGGAGAAGAAGTTACTGATGAAGTTTTAGATGGACCACATTCAATCGCATTCGACGAAGCTGAAAATCGTCTTACTGCAATGAGAGCTCTTCTAGTTTACTTCTTAGGAAAAGAAAAAGAAGCAAGAGAAGAATGTGCTCAATATTTAAAAAAATAATAGAGGTAAAGAAAGATGAAAAAGAAAAAATTTAAATTATTTGATGCCATATTAGGTACAGTTTGTCTTACTTTAGTCTGTGAATCTGTAATGCCTACAGC
>JAEEGL017413055.1_pt1 | contig 16171 bp, 13 predicted proteins | sample 9134231 | NCBI WGS metagenome assembly JAEEGL01 (sample SAMN16246548, study PRJNA631951) | gut metagenome | biome: gut microbiome; feature: rumen; material: fiber-attached | host: Bos | place: Iran: Karaj | collected 2018-10
AACTGAAAGGATAGTTTGACCATGTATATTACTTGTCTTGATCTTGAGGGCGTACTTGTCCCCGAGATATGGATCGCATTTTCGGAGAAGACCGGCATCCCCGAGCTCAGAAGAACCACAAGGGATGAGCCCGATTATGACAAGCTTATGAAATTCAGGATCGAGATCCTGAAGGAGCACGGCCTGGGACTTAAAGAGATCCAGGAGACCATCGCTTCACTCGATCCCCTTCCCGGCGCAAAGGAATTCCTTGACGAGCTCAGAAGCCGCATGCAGGTTCTCATTCTCAGCGACACCTTCGAGCAGTTCGCATCACCCCTTATGAAAAAGCTCGGTATGCCCACCATTCTCTGCAACACCCTTGAGGTAGCGGATAACGGTGAGATCACCGGATACAAGATGAGATGCGACAAGTCCAAGCTCACAACTGTCAGGGCTCTTCAGTCCATCGGCTATGAGACCATCGCGAGCGGAGATTCCTTCAATGACCTCGGAATGATCGAAGCCAGCAAGGCGGGATTTCTTTTCCGTACCACCGAGCAGCTTAAGAAGGACTATCCCCGGTACCCCGCATTCGAGGAGTATGACGAGCTTCTCAATGCGATCGCTGAAGTTACAAAGGCATAAGTATTGACCAATTATAAGCTGATAATCAGATACGACGGAACCGGATACCGCGGATGGGAGCACCAGCCCGGAGAGGACAAGACCATCCAGGGCAAGCTCGAGACCGCGGTCATACGTATGCTCAATCCTTCGGGAGTGGGCAGCGACTCCGGCGACAGCCTCGGAAGCTTTGAGGGAGAGATCCCCGACATCATTTCCGCGGGCAGGACAGACGGCGGAGTATCTGCGGAAGGCATGTGTGCGAACGTAAAGCTCGAGACTTCGCTTTCGTGCATTCAGATAAGGGATTCACTCAACCGCAATCTTCCGGATGACATCTGTGTCATAAGTGTGGAGAAGGCGGGGGACAGATTCCACGCAAGATATAACGCAACCGGTAAGACCTACAGATACACATGCTATGCGGGTGAACTCAAGCCTGTCTTTGAAAGAAAGTATGTGTACGAACTCGGAAGCATGCTCGATATCGCGGCTATGAAGAAGGCTGCGGGACTGATCATCGGCGAACATGATTTTACTTCCTTTTGCGGGAACCCGCGCATGAAGAAATCCTGTGTCAGATGTGTCGACAGCATCGACATAGAGGAAAAGGAAGGATTTATTTCCTTCACATATCACGGCAACGGATTTTTGCAGTACATGGTCCGCATCATGACGGGAACGCTCATCGAGGTCGGACTCGGAAAGAGAACACCGGAATCCGTTAATGAGGTTCTCGAAGCAAAGGACAGGGCAACGGCGGGATTCACCGCACCCGCAAGGGGCCTTAAGCTGGTAAGTGTTGATTACGACTGACCGCAGATCTTAGGAGAGATAAATGTCTGATACTTTGTACATAAGAGCGGATATGAATTCCGAGATCTCCACGGGACATGTCATGAGATGTCTGTCGGTTGCCGATGCGGCAAAGAGGATGGGAAAGAAAGCCGTCTTCATTGCTGCGGATGATCAGCCGAAGGATCTTATCGAGAGCAGGGGACATAGATGCATCGTCCTCGGAACCGAATGGAACGACCTTGAAAAAGAGATCCCCGCACTTGAGAAGATTATCTCCTCGGAGAAGATCGAAAGACTTCTGATCGATCACTACAGTGTCACCGAAGAGTATCTGAAGAAAGTAAACGACCTTACAGAGGTTATATACCTCGATGACCTGAAAGCTTTTGATTACCCCGTAAGCGCAATTGCGTGCTATGCGGTATACGGAGAAGAGCTTTACCGGGATAAGGATCCCGGAAAGAAATACTTCCTCGGATGTGACTATGCACCCTTAAGGGAAGCGTTTGAAAACAGGCCTTCGAAGAATATAAAAGAAAGTCCCGAAAACATACTCATCATGACGGGCGGCTCCGATCCGTATGACATCGCTGAAAAGACACTCGGCGCAATTGCACTTGACGAATACAAAAGCGTGAGCGTGCTCTGCGGAAGGTTCAGCGGAAAGAAGGAAAAGCTCGAAGAGCTTTACGGAAGTCGAGGCAACGTTCATATCCTTCCTTTTGCGGAGAGGATATGGGAGCTTTATGAAGAGACGGACATTGCGATATCCGCGGGTGGATCTTCGCTTTACGAACTGGCTTCTATGGGAGTTCCTGTGATCACATATTCGTTCGCGGATAATCAGATCCCGAATGTGACCTCCTTTGATAAGAAAGGCTTCATGCCCTGTGCGGGCGATGCAAGGACGAAAGATATATATTCGAACATCGCTAAGCTCCTTGATGAATTAAAGCCCGCAGAAAAAAGAAAAGAGATTTCCGGAAAGCTGATGAAGCTGGTGGACGGCAAAGGCGCGGAAAGACTCGCAAAGGCACTTTTGGATTTATAAAAATATGCGCAAGATACTCGGTAAATTAAATAAGATCCTTTCCGCTTCGCAGAAAAAGAAGATGGCTCTCCTTACGGTCATGATGATCATCGGAGCGCTCCTTCAGACTGCCGGAGTCGGAATGCTCGTATCCGTAGTCAACATAGTCATCGATCCCGTCAAGAGTGCCGAGAGCCCTTATGCTAAAGTTTTCTACGATGTGATGGGAACCGACATGGAACACGGTTACAAGTTATTTCAGTACACCGTGATGATCGTGATGATAGTTGTCTTCATAGTCAAGAACTTCTATCTCTATCTCCAGCAGAAGGCGATGTACGCATTCGTTTACAGAAACCAGTTCTCTACATCCGAAAAGATGATGAGGAACTTTATCCGCAGGGATTACGAATTCTACCTGAATGCAGACACTGCTGTCGTACAGCGTTCGATCACTTCGGATGTAAACAATATGTACGCGCTCATTCTGTCGATCCTCCAACTGATCTCGGACGGATTCGTCTCTCTCTGCGTATGTGCATTCTGCCTCGCACAGAGCGGACTTATGACCATAATACTTGCAACCGTTCTCATTATTCTCCTGGCTGTCATCAAGAAGGTGCTAAAGCCTATCATGTATAAAGCCGGCAAGGATAACCAGGATTTCTACAGCGGCCTGTTTAAGTGGATATCACAGAGCGTAATGGGAATCAAGGAAGTCAAGATCTTCGGACGCGAGAAGTATTTTGTCGACAGCTACAATGAATGCGGAAACGGTTACGTTAATGCCGTTCAGAAGTACAGCCTCTACAACAGTATCCCTAAGCTTCTCATAGAAGCCGTATGCGTATCCGTGATGATGATATACATGATCGTGATGATCGCCCTTGGCAGGAATTCCGAAGCGCTCATCAGCGATTTCGCAACTCTTGCCGCTGCGGCACTCGTTCTTCTTCCCGCAGTCAACAGGATCAATAACCAGATCAACTCGATGTCTTATTTCGAGCCCTTCCTCATGAATGTAAGCGACAACCTTCAGGACGACATAGGTGATTCGAATATCGATATGTCCTTTGCAAAGGAAGTCGAGAAGATGTCCCTAAAGGAGAGCATCGAATTTGACGATATCACATATTCATATCCCGGATCCGATGTAAAGATACTCGACAAAGCGGACCTTAAGATCCCCGTAGGATCAAGTGTCGGAATCGTGGGAACGACGGGTGCCGGAAAGTCCACACTCGTTGACATCATGCTCGGACTTCTCAAACCGAGCGGCGGAGTCATCAGGGCGGACGGCGTTGATATCAGGGACAATTACAGGAGTTTTCTTAAGAACGTGGGATACATCCCTCAGATGATCTTCATGCTCGACGATACGATCAGGAACAATATCGCATTCGGCGTTGCGCCCGAAGAGCAGGATGAAGAAAGGATCTGGGAAGCACTTAAGGAAGCCGCACTCGATGATTTCGTAAGAAGCCTTCCCGACGGACTTGATACCGGAATAGGTGAAAGGGGAATCCGTATCTCCGGAGGACAGCGCCAGAGGATCGGTATCGCAAGAGCGCTTTATGGCGACCCCGAGGTTCTTATCCTCGATGAAGCAACATCCGCACTTGACAACGAGACCGAGAACCTGATCATGGAATCCATCAACAGATTCATGGGAAGAAAGACACTCGTGATAATTGCACACAGACTCCAGACCATTGAAAAATGCGACATGGTCTTCAGGGTCGGTGAAGGACGAATTTCCAGAGAAAGATGAAGAGCTTTTCCGCCAAAAACCTAATCCCGTGGATCTGCGGAGCCGTGCTTGCGGTGATCGTCATTGCACTGTCTTTACTGATCCTGAAATCCGGCGCTCCCGCAGGGGAAGGACATCACGTGGTCATATTCGGAGACAGCATCATCTCCTACAGGCAGGATGATACCTCCGTAGTAAATATGATCATTGCCAAGACGGGAATGGATGTATTCGATCTTTCCCTCGGCGGAACACAGATGGCTATGAACCCGGATACGGAGACGCTCGGAAATAAGAGAAACTACCTCTGCATGTATTCAATCGCCCAGTCATTTTACACAGGTGATTTTTCACTGCAGAATTCATATGTTTCTACGGATATAACCACGGATTATTTCCCGGACAGGATCGCGCAGTTTGAAACGGTGGATCTGTCCGAGACGGATATAGTGATCATCGAGCACTGCCTCAACGATTATCACAGCGGCACTCCGATAACATCGGATGACGGAAGCGGGTATTCATATACGGGCGCGCTGACCGCGGTCGTATCATATATGAGAAGCATCAATCCGGATATCAGGATCATAATCCTTTCGCCCACGAAAAAGTGGATCGAAGAAGGCGTCGAGGCTGATGAGTATGATTACGGATCCGGAACGCTCAGACTCTACCTTGATGCACAGAGAAGGACCGCTGAGCAGCTCGGAGTCGAATACCTCGATATTACGGATATATACGATACCGAATATGTAAATGAACTCGGAGAAGTGATAACCGGCTTCGGATACACCGTTGACGGAACCCATCCCAACTTCTACGGACGTGATGTGATAAGTGACAGGATATCGGAATATCTAAAGGAAACCGAAGATGACGGTAAGTAACGCAATAGAAAAGATCAAAAACAGGATAAGCCCGGAAGACCGCACGGCATTCGTATCTGCGTTTGTGCTCGGACTTCTGATCCATATTCCGGCAATGCTGATGGACGTCCCCAATCACGACGGTCTCGACAGCATGTATTTTTCACAGAATATGATCATCTCCGGAAGATGGTTCTTATCAACCGTATGTGCGGCATCGTCCTTCTATACCGTGCCCTGGATCATCGGACTTATCGGGATTCTCGAGCTTGCGATAACCGCAGTATTGCTTGTCCGCATTTTTGAGACTAAGGAAAAAGTGTCCATATGTCTTATCTCCGGACTGCTTGTCGCATTTCCTTCTCTCGCATCGACCTTCGCATATGTATTTACCCTCGACGGCTATATGGCGGGAATGCTCCTTGCCGTGCTTGCCGTATATCTCGTAAAGAAGGATCATTTCATTCTCGGCGGTATTTCACTCGCATTCAGCCTCGGTGTGTACCAGGCATACCTTCCCTTCGCAATGCTCCTTTCCGTTTACGGAGTATGGGACGTGATGGCAAAAGGTGAAAAGGGCGGCGTAAAGAAATGTATGAACTATCTCTACATGGGCATCACCGGCTCCGTGCTCTATGTGATCATCCTTAAGATCCTTCTTAAGATCGAAGGAAAGCAGATCGGAACATACCAGGGCGGAGACTCCGCTACCGCTGTCGGCCTCTCCGACAGGTTCGCATCCCTTCCTTCGATGTACAGGGATTTCATAGACTTTACATTCTCCAAGGGATTCCTTACCGGATATGTATGCGCTGCCGCAGTGCTTGTTCTCTTTGCCTGCACCGCGATCTCTGCCGTAGCTCTTATCGCAAAGAGCGGAGCGTATAAGAAGATGTGGTTCTGGTGGGTTGCGCTTCTTACTGCGGTTCTCGTACCGATATCCGCCAATATAGTCATGCTCATCATTTCCGGTGTAAATTATCATCTGATCATGAGATATCAGTGGGTGCTTTTCCTTATCGTCTGCGTTGCTCTTTGTGACAAGTGCGTCACAAAGGAGATCGTAAAGAAAGGAAACGGGATTCTTTCCTTTGCATTTGTGATCGCGGCTTTTGCGGTCGTCGTTTCATACGGCGTTACCGATAATATCGGTTACACAAATCTTCAGAGAAAATATGAGAAAACCTATGCATATGCACTCAGACTTCTCGACAGGATAGAGAGCACGGAAGGATATTATCAGGGAATTCCCATAGCACTTATGGGAGTCATAAGTGAGGATGAGTATCCTTCGACCGACATTACTTCACCTGCAACATCCGGGATGATAGGACTCGGCGGTGAATATGATTACCTCCTTTACAGGGCGGACAATTTCGAAGCATTCTTTAAGTATTACATGGGTGCGACACTGAATTTTGTTTCCGAAGAAGAGGAAACGGAAATCTATTTTTCCGATGAATATATCGAGATGGAAAGTTTCCCCGGGGAAACAAGCGTAAAGCTTGTCGACGGAGTTATCTGGGTAAAGACAGAAAATGCGAGAAGATAAAGGAAAGGGACTGATATGATCTCTGTAATACTTCCGGCATACAACGAAGAAGATAATATCGAACCTGCGGTAAAGGAGATCTCTGCCGTGCTTGAGGGCTGCGGCGAGGATTTCGAACTCCTTTTCATAAGCGACGGTTCGACCGATTCGACATATGAGAAGATCCGCAGCATTTCCGAATCCGACGGGCGTGTAAAGGGTGTTGAGTTTTCGAGGAACTTCGGCAAGGAAGCTGCGATATTTGCGGGACTGTCCGCATCCGGCGGTGATGCGGTCATCGTTATGGACTGCGATCTCCAGCATCCGGTGAGCGTTCTTCCGGAGATGATAGAAAAGTGGAAGGCGGGCGCCGAGGTTGTAGAGGGCATCAAGAACAGCCGTGGCAGGGAGAATATCTTCCATAAGATGAGCGCCGGCATCTTCTACGGTATTATGAGCAAACTCATCAGGATCGATATGAGTTCGTCATCGGATTTCAAGCTTCTCGACAGGAAGGCGGTGAATGCACTTTTAAGACTTCCCGAGAGCAACACGTTCTTCAGGGCGCTTTCATTCTGGATCGGATTTAAGACCGACAAGGTATATTACGATGTCGAGGATAGAAGAAGCGGAAAGAGCAAATGGTCAACAAAAGGACTTATGAAATATGCGATCAACAACGCTACCTCCTTCTCAACACTTCCGCTTAAGATTGTAACCGTGATGGGATGGATATTCATCGTATTTGCGATCATACTCGGAATACAGACTCTCGTCAGGTTCTTCATGGGTAACAGTGCTGACGGCTTTACAACGGTCATCCTGCTGCTTCTCATCATCGGCGGATTCATGATGCTCAGCCTCGGGATCGCCGGACACTACATTGCGAGAATATATGAAGAGGTCAAGGGAAGACCCAGATACATAATAAGAGAAACAACCGGTGAACTTGCCGGAGATCTGAAAGGACAGTGGAAATAATGAAGATCAATTTTAATGTTCCCCCCTATGTTGATACTGCCATCGGCTATATCGAGGAGTGTGTAAAGGCTCAGAAGATATGCGGAGACGGCGCATATACCAAAAAGTGCAACGAATGGATTGAAAAGAAGACCGGAACAACCAAGTGCCTTCTTGCAACATCCTGCACTCATGCGACCGAACTTGCGGCGATCCTCTGTGACATACAGCCCGGTGATGAGGTGATCCTTCCTTCATACACATTCGTTTCCACCGCAAATGCATTCGTGCTCCGCGGTGCCGTTCCCGTATTCGTTGATATCAGACCGGATACCATGAATATCGATGAGCGTAAGATCGAGGATGCGATCACGCCCAAGACCAAAGCCGTCGTTCCCGTCCATTATGCGGGTGTGGGGTGCGAGATGGATACCATTATGGACATCGCTAAGCGTCATAACCTTTATGTTGTCGAGGACGCCGCACAGGGCGTCATGGCGACATACAAAGGAAAAGCTCTCGGAAGTATCGGCGATTTCGGTGCATACTCATTCCACGAGACCAAGAACTACAGCATGGGTGAGGGCGGTGCACTTCTTATAAAGGATCCTAAGGCCGCAGAACGCGCAGAGATCATAAGGGAAAAAGGAACCGACCGTGCAAAGTACTTCCGCGGTCAGGTTGATAAGTATACATGGGTGGATCTCGGATCGTCATATCTTCCCAGTGACATGAACGCCGCATATCTGTATTCGCAGCTTGAGATCGCAGACAAGATCAACGACGACAGAAGGGCAAGCTGGGATCATTATTTCGAGAGGCTCACACCTCTTAAGGAGAGCGGAAGGATCGAGCTTCCCTACATTCCCGAAGAGTGCGTTCACAATGCCCATATGTTCTACATCAAGTGTAAGGATATCGAGGAAAGGTCAAAACTTATCGAACATCTTAAAGCTAATGACATCCTTTCCGTTTTCCATTATATTCCGCTTCACTCCGCACCGGAGGGAAAGAAGATCGGACGCTTCCACGGCGCCGACGAATATACCACCAAAGAGAGCGAGCGCCTGCTCAGACTTCCCATGTACTACGGATTAAAGCCTGAAGAGGTGGATCTTATCTGCGATAAAGTCATGGAGTTTTATGCCGAATAATGCCGGTAATAAAATAAGCAGGATCTTCGGGTCGTGTGTTTTTCTGCTCCTGTCCGCACAGATCATTTTCGGTTGCGCGTGGGGTGTGTTAAATTTCACTTCTTTTCAGGAATTTCCCGAAAGCGCGAAGATGATCCTGCTCAGTTCCGGACTTGCACTCAAATCCGACACGAGCGTCATTTACCCCTCGCTTCTTCTGATCGTAAGGACGCTGACCCTTAACGGACCCGTAAAGTTCTACGAGGTCATGTATGTACTTCAGCTTGCACTGGCATTTGCCGCATGGTATACCTTTGCGGTCAAGGTTCTTCCTTTCGAGAAAAAATGGCTCCGGATCTGGTTTGCGCTTGCGGTTGTCACGAACCCTTTTGCGATGCAGTGTCACCTGGCAGTTCTGGAGTTTTCTTTTGTTTCAAGTTTTCTTTGCCTTCTCGTAACATTTACCGTCAGATTTTCACTTGAATGGAGAATGCTCGGAAGCCGCTTCGGCCTGAAGACGGCTGTGAAGCATGTATGCACGGCATCCCTTTTCTGGATGCTTGTTTCGCTTACAAGAAAAGAATTTGTCTTTATCGGATTTTTCTGTATCCTTATACTTCTCTATCAAATCTGTGTAAATCTGAAGACCGGAACAAAGCTTTCAAGACTTACTCCCGCGATCGTCTTTGTCGCTTTTTTTGCCGCGATTGAACTGATTGACGGTGCATTCAGGGTGTCAGGCACCGTTCTTCCTTCCGATGTGATCAAAAGAAGCGCATACATAAGGATCGCTTGGACAGAAGATCTTAAGACCAAATATGACTGGCCCGCACACATTGTGAATGCGGCAGGTGAAGAAATGACCGGACAGGCCATGGCGGACCCCGGACTTGTGAGAACGGATTTTACGGATGCCGTGGAGGAGAGCCTCGGAAGAAAACAGACCTCAGACAGTTACGTCGCGTGGTTCCTATATTCTTTCAAGGATAATAAGAAGGGCATCATTAAGGGCGTCCTTGCGGATATGGCGGGATATGTATTTCCTCCCGCAGGAAATGAGGCGGCACTTTCCGGAAGGACCCTTCCCGGATTTGCAACGGGAAACCTTGATGTCATGAGAAGACATACCCCCGCTTTTACGGAGCTTTATCTCAGACTGTCGAGTATTGTTTACCTCTTCCTTGCTATCGCATCCGCGGCGGCACTTATCATCAGAAAAGAAATCGTGGTGAGACTCCGCGCATTTGCGCCCGTCTGGGTGACTGCGGTTCTTTCATCGGTTGTGTATACATTCTACGGATCCAACGTATGGGATCATAAGAAGGCTCTCTTTGCTACCTGCATCTGGGTCGGACTCTTTGCGGCACTTGCCGTACGGGGTATCGCCGGAAAGGAGGAAGCATGACCTCGGGTATACTTATACTGATCGCAATGGAACTGCTTCTTCCCATTCTCTTCGGATCCGTCTTTGCACTGTCCGATGAAAATGTGACGGGAAGAAAACATTTCTTCCTTTCCTCGCTCGTTAACGGACAGATCGTGCTCTATGCGGTGTTCCAAGTGACGACCGTATGGTCGATACTTCACTCGATCAAGTTTTCGTATGCGGTGAAAAGATTTGTTCCCGCTGCGGTGGCTGTGCTTACGGTGCTGATCGTGATAGTCATCGTAAAGTACAGGAAGAGGTTTGCAATGATCTTTAAGGGCAAGCCTGAGAAGATAAGCTTTTGGGGGATCATAGGATTCCTGCTTTTCGTATTTATGATGGTCATGTCATTTTTAATGACATACACTGACGGTGACGATGCATATTATGTGACGACTGCGGCAGAGGCCGTGGTTTCGGATACCATGTATGCCAAGAATCCCTACAGCGGTATCGGAACCATATCGTCATTCAGATACAAGGCCGCTCCTTACCCCATGTGGCTTGCACTTTTATCGCAGGCTTCGGGCATATACCCCACAGCTCTTGCACATACATTCTTCCCCTGGACGATGATCCTTCTTTCATTTTCCGTGCTTTTCCTTATGGCAAGGAATCTGTTCGGCGGAGATACCAAAAAGAGAGGAATATTCCTCTTCTTTGCTTCGGTCCTTATCATGTTCGGCGACTATTCGATCTACCCTGCGGAGAATTTTCTTCTTGCAAGGGCGAGGCAGGGAAAGGCAGCTCTTGCGGCATTCGTTCTTCCCTATCTCGTATGCCTGATGATAAGAATTGCAAAGCAGCTCGGTGAGAAAGGAAGGTGCGGCATCAGGGAGCTTGCACTTATCGCTTTCACGGGCCTTGCCGCATCGCTCTGTTCGACCATAGGAGGCGCACTGTCTCTGGCACTTGTATCCGTTTCGGCTCTCGTTATGGCCGTGACATATAAAAAACTGAAGATTCCCGCACTGATGGTGGCTATGAACCTTCCTGCTGCGGCGTTCGTACTTTTGTACATTGTAAAAGGATAACGGAGGACGGTTTTGTTTTCCAGGGTGCTTCTGATCATAAAAGAATACATGGGCGCAGGACTCATCGGCGTGATCTTCGTGCTGAGTCTGTTTTATCTTGCCGTCACCGAAAAAGAGAAAGCAAAGAGGATATGCTTTCTGTATGTTCCGGTGGTCGTACTGGCATTTTTCCTTTGCCCGTTAAGCTATCGGATATACGGAAAGATCTCCGAGATCGTAACCTATTACAGGCTTCTCTGGCTCATTCCCGTCACTCCCGTTATCGGTTACAGTGCGGTAAAGATATGTACGAGGTTTAAGGGATTAAAGCAGAATATGTGTGTCATTGCATTTGCGGTTCTTTTTGCCGTATCGGGAAGGCTTATGTACTCGGATATGTACATGGTCAGGGCACAGAACATGTACCATATGCCGGTTCAGGTAGTGGATCTCTGCGATGCGCTCCATGTCGAGGGACGCGAGATCATGGTGCTCATGCCGTACGAGTTCCAGCAGTTTGTCCGCCAGTATGATCCGAATATCTGTATGCCGTACGGAAGAGAGTACATGATGAACATGTTCATCGACGAGAATCTTTTAAGGGAAGCAATGATTGCTGAGGATAGGGATCCGGAGCTTGTGGGCAGGCTTGCCACGGAGGCCGGATGCCACTATATAGTCGTTTCGCAGTTCGAGGACTTTGCGGGATCACCGTGGAATTATGAAGAATTTATGAATATTGACGGCTATAAAGTATACAGGATCATAGAGTCCGGACCGAATATGTGGGCATTGGATGATTGATTTTACGCGGTTTTCCGTGATTTTTCGCCCTTCCGCCAACGGATATCCGATGACGTCACCCGGGACCCGGCAGATTTGAGAAAAAGCCCGAAAAATGGTATAATTCATAAGATTATGGGTATTTTTTCAAACATAAAAAATAAATACAAAAAGGAGTCTGCGGACTCCGAATTAGCTGCGTTTGAGGAAGAATTCGTATCCCTCGACGACGAATATTACGATGACGAGGTTTCGGATGATACCGCCTCCCTCGATTACCTGCCGGATGACACCGCTTCGCTGGACCTTGTATCAGATGATACGGCTTCGCTTGATTATACCGGTGAAATAGGTTTTGAGACCGAGCCCATCGAATTTGAAGCTGTTTCGGATCTTACCGCCGCACTTGACCGTGAGGCCGTTGATGCGGCCATGGAAGAGTACGAAGAGGACGAGTATTATGACGAAGAGTCCGATGAACCCGGAGATCTCGAGTATGAGGATTCTTACGGAGAGTATACTGCTCCCGCAGATACCGTAGAGGAGCAGGAGTTCTATACCGAGGAACTTCCCCAAGGCTTTACTGAAGAGCTGCCCCACAGTGAAGAGTTCTATACGGAAGAACTGCCTCAGGACTTTACGGCTGAGCTTCCCCGCGATGAGGAATATTACACAGAAGAGATTCCTCAGGACTTCACTGCTGAACTTCCACGTGAAGAGGAATACTATACCGGGGAGATCCCTCAGGATGCAGGCTACTACACCGAGGAAATCCCTCAGGATACAGCTTCCCTTGACTATATTGATGATTATGACACTTCACGGTTCGGCGAGACTGAGGAGATCGGTTACGATACCGCATCCCTCGACTACACCGATCAGCTTGACTATACTGCTCCGCTGAACACGGATGACATACCGCTGAACACTGACACCGCCGAGCTTCAGTTCGACGAGGTCAGGTTCGATACCGCATCGCTTGATATCATCGAGATCTCAAAGCGCACGCGTTCGGGCGAAAGACGCAGAAGACTTCCGAGCGAAGATGAGATGGTCGATCTCGAACAGCCCGTGGATGTGGAAGAGGAAGAGAAGGCCTCCGTCAAGGATATCATCCTTAAGGTTGCTATAGTTCTTGCCGCATGCCTTGCCGTCGGAATCCTCGGCTTCGGCATCTACAAGATAAAGAGCAGACAGGATACGAGCGTAAGTCATATAACTTATAACGAACAGGGAGTTCCCGTTGCACAGGAGATGATCGGATCAGGAAGCCAGCTGGGTGGTATAGACACCATCGGCGGAACAGGACTTCTTGCCGCTCTCGATGCAAGGAAAGCTGCCCTCATGGCAGTTCCCGAGGTTCATAACGAATATAACGAGACCACGATAGTCAACAATACAAAGGTTGCCATTGAGCTCATTACCGTAAAGTCCGACCTTAAGATCAAATTCATTAATGCGGATACGGGCAAGCTCCTTCCCAACATTCCCTTTACGGTAACCATAACCGATCCTTCGGGAAGCACGCTCAGCTGGGCGGATGACGATCTGGACGGGATCATCTACAAAACGGGTCTCAAAGAAGGAAAATATACCGTCAGCGTTGAACAGCTCACCGGTGACAAATATGCAGGGTATACCTGGCCCTCCAATGACACGATAAATGTCAAGAGTACCATCGATTACGCAAGGGTCGATGTAAACGGAGAGGTCAAGGACGCATCCCAGGTTAACGAAAACACCGAGGATACCTCCGGAAGAGCAAACGGCGAGGGAGAAGACCTCACCAATACCGTAGCTTTTGTCGAAAGCACCAATGTTCCTATCTATACGGAAATAGATAAGAACACTATAACCAATCCTCTCGGAGCACTTACCGAACCCGGAGGAGATATTGTTATCCTTACCGCGGGAAATACGTCCGGCGGTGCAAATGATGTATCCGGTAATAATTCGGGAACCACTCCCGCACAGAAACCGAAGCTTACGATCACTCTGTCATCCACTACGCTTTCGGTCAAAGCGGGTGCTACCGCAACGGTTAATGTCACGGGATCCATGGAGGTTGCGACCTCATTTAAGATCACCGAAGTAAAGAGCTCCGACGAATCCGTTGCAAAGTGTTCCGTATCCGATAAGACCGTTACCGTAAACGCGGTCGGAGGAGGAAGCTGCGAGATAACCGTCAAGGCCGAAACCGAAACGAATTCATCGACTAATGAGAAGGCGACCGCGGAAGCCAAGATATCCGTTACCGTATCAGCTGTCGATATGACACAGGCTCTCAAGGACAAGTCCGGCAACGAAGTTTATGTCTATGAGAACGGAGAATACCGCAAGGCTACTTTCGCCGACTATGCGAAGTTCGACAAGTTCTACATCATAACCGGAACCAAGTACACCGGCTGGCAGACGATAAACGGCTCAACCTATTACTACGATTCGAACGGCAAGCCCGTGACCGGAACACAGGTCATCCAGGGAGTAACCTATCAGTTCGGCTCCGACGGAAAAATGACATCAACGTCGGGAACTCTCGGAATCGATGTATCGAAGTGGCAGGGCACGATCGACTGGAACGCCGTCAAGGCAGCAGGCGTCGATTACGTCATTATCAGGGTCGGCTACAGGGGATCGAGTGCCGGTGCGCTTATCGACGATTCCAAGTTTGCTTCCAACATCCAGGGAGCAAAGGCTGCCGGTCTTAAGGTCGGAGTATACTTTGTCACCCAGGCCATAGACGATGTCGAAGCTGTCTACGAAGCATCGATGGTGCTTGACCGTATCAAGGGATATTCACTCGATCTTCCCGTTTTCATCGATGTCGAGGCGAGCGGCGGAAGAGGCGATGCGATAGACAAGAACACCAGAACCTCGGTCATCATCGCTTTCTGCGAGACCATAAGAAGTGCGGGCTATACCGCCGGAATATATGCGAACAAGACCTGGCTTTCGAGCAGGATGGATGTTTCCAAGTTCGGCAACTACAAGATCTGGGTCGCACATTATTCATCGGTCTGCGGATACACCGGCAGATATGATTACTGGCAGTACACCGAAAAAGGAACCATATCCGGAATCAACGGATACGTAGATATGGACCTCAGATATTCGTAAGGTCCCCAAAACAGTAAATAACCTTTATCACACATAAAAAGGAGAATGAAATGAGAACTTATCTTGTCACCGGAGGAGCGGGCTTCATCGGCTCCAACTACATCCATTACATGTTCAAAAAGTACGGAGACGAAATCCGCATCATCAACGTGGATGTACTCACCTATGCCGGAAACCTTGAGAATCTCAAGGACATCGAGGAAAAGGAAAACTATACCTTCGTCAAGGCAGACATCACCGACAAGGATGCCATCAAGAAGATCTTTGACGAGAACGATATCGACCGCGTTGTTCATTTCGCAGCCGAGAGCCATGTAGACAGAAGCATCAAGGATCCCGAGACCTTCATCCGCACCAACGTTCTCGGAACCGGCATCATGCTCGCATGTGCAAGGGATGCATGGGAAAAGGAAGACGGAACCTATCCCGAAGGAAAGAAGTTCCTTCACGTTTCCACAGACGAGGTTTACGGATCTCTTCCCGAGGATGAGAACGCATTCTTCTATGAGACCACTCCTTACAGCCCTCACAGCCCTTATTCCGCAAGTAAGGCAAGCTCCGATATGCTTGTAAGGGCATATATGGATACATATCATTTCCCCGCAAACATTACCAACTGCTCCAACAACTACGGCCCTTACCAGTTCCCCGAAAAGCTCATTCCCCTTATGATCAACAATGCTCTCAAGGGTGCAAAGCTTCCCGTATACGGCGACGGTAAGAACGTCCGTGACTGGCTCTATGTCGAGGATCACGCAAAGGCCATCGATATGGTCCAGGAACAGGGAAGACTTTTCGAGACCTACAATATCGGCGGACATAACGAGAAGCAGAACATTGAGATCATCAAGACCATTCTTGAAGTCCTCAGGGAAGAGCTTCCGGGCGCTGATCCCAGAAGATCACATATCAACGAGGATCTCATCACATATGTCGAGGACAGAAAGGGTCATGACAGAAGATATGCCATCGCTCCCGACAAGATCAAGAAGGAGATCGGATGGGAACCCGAGACCATGTTCAAGGAAGGAATCAGAAAGACCATCAAGTGGTATTTCGATAACCAAAAGTGGATGGAAGGCGTAACAAGCGGCGATTATCAGAAGTATTACGAGAACATGTACGGATCAAGGAAGGAGATCTGATATGAAGGGAATC
>JAEEGL011214069.1_pt1 | contig 16170 bp, 16 predicted proteins | sample 9134231 | NCBI WGS metagenome assembly JAEEGL01 (sample SAMN16246548, study PRJNA631951) | gut metagenome | biome: gut microbiome; feature: rumen; material: fiber-attached | host: Bos | place: Iran: Karaj | collected 2018-10
CGATATCTGGGCCTGTTAAGGCAATGACGACAAAGCCATTGACTGCTACGAGGAGGCTATCCGGTACGCACAGGAAGCCGGAGACTCTCTTTGGGTAGCATCGCCCAAACTTGGACTCGGCGCCCTGTATATGCGGCAAGGAAGGGTAACAAAAGCGCTGCAGTATCTTGGTGAGGCCGATGAATACTACTGCAGGCATCAGGACCAGGAGTATTTGGACAGGATTGCGACTCTGAACATTATGGGGCAGGCTTACCAGACGCAGAAACGGCAGCGGACTATGCTGGCACTGGCCTTTGCCGTGCTGGCTTTTGCCCTGTTGTTCCTCCTGCTTATTACCCGGCGTGCAATGCGTCTGAAGAAAGAGAACCTCGCGGCAGACGAAGCCATTGGCGAAGCGCTGAGCGAATTGGAGATGAATGACTCTCTGTCCAAGCTGAGGATGGAACAAAAGATTGAACTGAGCCGCGGAGAAGAGGAAATCCTCCCCATGATTGCCGAAGGCCTCACCAGCAAGGACATCGCCGGGCGCCTGTTCCTTACCGAACAGACCATCAAGTGGCGCCGCCAGCGCCTCCTCGCCAAGTTCGACGCCAAGAACACTGCGGAAATGCTCTCCAAAGCCCGCGAGCAGGGGTTGCTGTGATTATTTCCGCCACGTAGTCTTGGGGCAAAGTAAACACTTGTCACTTCGTTTAACACCTATCAAATATGGCCCGTACGCCAGAAGGTGTTCCAATGTCTATCAACAATATAACCATCCTTTCTGCGGACATAGCCAAGTCTATTCCGCATTTCTTAATAACGTTCATTATTTTATCAACCATCAACCTCCTGCTTACAGGCTGGCATTGGGTCTTTTAAAGACAAGCCACATCAGCAGTTGGATTCATTCCAAGACCACAACATTAATTGATCAAGAGGACGCCAATAAATGGATTGAAAAGGCCGAAGTTCTTTTGAATGATTGCCATACCGGTTGTCGGGAGAAAATGACTGATGAGTTCGCAGAGTGGGAAAGACGTCAACGATACCCCTGGTCTTAACTTCTACTCAAGAGCATGTACACGATCAGCAATAAATACGGCGATTCCTTGATTGAAGAAAAAACAACATCGCCTGCCGGACCATGGTGCTGCTCATTTAGCGCCGATTATGATAAAAAGCCCGGATAATTGAGTATCTTTGCGCGAAAAGAGCGTATTATGATAGACAATCAGTTGTTGAACGGACTCAGAGGACGCGAACTTGTACTGTTCGTGGCGGATAAAGACGAGATTTCCCAGGACGAGGTTCCATTCCCTGTCGTTTATACCGGTATGGGCAAAATGCGTATGTTCAGCGGATTGCTCAAGTGGTATGAGTGTCGCGCCAGCGGCGGGAACCCGACCGTTCTGAACATCGGCAGCGCCGGCTCGGCACGCTTCCCAATCGGCGAAATCCTCAACTGCAACTGTTTTGTCAATGGGGGCAGCGAACTCATTTATGACAAGATCGAACTGCCCGGCGAAGGTTGTTCAGTCTTTTCCGGAGACTATTTCATGAGCACCCAGACTTTTAGCTCGGAACAAGTGAAGGCGCTTTCCCGGCAGTACGACCTCTTTGATATGGAAGCCTATGCCGCGGCGCAGTTCTGCCACTTGCATGAAATCCCGTTCTACTGCTTCAAGGCGGTATCTGACAATCTGGACGGATCCCTGAAGGACTGGAGAAATATCCTTGGAGATATCCGTGGGAAATTCACTTCACTTCTGAAGGAACTGGGACGTTCATCCTCTTACGTTTGAGTCAGAATCTTGGAACCGTTCTTTTCGTAGCACGCCGACAAGCAGGCTATCTGGAATAATGTTCCAACAGCGCATTATGAATTGCCTTTATAAGCTGTGGGGTTTCGTAGGGGATGAAATGGAGCTTGTTGTCTTCCAGGGAATGCTCATAGTATCCGTTGAAGCCATAAGCAATCAGGAAACAGAAATTGACAGCCATACATTCCTCTGTGGCCAGAACATAGCTTGTATTATGGCCCATAATGTCAAAGAAGTCAGTTGATTCTTCGATAGGAATCATAATGTCCGGGTCATCTAAAGGCACCAGCACGGGGCGCATACCAAGATAGAATTCGGCTTCGGGATTGGCGGCCACAGCTTCGGCGAATGTGCTGGAATATACTGTAACCAGCGTGCAGCGCCGCTTCTGCCCATTTATGGTGAATTCTCCATAGTGGTCGTATTTCTCCACATCGGGGTTGCTCACCAGCATTTTCTGAACCGTTGGGCCAAATTGTACGTTATGATCCATAATAGTACTACCGACCAGCGAATACATCAGTCGTCGGAAATCAGGATTATCCCGCGTAATGGTGTGGAACAACTCGTGCGACACCAAATCCCGGGCAATATAGACGCGGTACTCCCTGTAGTCTGGATCCAGGGATGGATCCCCCTGATATGCACGGGCAAATCGTTCCGTATCGAATTCGCTGAGGTATATTTCATTATTCAGCGTATAGCCGCCCATATGGCCTTCATCGTCCATCTTTGTTTTAATAAAAACGATTTCACGCTTTATAGGCAAACTGAAGCCCAATTCAGTGCATCGGGCTTCTATGAAATCCATTGTCTTAGCAAGAGCTTTTTTCTCTTCCTCCGTGAATTCCATTATTTGATCGGCCGCTATAGCCTTGAATTCGTCAAGAGATTTGCCTGTACATCCAAGTTTCCAGTCGATGTCGTTCTGAGTCTGGGAGTTCAGATAAGACGTATTGGACATTTTTAACTTTCGGCCTTCTTCCTTTGTTGCAAAGCGATAGCAGATGGTCCCGTTCGGCGTCCAGGCCAACTCGTTATTCCTGCCTGCACCGAGGGAAAGCATTATCACCGAGCAGAAAAAAGCAATGGAAAGAATAATCTTTTTCATAAAGACACACAATAGTTTATGCAAAGATAGACATTTACACCAAAATCAGGAGAGGTATTATCCACGAAAACAGGGCAAAAACGTGGACGAAACGACAAATGCCAGCCGAGCGGCTGGCATTTGTCGTAGCCCCACGAGGAATCGAACCTCGATTTAAAGTTTAGGAAACTTCCGTTCTATCCGTTGAACTATGAGGCCTTCCTGAAATATGAAAAAAGCGCTTTATTCGGCGCTCTTTACAATGATCTGACGGCCACGATAGTAACCGCACTCAGGGCAGACACGGTGATACATGACGGTAGCACCGCAATTCGGGCAAACGCTGAGGGTCGGAACAGCCGCGTGGTCATGCGTTCTTCTCTTGTCTCGTCTCTGCTTGGAGACTTTGTGTTTCGGATGTGCCATTGTTTATCTTTTTTAATTGTTATTATCCATTAAAAAGTCCTTTCAGAGCGGCGAACGGGCTGTTCTGGGCAGCCTCCTCGTCCCCCACTCCCTGACTCAGGAACTTGACCGTATCGGGATCGCACTCTCCTTCCGGATGGACCTTTTGAAGCGGCAGGGACAGACACACATAGTCGTAAATCACCTGCCTGAGATCCACTTCGGCGGCGGAGCCGTCGGGAACGATAACGTCCCTCTCCCCATCCGTGGCATCCTCGCCCTCCGTGCGGATGGAAAGCAAGGCTTTCGTCTCCACCGGAAGGACCAGATCCCCGAGGCAACGGTCGCAGCGGACCTTGACCCGTCCCCGCACATCGAGGTCGACGTCTATGGAATGCCCCGTCTTCACAGCGACGCCATCAATCCCAATGTCGGCGCTGAGAATGTCCTGATTGTCAAACTGTTGAAAGAACTCTGTATCAGCCTTCCACCGGAACTCTGCCCGACGGGAAGCCGCCCATCCATTCAAAGCTATGAGATAATCCATGGCCTAAAAACAGATTAAGGGATGCAAAGGTAAGAAAAAAATTCCGAAAATCAATCGTCTCCCCCGGAATTTCTCTTCCGCTCGAGCGGATCGAGGAGGATTTTGCGCATCCGCATGTGATTGGGCGTGATCTCCACGACCTCGTCTTCCTGGATATATTCCAGCGCTTCCTCCAGGGAAAATTTGATGGCCGGAGGCAGGATCACCTTTTCGTCCGAGCCGGCGGCACGCACATTCGTCAGTTTTTTCGTCTTGCAGATATTGATGTTCAGGTCCCGTTCGCGGGTGTGTTCGCCGACCACCTGACCACCATAGATTTCCTCGCCCGGTTCCACGAAGAAACGGCCCCGGTCCAGGAGTTTGTTCATCGAATAGGCCACCGCCTCGCCGGTCTCCAGCGACACCAGGGAACCGTTCGTCCGCATCTCGATGTCGCCCTTGTACGGCTGGTAATCCTTGAAGCGATGGGCCACGACCGCCTCGCCCTGGGTCGCCGTCAGCAGGTTGGAACGAAGGCCCATCAGTCCGCGGGTCGGAATCTCGAATTCCAGCAGCGTCCGGTCGCCGCGCGGTTCCATCCTCACCAGAGCCGCCTTCCGGCGGGTCGACAGTTCGATGGCCGCACCGACGAACTGCTCGGGCACCTCGATGGACAATTCCTCCACCGGCTCGCAGCGCTGGCCATTGATGGTCTTGTCCAGTACCTTCGGCTGTCCGACCTGCAGTTCGAAGCCCTCCCGGCGCATGGTCTCGATCAGCACCGACAGGTGCAGGACACCGCGCCCATAGACGACGAACGAATCTGCATTGACGCCCGGTTTGACCCTGAGCGCCAGGTTTTTCTCCAGTTCCCGCTCCAGGCGGTCTTTCAGGTGACGGGAGGTCACGAATTTACCGTCCTTTCCGAAGAACGGGGAGTTGTTGATCATGAAGAGCATGGACATCGTCGGCTCGTCCACGGCAATCGGCGGCAGGGCCTCCGGATTCTCGAAATCCGCCACGGTATCCCCGATTTCAAATCCCTCGATTCCGACCACCGCGCAGATATCTCCGCACTGGACTTCGTCCACATTGGCTTTGCCCAGTCCTTCGAAGACCATCAGCTGCTTGATCTTGGACTTTTCGATCCGGTCATAGCGCTTGCACAGCGAAACCGGCATCCCGCTACGGAGGTTGCCACGGGTGATGCGGCCGACCGCAATCCGGCCCACGTAGGGAGAATATTCCAGGGAGGAAACCAGCATCTGGGGCGTTCCTTCCACCACCGCCGGCGCCGGAATCTCTTCGAGAATCGTGTCCAGGAGCGGGGTAATGTCGCTCGTCGGCTTCCGCCAGTCGGTCGACATCCATCCCTGCTTGGCGCTGCCATAGATGGTCTTGAATTCCAGCTGGTCCTCGTCCGCGCCCAGGTTGAACATCAGTTCGAACACTTCCTCCTGGACCTCGTCCGGGCGGCAGTTCGGCTTGTCCACCTTATTGATCACCACGATGGGCTTCTTGCCCATTTCAATGGCCTTGTTCAGCACGAAACGGGTCTGCGGCATGCAGCCCTCAAATGCATCCACCAGCAGGAGCACCCCGTCCGCCATATTCAGCACCCGCTCGACCTCGCCGCCGAAATCGCTGTGCCCGGGTGTGTCGATGATGTTGATTTTCACGCCCTTGTACGTTACGGACACATTCTTCGCAAGGATGGTGATGCCCCGCTCGCGCTCCAGGTCGTTGTTGTCAAGGATAAGGTTGCCGAGGTCTTCCGGGCGGCGGACCAGGTTGGCCTGGTAGATCATCCGGTCCACAAGGGTGGTCTTGCCGTGGTCGACATGGGCAATAATAGCGATATTCCTGATTTCCTGCATAGTTGATACACTTCTAACAATCCTGCAAATTTACGCATTTTCCGGGAAATTATCGCATGCCCTGCCCAAAAAACAGAAAGGACGGCCTTCCAGCCGTCCTTCGTGCGCGAAATCAGAGTCGAACTGACACGTCCTTGCGGACACTACCTCCTGAGAGTAGCGCGTCTACCAATTCCGCCATCCGCGCATCAATGGGACTGCAAATATACGAACTTTTTTCGAAAGTCCAAAAGATTACAAGCTAAATTTCAACATCGAGCTGGACTTTCTCGCTCCAGAGGTCGGAGTCAAGGGCAATGTCGGTCAGGGAGAGGCGAAGGGTGAGCTCCCGGTCAGGGAGGTCCTGCGCACTCCAGTCATAGCCATCCCGCGCGAGGGCGGTTCCGAGAGCGAAACTGCGTACGCTGCGGTCGGAAAAGAGAATGTCCATCCGGAGGGACTCATCTTTTTGGCGGGGCAGCCGGATGGTGAAACGGCCGTCCAGCCCGGGAATGCATCGGCACGAAAAGGGTCCCTCTGAGAGGGTCCCGTCGGCCTCCCAGCCATTGACATTCCCGATGATTTCCACCCAGTACGGCTCTCCCCCGCCCGGGGGGCCGTCACAGACGACGGTCAGCGAGCAGAAGGCCTTGTGGGGATGGAGCGCTGCCGAGGCCGCCTCGCCGTCCGTGTCCAGATGAAGGGCATCCAGCCACAGCGGCGGACTCTCGTAGCCCGGCGGAATCCTCACACCGCCCTCCTCCCCTCTTTCCGCTCCCCGAAGGGCCGACAGCATCACGCCCGAACGCGGCACCCCGAGCCGCAGGAGCGTATCCTGCTGACAGTCCCGCTCCTCCCGGTAATCCTCTCCCTCGCAGCGAAGCCGGGCGGGCGCCCCCGTCACGGATACCTCCAGCACACAGGGACAGCGGCTACGGTCCTCCTTGACGGAGCAGGAGAAGAGGAAAACGGCCGGCAGCAGCAGCCACCTCAGTTCAGAAAACATAGGACAGGGACAGCAGCAGGTCCGACGGCAGGATAAAGCCCTTCCCGCCCCGGTCTGTCGTAAGGCCGCAGACCGGGCAGGCATAGGTGGTGTAACGGGCAAATCCGCCCCATACGCCCAGGCCGAAATCCAGGTTCAGATGGGGCAGCAGCATATAAGAATAGCCCGCCGACAGGCCGGCCCCGAAGCGGTCGCCCTCCTCGGTGAGGGCCGAGCGGATCCCGCCCCGGTTGTATTCCTGGTACTGCGCCTTCGCCCCGATCCACCAGCCCGAGTACACATGCCAGGGCCAGAAGCGCGTTCCCAGCGAGAAGAGCCGCTGCCGCGCCGACAAGGGCACTTCCTCCCCCGTGCGGTACAGGAAGGGGTTGTACTTCACCCCCGCCCCGAGGGTCCACTGCTTTCCGACCGATAGCATCCCCTCCAGGTTCAGGGTCCCGTAATTGGCATAATCCACCACATTCGTTCCCAGCGAAAAGCGCTGGGCCTGGCAGAGCATCCCCACGAGGAGCCCCGCCCCAATCAGTATCATCCTTTTCATCACTGTCTGCTATAACGCTCAAACACTTGCTTAAGTTGCCGTTCCCGCTCGGGATAGAGCCGCACCATTTCGCTCAGGAGTTTGTCCCGGTCCGTCACCCCCGGTGTCAGGGCACGGAAGATTTCCGAGCGCGTCATGCCCCGTTCATACAGGTAACGGAAAATCTGGGGATAGAACCAAAAAGACGTCCCGAAGGCTGGAATGGACCCGCCATAACGTTCTTTGTACAAGACACTTTCCATAAAATAGCCCCAGCTCTCGCCGACCTCGCAGTAGCCGGCATTCTCCAAGGTCCCGGTCCCATAGGCCACCTTCCCTTCGCGGAGAAAAGCGGCGATGATATAGCGGATATACGGCGACCAGTAGGCATTTCCCACCTGGGCATAATGGCTCGCATGCGAGAGTTCATGGACCGTGGAAGAATAAATCCCCGCATAACTGTCCTGCCCCTTGGTCCCGATGGTGATGTCCGGCAGGAAGACTTTCACCAGGGCGGCATACTCGCCCAGGTACTGCTTGATGGTCTCGCTCTCGATCAGCGCCCCGTGCTTGAGCATCACGGTGCTGCTGCAGTCCAGGTTCTTGAAGATCCAGATTCGCAGACCGCCCGGCGGAGGGAGGATGTCCATGTCGTCCTTGCCGCAGCGCTGGTAATAGTCGTAGGCGGCGTTGTTCACCACCGAACGGCGCCACAGCGCCTGGTCCCCATGCGGAGTCACATGGAAATCAATCCCCTCCGGACCGGCCTTCCCGAGGGTCGAAAATGAGCCCGGAACCAGCACCAGGTTGAAGCCGATGGAAAAGCCCGCCACATTGTCAAAGACCAGCCGGTAGCGCGGATTGGCGGCAAAGCTCGTCGGCATTTCATAATAGCCGTCCCGGTCCGTATAGGTATGGGCAAATTTGACGAAACAGTTGCAGGACACCCGCACCCCGGCCACACCGAAGGGCTTCCCGCCGCTCCAGGAATAATCTTCGATGGTGATCCGTCCCTTCGGCGTGACCCGCGAGGCCTTGGTCGGGGGGACATACAGGTCCTCGTTCCCCGTCAGGCGGAAGGCTTCCCGCTCGACGGCATCCCAGTCCACATCCTCCAGACCGGCACGCGTAACAGCTTCATTCTCGGACAGATAGCACTCGTCCAGCAGCTCCGTCCGGATGCCTTCCGGAAAAACAAAATCTTTCGGGACAACCGCATACTGCCAGGTGATTTTCTCCGGCTCGAGCGCAGGATCATGGTAGTAATCCCCTTCCCGCAGGATCTGGTAGTCCATCGGATGGTCCAGCAGGCAGATGCCCGTCGCTTTCAAGCGGTCGAACTCTTCCTCGGTTTCGGGCAGGAAACGGACATAGAGGTCCGTCGCCTTGATTTCCACCCGCCCCGCCTTGGTCGGGTCCACCTGCTCGAGCGCCGCCTGGATGTTCGCCACAGTGTACGGATCGTCCAGTTTCTCCCCGAGTTCAATCATACCGTGGTAGAGTTCCCCGGCCTCTTGCGGCCTTTCCAGGGGTTCGTCCCGGTCGCATGCCAGGAGCAGCAGCGCCGGCAGCCATAAGATTTTCCAGCTTGTTTTCATAACACACCATTTTTCTTGCCGCAAAGCTGGAAAAACTTATCCGTTTTATTCGAATATTAAACGTTTAACTTTTTTAGCGGCCTCTGAAAGCACTGTAGGGCCGTTTTATGTCGCGCACGATATGAAAAAACCGCCGATTTTACACGAAAAAACTTTTCAGCCGGAGACAAAAACGGCCTCTCAGACTACTGAGAGGCCGAAATGAAAAATTTTCAGTTCCGACTAAAAATACGTGACTGTTTTTTGCTCGCAGGCGGAAAGAAGCTGGTTGGCGAGGCGGCTCACCCCGAAACGGAAGCGCTCTTTCGTGAGCCACTCCTTCCCGAGAAGGGTCGATACGATGGAGTAGTACGAGACCGCATCCATGGCCGAAGAAATGCCACCGGCAGCCTTGAAACCCACTTTTTTGCCCGTCCGCTCGCTGAAGAGGCGGATACATTCGCACATGATCCAGGCGGCACGCGGCGTGGCATTCACTTCAATCTTGCCGGTCGAAGTCTTGATGAAGTCCGCCCCGTTTTCCATGGCCAGGAAAGAGGCGTCGGCAATCTTCTCCGCCGTCATCAGGATGCCGGTTTCGAGAATGACCTTCAGCACCACCTTGCGGCCGAGCTCCTTCGCCACAGCGTCGATCCGTTCGCGGCTGAGGCGGATTTCCTCCCCGGCGGTCTCATAATCCCCGTCCAGGAAAGCATTCAGTGCCAGGACGATGTCGATTTCATCCGCTCCAGCGCGCACCGCCATCTCGATTTCATGGAGCTTGACTTCCAAAAAACTCTGGGAAGCGGGGAAGCAGCCCGCGACGCAGGTCACGTGGAGGGCAGGGTCCGAACGCTTCGAGGCGATGAGGGAAGCGAAATTGGGATACACGCAGACCGATGCGGGCAGCGGCCAGTCAGGATAGTCCTTCGCGAAGGAATTGACCTTCCCGACCAGCTTGCCGACAGAGCTCGGGGTATCTTTCGGAGAAAGCGTGGTCAGGTCCATCAGGGAGAAGCACTCCCGCAGCACCGTCGGAGACACCACTTTTTCCAGTTCCTGGGCAATCAGGGCCAGGTGGCGGCTGACAGCCTCTTCATCGGGCGTGTAGCCATACTTTTTGTAAAGTTCAGCCATATAGTTTATCCTTTAATTTGTAATTGATATCCTTCTTCGATGAGCGGACGCACGAGGGCGCGCATCTCGTCCACGGTATACTTTTCCAGGCCTTTCTGCGGGGTTTCACGGTCAAGCGTATAGACCATCACTTCCCGCGGATGCAGCCTTCGCACGAGGTTCATCCACTCCTCCACCCAGTCCGCGCTGGACCAGCCGTCCCCCTTGAGGAACATCGTCTGGAGGATGAACGCGCCCTCAAAACGCTCGAGATTCCTCACGATATCCTCCACATGGTAGTCCCCTGCCGGCCGGTTCATCTTCCGCGCTCCTTCGTCCGTCGGCGCATCGATCTTCAAGATGGGATTGTCCACCCGCCGGAGGGCCTGGAAGACGTCTTCCCGGTCCAGACGGGTCGCATTCGAAAGGACGGAAACCCGGGCCGCGGGGTAATAGCGGTCCCGAAGCGCAAGCGTCAAATCCACGATGGCGGCGAAATCCGGATTGAGGGTCGGCTCGCCGTCCCCGCTGAAGGTAATCGAATCGATGGGCGTACCGGCCCCGGCACAGGCGGAGAGCTTGGCTTCCAGGGCTTTCCGGACCTCCTCCGCCGAGGGCAGATGCGTGTCGCCGCGGCCGTCCTTGTTCCAACCGCATTCGCAGTAGATACAGTCGAAATTGCAGATTTTCCCCCGCTCCGGCAGGAGGTTGATGCCGAGCGAAGATCCGAGGCGCCGCGAAAAAATGGGGCCGAAAACCGTTGTCTCTCTCATCATAGGCGGCGGGAATGGCTTTCAGCGGTCAGGCGACCGTCCTGAAGATGGTCAATCAAAACGACGCCGGCTTTCGATCCGGGGGCGAAACTGCCCAGCACATCCTCCTTCCCCAAGAAACGGGCGCCGTTCCGGCAGGCCCATTCCAGGAGTTCCTCCAGCGGAACCTCCGGGAAATGCTCCTGGAGGCAATAGAGCTCCCGCACCATGTCCAGCTCATCGTTGGACGAGAGGGAGTCGGTACCGACGCAAAGGGTCAGGCCTTCGCGACGCATCATCTCCACCGGCGGCAAGGCGTTATGGATAAAGAGGTTGGAACAGGGGCAAAGGGCCACGAAGGGATGCTTCAGGGCCGCCTGGGCCGCGCAGGCGCCGGCCGCGTCCATACAGCATTCATGGACCAGGAGCACATGGCCTTCCACGGGAAGGGGAACGACCATTTCCAACTGGTCCAGGAAGTAAGAGAGCGAACTGCCGCCCGTGACGGGAGGGGTGCTCATCCGGGCCGCCTTTCGGTTGTCCCACATCTTTCCCCGGCCGAAGCGGATCATCTCATCCTCTTCGGGGGATTCTTCGCTGTGATAGGACAGGAAGCCGCTGCGAAGTCCAGCCGCGCTCGCCTCCCGGAGGAGTTCCGGGCTCATCGTATAGCAGGCATGCGGGGTCGGAGCGGCGTCCAGGCCGAAAGAACGGGCTTTCCCGGCGAGGGCGGTGACCGAAGCCATGACCGCGGGGCAGTCCTCGGGCTCGGTGCCGAACACTTCCAGGAAGGTACGCGTGTAGAGGGGATGGGCCGCCTTCACGGCAAAGGAATCCGCGCAGTTGGAGATGTCCGCCATGGCATCGACCCCCTGCGCCCACATGCTGTCCATGGCTTCCCGGAGGGCGCGAAGCTTCTGAGAGGGGCTCTGCGTGTCCCGGAGGGCATTGATCTGGTCGATGAATCCGGCCATTCCCGTCCCCTTCCGGAACAGGCCTTTCATATAGGACAGCTCCACATGGCAATGGGCATTGACAAAGCCCGGGACGAGCGCACCATCGTAGAAGACCGCTTCTTTCGAAGGATCTTCCACAGGGCCCGTCCGGATGACGGTGCCGTCATCTTCCGTCTCGACGAAGCCGGAGCGAATCGGTCCGGACGCTGTCAAGGGGAATACGTAAGAGGCTGCTATCCGTCTCATATCGTAAACTGTCCAAGTGTAAACTGTCTCGCTGGAGGGTATCCGGACGAAGCGGTACCAGCCTCCAGAAATCTTTCAGGATCGTATCGCGCGTAAAGCGCACCGCCCCGGCCCAGGCCGAATCCCGGTGGAAAGGAAGGAGCATCGAATCCAGGGGGAATCCTTTGACATGGAGGAAGCGGGAACGGCGCTCCTCGGCGGCGATTTCCCGTTCCACCCGCTTGCCTTCCGCTTCGAGCTGGTCGGAAACCTGCTTGAGGAGCTTGGCATAGCGCTCGGGGTCTTTCAGGTAATGGGCGACACTGTAGAGGTAGTCGTCCGTCGTGTATCCATACGCCTCCAACAGGCCTTCATAGACGAGCATCGTGTCGGCATGGCGCTTGAGGGCGCGGTCGTCCTTGAGACGCTGATCCAGCATGAACATCTCCATATAGATGTCCTTCATCTCGCTCTTGGAGATGAGTTTGGGCCCCCGGCAGCTCCCGAGGAGCGCCAGGACCAGGCCCAGGGCGACGATATGGATCCCCTTCAGACGCATTAGCGGAGGGTGGCGCCAAACTGTGCCTGGAGCGAGGAAAGGACCTTGCCCATCACGGCCTCCACTTCGCCGTCCGTGAGCGTGCGCTCGGGATCCTGGAGGACGAAGTTGAGGGCGTACTGTTTCTTCCCGGCGGGAATCTTGTCCCCGCGGTACACATCGAAGAGGCCAACCCGCTTGATGAGTTTCTTGCCGGCTTTGAGGGCGCTGCGCTCGAGTTCCGCATAGCTGACGCTTTCGTCCACGAGAAGGGCCAAGTCACGCCGCACCTCGGGGAATTTCGGCAGTTCCTTGAAGGAGAACTTGTCCCGCTTGATGAGGGAGAAGAGCACCGGCCAGGAAATCTCGGCCGCAAAGACCGGCTGCTTGATGGAGAAGCGGCGGCACAGTTTGGGCTGGAGGGTACCGAGGGTCACGAGGACCTGGGGCTCCTTGCCCGGCAGGGTGTAGACGAGCCCTTCGGAGAAGAGATCGGCAGGCGCCGCGGAAAGCAGCAGGGTCCCGGGATCGATCCGGTAACGCCTGAGAAGGAGGTCCACATAGCCCTTCAGTTGGAAGAAGTCGCTCCGCTGGGAGGGGCTGCGCCAGACCTTGTCCGGGGTTCCCGTCAGGAAAAGCGAGAAGCACTGGTGCTCCTCATAGTCCGCGAGGGTCGTCCCGTCCCCCTGAGGAAGGCGCTGATAGACCGATCCATACTCGAAGAAACGGAGCGAGGATAGCTGCCGGTTGATGTTGTAGGAAACGACTTCCAGCCCGTTCAGCAGGAGGGTCTGCCGCATGACATTGAGGTCCTGGCTGAGCGGATTGACGATATGGACACAGCGCTCAGCGGGGAAGGTCTCCAAGAGGGTGTAATACTCTTCCTTCGTCAGGGAGTTGTTCATGGTCTCGACGAAGCCGTTCGCGGCGAGCAGGTTGGAGATGCTGTTCCGGATGGCCTCCGGTTCCGGGGTCTTGGACGGAGTGACGCTCATCCGGAGACTTTCCGGGAGTTCGATGTTGTTGTAGCCGTAGATGCGGAGGATTTCCTCCACGACGTCACACTCCCGCGTCACGTCGACCATGTAGGTCGGAGCGGCCACGAGGGCGCCGCCGGGACGTTTTTCGACGAAGCGGTAATTCAGCGCAGCGAGGATCTTTTCGATGGTCTCCCCACCGATGCGTTTTCCGATGAAACGCTCCATCCGCCCGTAGTCCAGTTCGATCTGCTTACGCTCCATCGGGACCGGATAGGATTCTCGGACCGCTCCGACAATCTCTCCGCCGGCCACCTGCTGGATCAGCAGGGCGGCCCGCTTGGCGGCATACAGGGCAGCCTCGGGGTCGGCACCGCGCTCGAAACGGAAGGAGGCGTCGGTGGAGAGCTGCTCCCGCTTGGCCGTCCGGCGGATGGACACCGGGTCGAAATAGGCACCTTCGATAAAGACCTCGGTGGTGGTGGCGCTGACGCCGGAATCCTCTCCGCCGAACACGCCAGCGATGCACATGGGGCCTTCGGCGTCGGCGATGACCATGTCGCAGGAGGCGAGCTTCCGCTCCACCCCGTCGAGGGTCCGCAGCACTTCGCCTTCCGCCGCCCGGCGGACGATGACCTTGCCCCCGCGCACCTTCGCGGCATCGAAGGTATGCAGCGGCTGCCCGGTCTCGAAGAGCACGAAGTTACTGACATCCACGACGTTGTCGATGGGCCGGAGGCCGATGGACAGCAGCCGTTTCTGGAGCCATTCCGGGGACGGGCCCACCTGGACTCCCTTCACGCTGATACCGACGTAGCGCGGAGCACCCTCGTGGTCGCGCACCTCGATGGGCATGCTCTTCCCCGCTCCTTCGCGGAAAGCCTCCACGGAAGGAAGACAGAGTTCGCAGGGGATGTCGCGGCTCTTGAGGTAGGCATACAGGTCGCGGGCGACACCGATATGGGAAGCGGCGTCGATGCGGTTCGCCGTGATTTCGTATTCGATGACGGTTTCTTCCTTCAGCTGGAGGTAGTCCTTGGCGCTGGTGCCGACGACGGCCTCCTCCGGAAGAACCATGATTCCGTCATGGCTCGTCCCGATGCCGAGTTCGTCCTCCGCGCAGATCATGCCGAAGGACTCCACGCCGCGGATCTTGGATTTCTTGATCTTGAAGTCGCCCGGGAGGACGGTTCCGATACGGGCGAAAAGGACCTTCTGTCCGGCCGCCACGTTGGGGGCGCCGCAGACGACGGTTACGCTCTCCCCAGAGCCGTCATCGACCGTCGTGATGTGCAGATGGTCCGAATCCGGATGGTCCACGCAGGTCAAGACCCGGGCCACGACGACCCCCGCGAGACCGCCGGGAATCTCCTCCTCGGTCTCGATACTGTCCACCTCGATGCCGATGGAGGTCATCGCCTCCGCGACCTCCTGCGGGGTCAGGTCCGCATGCAAATACTCCTTGAGCCAATGGTACGAAAGTTTCATATCGTGTTAGTTTTCAATATCTTCCTTTTTAAATAGCGACTGGACATAGGCCTTCTTGTCAAAGACTTTCAGATCGTCCACGCCCTCGCCGATGCCGAGGAACTTGATCGGGAAACGGAACTGGTCCACGATGCCGACCACGACCCCGCCCTTGGCGCTGCCGTCCAGTTTGGTCACCGCCAGGGCCGTCACGTCCGTCGCCCGGGAGAATTCCTTCGCCTGGACGAAAGCATTCTGCCCGGTCGAGCCGTCCAGCACGAGCAGGACCTCGTGGGGACCGTCCGGTACGACGCGGCGGATGACGTTGCGGATCTTTGTGAGTTCATTCATCAGGTCCACGCGGTTGTGGAGCCGTCCGGCGGTATCGATCAGTACGACGTCCGCCCCTTTGGCGACGGCGGAGGTAACCGAGTCGAAAGCGACCGAGGCGGGATCCGAGCCCATCGCCTGCTTGACGATGTCTGCGCCGGAGCGCTCCGCCCAGATGGTCAGCTGTTCGACGGCCGCCGCCCGGAAGGTATCCGCCGCCCCGAGGACGACTTTCTTTCCCTGGGCACGCAGCATGGACGCGAGCTTCCCGATGGTCGTGGTCTTCCCCACCCCGTTGACCCCGACGACAAGCATCACATAGGGTTTTTTCGAGAAGTCGAAGGGGACGACCGTCTCCGACGGGCCGTCGATGTCCAGGAGCTTGCCGATTTCGTCGCGGATGAGTTCGACGAGTTCGTCCATGCCGACATACTTGTCCCTGTCCACCCGCTCCTCGATGTTGTCGATGATTTTCAAGGTGGTGTCCACGCCCATATCCGAGGAGAGCAGCGCCTCCTCCAGGGCATCCAGCACCTCATCGTCCACCCGGGACTTGCCCACGATGGAACGGCCGAGCTTCTGGAAGAAGTTCAAATTCGTCTTCTTGACGCCCTTGTCGAAAATGCCCATAGCGCTGTTTTCTTTTAATCTACAAATATAATCATTTTCTCTCACAAACGAAAGCCGCCCCCGGTCGAAACCGGAAGCGGCTTTTGCTCTGTTGCGGCGCGGGAGATTATTTCTTCGCGAAGAAGTCTTTCACCTGGCCTTCCTCGACGAGCTGCTCTACGAAAACGTAGGCGCCGGTCTTCGGGGATTTTTCCATGCGGATGACCTTGACCATGTGCTTGGCACCGGCCTTGGCGTCGAAGGTAGCAACTGCTTTCTTTGCCATAATCTAATCTCCTTTACTTACTTGATTTCACGGTGGAGCGTCACCTTCTTCAGGTACGGATTGTATTTCATCCGCTCGAGGCGCTCCGGGGTGTACTTCTTGTTCTTGGTGGGATTGTATGGGGACATC
>JAEEGL012264226.1_pt1 | contig 16170 bp, 14 predicted proteins | sample 9134231 | NCBI WGS metagenome assembly JAEEGL01 (sample SAMN16246548, study PRJNA631951) | gut metagenome | biome: gut microbiome; feature: rumen; material: fiber-attached | host: Bos | place: Iran: Karaj | collected 2018-10
CACCGGCTTCGGCGCCCTCTATTTCACCCATCATCTGCTGGAGAAAGCCGGCATTGACATCAAGGGTAAGAAGATTGCCGTTTCCGGTTTCGGTAACGTGGCCTGGGGTGCCTGCATCAAGGCTACCGAACTGGGCGCCAAGGTAGTGGCCATCTCCGGCCCCGACGGCGTGTGCCACATTCCCGACGGCATTACCAAGGAAATGATTGACTATATGCTGGTGATGCGTGCTTCCAACCGTGACAAGGTGGAAGACATGGCCACCAAGTTCCCCGGCAAGGCCGTGTTCACGCCCGGCAAGAAGAGCTGGAGCATTCCCGTGGACATCGCCCTCCCTTGCGCCTTCCAGAACGAACTCTCCGAGGACGACGCCAAGGAACTGAATGCTAACGGCTGCATCTGCTGCTGCGAGGTTTCCAACATGGGCTGCCAGCCCGGCGCCATCCATTTCTTCCAGCACAACGGCATCCTCTTTGCCCCCGGCAAGGCCGTGAACGCAGGCGGTGTGGCCACTTCCGGCCTGGAAATGACCCAGAACGCCGAACACATCTCCTGGAGCGGCCAGGAAGTGGACGACAAACTCCACTTCATCATGAAGTCCATCCACGAGCAGTGCGTGAAGTACGGCACCCAGCCCGACGGCAGCGTGGACTACGTGAAGGGCGCCAACATCGCCGGCTTCATGAAGGTTGCCACCGCCATGCTGGAGCAGGGCACCATCTAGGCCGATGCCCCTTTCCTTTTAGCACCCCGAGCACCAAAACGCCATGTTTCGTGCACGGGGTGCTCTTTTTTGGAAGGCCGTACACCAAATAGCCCGATTGGGTGCTCGGAACAAAAAACAACTCCGGCCGGAAAGCGGTCGGAGTTAAACGGATGTTCAAAGATTACTACTGTGCGGCAGTGGCCTGAGCCTGGGCCTGCAGTTCGGCCTGGAGGGATTCCAGCGTGCGGCCTTCGGGGATGTTCAGGGCTTTACGGGCCTCGGCGGTGAGGTCAACCACCTTGGACTCGTCGAAGTAGATAGCCTGGGAAACGTCGAACAGGACGGTGACGCCCTTGGCCTTGGCCAGGTCTGTCACGGCCTTGTTGGCTTTCTCCTGGATGGGAGCGGTGAGCTGGTTCTGCTGCTGCTGGAGTTCCTGGGAGATGGACTGCTGGAATTCCTGGATACGGTTCTGGATTTCCATGAGTTCGCGCTCCTTGGATTCGCGGATGGCGGCGGTCCAGGAAGCCTGCTTCTGCTGATACTGGCTCAGTTTACCCTGGTATTCTTCCACCATGGCAGAGTAAGTTTCTTCGGCCTCTTTCTGGGAAGCGGCGATGGTTTCGCGGGCAGCGTCCATCTCCGGCATCAGCATCACGAGTTCCTGGAAATTCACTTTAGCCAGCTGCTGGGCAGAGGCGGTAAGGGTAGCAAGTGCCGCAAGGGCGATAACAAATAGTTTTTTCATATTCTTTTATTGTTTGTTTTCTGAATAAATCCCCATGTTCTCCACAAGTTTCATACCATACTAGAACTGCTGGCCCAGGACGAAGTGGAAATGGCTTCCTCCGTTGGTGGTGTCGTCGAAGCCGTAGCCCCAGTCGACGCCCAGCAGGCCAATCATGGGAAGGAATACACGCACGCCCACACCCGCGCTTCGCTTGATCTGGAACGGATTGAACTCCCGGATGTCGCTCCAGCAGTTACCGCCTTCCAGGAAGGCCAGGGCATAGATGGTGGACTGAGGCTGCAGGATAACGGGATAGCGGAGTTCCACGGTGAACTTGTCGTACACGTTACCTGCATAGCTGATACCGTTCTGGCTGTACGGGGTGACCTTGCGGGGCGTGAGGGAATAGTCCTCGTAACCGCGCAGGGACACGATTTCGGCGCCGTAGGTCATATAGCCTGACATACCGTCGCCGCCCACCTGGAAGTTCTCGAACGGAGAATAGCCCCAGTTGCGGTTGTAGTAACCCAGATAACCGAACTGCGCGCGGGTCATCAGCACCAGGTCTCCCACCAGCTTGGTGTACACCGTGCCGTTGAATTTCCACTTGTGGTACTCGATCCACTTGTAGCGCTGGGCCGACGTCCAGTCGTCGTAGTTCACGTCCTTCCAGCTGTTCACGGGCACGCGCTCGCCCAGTTCGTCGTAGGTATACTTCCGGAACAGGGAGTACGGCGGCGTAAACTGCAGGGAGAAGGAGAATTCGGAACCCGTACGGGGATAAATCTGCTGGTCCGATGAGTTACGCGTGAGGGAGATGGTATAGCTGAGGTTGTGGGAAATACCGTCGTTGAACGCGAAGTAACTGTTGGTCCAGTTGGTGAGCTTGTAAGTTTGCCAGCTGAGGTTGTTGTACAGCACGAAGTAGCTGTCGGGCCACTTGAGGCGCGTACCCAGACCGGCGTTGAAGCCGAATACCTCGAACATCTTGTCCGTGGAAAGGATGCCGATGGCAAGGTAGGAGTCCGTCATCCTGGAATAGTAACCGGAGATGCTGAGGGACGTGGGCTTCTTGCCGAAGAGCCAGGGCTCCATAAAGCTGGCGCTGAGGGAAGTGTAGTACTTGCCGTTGGTCTGGAAACGGAAGGAAAGGGTTTGAGCATCACCCAGCGGAACGGGCCGCCAGGCGCCTTTCTCGAAGAAACGGCGGGTAGAGAAGTTGTTGAAGCTTACGCCGGCCGTGAGCACGAAGGTGTTACCGCCCCAACCGCCGGAGAGTTCCAGCTGGGAAGACGGTTTCTCCGTCACGTGGTACATGATGTCCACGGTATTGTTGAGCTGGTTGGGCAGGATGCTCCAGCCACGGTTGGGATCCATGGCGGCCTCGGGGTCGAACTGACCCATGGAGGAAATCTCACGGATGGAACGCTCGAAGTCTGTCTGGCTGAAGAGATAGCCGGGACGGGTGGTGAGCTGGCGGCGTACCACTTTCTCGTTGGTGAGGTCGTTGCCGTCGATGATAATCTCGTTGAGTACGGCGGGCTTGCCTTCGGAGATGCGCATCTCCACGTCCACGGAGTCGTTCTGGATGTTCACCTCCACGGGCGTCACGTTGAAGAAGAGGTAACCGTTGTCACGGTACAGCTTGGAGACGTCGTATTCGTTCTCCTTGCCGCCGCCGTGCAGGCGCTTCTCCATGGTAACAAGGTCGTACACGTCTCCGCTCTTGATCTGGAGGATTTCGTTGAGTACATCGGAGGAATACACCGAGTTACCCGTCCAGGTGATGTTGCGGAAATAGTACTTGCGGCCCTGGTCGAAGACCATGTCGATGTTCAGGTGCTTGCCGTCTTCCAGGAAGTACACCGAGTCGCGCACCAGGCGGGCGTCGCGGTAACCGGCCTCGTTGAAGGCGTCCAGGACGGTCTTGCGGTCCTTTTCGTATTCCTTCTCCTTGAACTTCTTGGACTTGAAGAAGTTGTACCACGTTGCGGCGTGGGTCTCCTTCATGTTCTTGGCCAGCTTCATGGGCTTGACGTCCGTGTTACCGGTGTAGTTGATGTCCTTGATGCGGATTTTCTTGCCGCGGTCCACGTTGAAGGTGACGCGGATGGCGCTCTTGATCATGGTATCCCGCTGGACATCCACGTCCACGTTCACTTTCAGGAAACCCTTTTCCTTATAGTAACGCTTGATGATGTCCACGGAAGTGTTCTTCACATATTCGGAGTATTCGCGGCCGGGTCGCAGGTTCAGGCGCTCCTGCAGGTCCTTCTTCTCGCCGCCTTTCACACCTGTGTAGTTCCAGCGGGACACACGGGGGCGTTCCCGAACACTGATGACGAACCAGGCTGTGTCGGCCTGGGTGCTGAGAGAGTCCACCATCACGGCCACGTCCTCGAAGTAGCGCTGGGCCACCAGGCGCTTCACGATGCCGGTGACCTCTTCACCGGGGACGGTGATTTCCTGACCGGCCTGCAGGCCAGTGAGCTGCAGGATCTGGTGCTGGTTGAAATACTGGTTTCCTTCTACACTCACCCCGCCCACGACATAGGTCCTCGGGCGGTTGTAATCGACCTCGATGCTGCTGCGGGACGTCTGCGCCTGCAGGGAAATTCCCGTCAGGAGCAGCAGGGCAGCGCATAGTATCTTGATTCCTCTCATTCGCGGTTCAGTTATCTTGCAAAGATAAGCATTTTATTTCACTTTACCATAACGGCGGTCCCTGCGGGCGTATTCCGCCAGGGCTTCCCGGAACTGCGGCTTGCGGAAGTCCGGCCACAGCGTGTCGGTAAAATAGAACTCTGTATAGGCGCTCTGCCACAGCAGGTAATTGGAGATGCGCAGTTCGCCGGAGGTGCGGATGAGCAGGTCCGGGTCCGGGATGCCGGCAGTGACAAGATACCGGTCGAAGTCCGGCAGTTCCATGGCCTGCAGCTGCTCCGGAGACAGCTCGGCCGCGGCCTTTTTCATGGCCTGCAGGATGTCCCACTTACCGCTGTAGCTCAGGAACAGGATCAGGGTGCAGCGGACATCGGCCACGTTGGTACGCTCCATCATGTCGTCGATGGTCCGGTTGAGTCCGTCGCTCAGGCGGGCGCGGTTGCCCAGCACCATAAAGCGGATCTTGTTGTCCAGGAACGTCTTGAGCTCGTTCTTCATGGCCCGCATCATCAGTTCCATCAGAGCGATGACTTCGTCCTGCGGCCTGTTCCAGTTTTCCTCCGAGAAGGCATAGACCGAAAGGTACTTCACGCCGTCTTCGGCGGCGGCTTCCAGGCAGGCACGGACGCTCTCCACGCCTTCGATGTGCCCTTTCACGCGGTCCAGACCGCGGGCCTTCGCCCATCGGCCGTTACCGTCCATAATAATGGAAACGTGCTGCGGTATTTTCTCCATAGAATTACTCGTTGTTGCGCATGTCTTCTCCCCAGAAAAGGCGTGAGGTAAGGGCCTTCACGAAGCCCGATTCCGGGAGCCGGACACGTTTAAGCGAAAACTGTGCCATCTCCACGTGGATGGTCCATTCCGGATGAATTTCTTCCACGCGGTTGTCCATGGACATGGTGGCCTTGCCGTCCCGGGACTCGAAGGAGATGTCTATCTTGGCGGTCTCGGGGATCACGATGGGGCGCACGTTCAGGTTGTGCGGGGAAATAGGGGCCATCACCAGCACCTTGGTCTCCGGCATACAGATGGGACCGCCCACGCTCAGGGAATAGGCCGTGGAGCCGGAAGGGGTGGCCACCAGGAGACCGTCGGCCCAATAGGTGGGCAGGGGTTCCCCGTTGATGCTCACGTGGATGCCCAGCACGGAAGAGCCACTGCGGTGCAGGGCCACCTCGTTCACGCTGTAGGGCAGCATGCCGATGGAACGGCGCGCCTCGGGACCCTTGAGCGTAGCGTTGAGCACGGTACGGTACTCGATGCTGAATTCTCCCTCCAGGAGGGCTTTGCGCACAGCCTCCGGCTGGTTCTCACAGAGGAAGCCGATGCGGCCGAAGTTCACGCCCAGGATGGGCAGGCCGATATCGGCCACAACGTGCGCGGCGCTCAGGAAAGTGCCGTCGCCGCCCATCGAAAGGACCAGGTCAGTGTCCGGGCGGACATCGGCCTTGGTGCGAATCTCGTATACCTCGAAGGTGGCCGATTCCAGGTCCTTCAGCAGCGTAGCCATCCGCTGGTCGCTCCGGAGCTCCTCCTTGAGAATGAAATATCCTATTTTCATAGTAAGCGATTAAATCAACCGACAAAATTAACACATTTCCGTGATTTTTCTTAATTTATGGTAGGTATTTGTGGGGAAAATTTCGTTATCTTTGTGATAATCATGAATAATCACACTATGAAGTCTCTGTTGAAAGCCCTGCTGCCCTTGATGCTGGTTTCCTGCACCGGCGGCACCGCCATTCCTGTCGGAACGGATGTTCGTTACTGGGGAGGTCATATCAAGGACGGCTCCCGGATGCCGTTCGAGCCCGGATTCCGGACCGCCCTGAATGATAATCTGTCCAACCAGACCGCTCCCCTGCTGTTGGGCTCCGACGGCACGTACGTCTGGTGCGACGCCCCCTTTGCCTTCGAGGTCACCGGGAAAAGCATCGAAGTGGACCGGAAGGTAGAGGTAGTGAAAGCCGGCGAGACGCTGGCCGATGCCTACCGCGCAGCGGCCAGGGCACATTTCCCGGCCGATGGCCAGCTGCCCCCGGCGGAATTCTACCGGGCGCCGCAATACAACACCTGGATCGAGCTGATGTACGACCAGAACCAGGAGGGTGTGCTGGCGTATGCCCGCGGCATCCTGGAGAACGGGCTTCCCGCAGGCATCATCATGATTGACGACACCTGGCAGGAAGACTACGGCAAGTGGGAGTTCCACCCCGGGCGCTTCCCGGACCCCAAAGCCATGTGCGACGAGCTGCACCGGATGGGCTTCAAGCTGATGCTGTGGATCTGTCCCTTCGTGAGCATGGACCAGTACCTGATTTGCCGGGAGATTAACGGCTTCCAGGGTTTCCTGCACACGGCCGACGGTCAGCCTTACCCCGTACGCTGGTGGAACGGGACATCGGCCGTCCTGGACTTCTCCAATCCGCAATCGGCTCAATGGTTCGACGGCCGGCTCCGGCACCTGATGGACAGTTACGGCGTAGACGGTTTCAAGTTCGACGCCGGCGATTTCGATTTTTATCCGGCCGATGCCCTGGCCGCGGGCGGCGACGTTCCCGGCTGGGAGCAGTGTTCGCTCTTTGTCCAACTGGCCCGCAAATACCCCTACAACGAGCTCCGGGCCGGGTGGCGGAATGCCGGGCAGCCCATCGTCCAGCGCCTGCACGACAAAGCGCACTCCTGGGAAGACCTCGCCAAACTCATCCCGGAAATGATGGCCGAAAGCCTGATGGGATACAGCTTCTGCTGTCCCGATATGGTGGGCGGCGGCAGCTTTGAAACATTTTTAAGCGGCCAGACGGACCAGGACCTGATTGTCCGTTCGGCCCAGGTCCATGCCCTGATGCCCATGATGCAGTTCTCCCTGGCCCCCTGGCGGGTCCTGTCCCCCGAACGGTACGCCGCCGTGCTGAAAGCGGTTAAAACCCGGGAGAGCCTGCTACCCTATATCGAATCTCTCTACGCCAAGGCCGCGGCCGAAGGGGAACCCATCGTGGCGCCGCTGGAGTTTTACTTCCCGCACCAGGGTTTTGCCTCCGTCAAAGACGAATTCATGCTGGGTGACCGCATCCTGGTAGCCCCCGTCCTGGAGTCCGGCACTTCGCGCACGGTCATCCTGCCCCAGGGCCGCTGGAAGGCCGATGACGGCACCGAATACGCCGGCGGAACCCACCGCATCGACGCTCCCCTGGACCGCCTCCCCTATTTCGAGCTGGTGAGCCCCGTCCAGGACTAGGCGTAACTGCTTGAGCATCAAATGTTTTTTGATTTTTCTTTAGGCTCCCGGGGCTAAAGAAAAACGGAAAGAGTGCTGATAGTCAATGACTTAGGGCGCGGGCGAAAATATTGGGCAATTGGGGGAAAATGCGTACTTTTGTAGGTTTAAATGAAAGCAGAAATGACCCGACTGAGTGTAAACATCAATAAGATTGCCACCATCCGCAACGCCAGGGGCGGAAATATGCCGGACGTGGCGCTGGCCGCCCGCAGGTGCGAGGAATTTGGCGCCGAGGGCATCACGGTGCATCCCAGGCCGGACGAACGGCATATCCGCTATGCCGACGTAAGGGAAATCCGGCCCATGATAACTACGGAATTCAATATCGAGGGCAACCCTACCGTCCAGAGCTTCGTGGACCTGGTGCTGGAAGTGGTGCCGGACCAGGTGACGCTGGTGCCCGACGGCCATAACGCCATTACCTCCAACGCCGGGTGGGACACCCTGGCCAACAAGGGCCTGCTCACGGACCTGTGCCGGATTTTCCACAGCAAGGGCATCCGCACGTCCATCTTCATCGACCCGGATCCCAGGATGGCTTACGGCGCCGCCGCCTGCGGGGCCGACCGCGTGGAACTGTATACGGCCGACTACGCCCTGCTGTACCCCCAGGGACGGGAAGCGGCCATCGCCCCCTATCTGGAGGCGGCCAAGGCGGCCCGCGACGCCGGCCTGGGCCTGAACGCCGGGCACGACCTCTCCCTGGAAAACCTGGCATACTTCATTGAGACCATCCCCTGGACCGATGAGGTTTCCATCGGCCACGCCCTCATCTCCGACGCCCTGTATATGGGCCTGGAGAAAACTATTGAGGCATACCTTTCGCAAATCCGCAAAAAATAGTTAACTTTGCGATTCCTTACGATTTAATTATAATAAACGCAATAATGAAAAAGAATCTTATCCTCTTCGGCGCCGCCGCCCTGCTGGCCATCGCCGTTTCCTGCAACCAGAATCAGGCAGCAGCTCCCGCAGGCACCGCCGCCAAAGACAGCCTGGCCGTAGCCGGCAGCATCGTCTATTTCAATATGGACAAGGTGATGGAAGGCTACGACATGGCCAACGACCTCAACTCTGTCTTCGAGACCAAGACCTCCGGCATCCAAGCCGAGATCGACCGTCGCGGCAAGAAACTGGAGAAGGACGCCGCCGATTTCCAGAACAAGGTGGACAAAGGCCTCCTCACCCAGTCCGTGGCCCAGGCCCAGTACCAGAAACTGCAGGAACAGCAGCAGAGCTACCAGCAGTATGTGGTGACCAAGCAGCAGGAAATGGCCGAAGAGCAGCAGGTGATGATGAATCAGATTGCCAACGCCATCTCCGAATACGTGGCCGAGTTCAACCTGGAGCACAACTACGCCATGATCCTGACCACCGCCGGCAGCATCCTGTCCACCCCCGTGGTCACCGCCGATCCCAAGCTTGACATCACCGACGAACTCCTGGCCGGCCTGAACGCCGCTTACATCAAAACGAAGGAATCCTCCAAGAAATAAGTTTTGAGGATCGCGCTATTATCCAGCTTCTACCCCTTGCGGGGTGGCATTTCCCAGTTCAACGCTTCAATGCTGATTGGACTGGGAAAATGCAATGATGTAAAGGCCTTTTCCTTCTCCCGGCAGTATCCCGACTTCCTGTTCCCCGGCAAAACGCAGTACGTAACGCCGGAGGACGAAGCCACTCCGGTAGAAGCCGAAGCCCTGCTGGATACGATCAATCCCCTTACCTGGATCAAGACCGCCCGCGCCATCCGCGCCTGGAAACCGGACCTTCTGGTGATGAAGTACTGGATGAGCTGGTTCGCCCCTTCGCTGGGCTATGTGGCCCGGCACTGCGGCTGCAAGAGCGTGGTGGTGCTGGATAACGTGATCCCCCATGAGGCCCATTGGTTTGACAAGCCCCTCACCCGGTATTTCCTGAAGGGCTGCACCGGCTTCGTTTCCATGTCGGAGAGTGTGGAGAAGGACCTCCTGTCCCTGCGTCCCGACGCCCCGCACATCCTGCTCCCTCACCCGCTGTACGCCCATTTCGGCCCCAAACTGCCCCGCGGGGAAGCGGCCGCCACCCTGGGCGTGGATCCTGGCAAAAAGACCCTCCTGTTCTTCGGCCTTATCCGGGAATACAAAGGGCTGGACATCCTGCTGGAGGCCTTCCGGGACCTTCCCGAAGACTATCAGCTGGTGGTGGCGGGAGAACCTTACGGTTCCTTCGACAAGTATCAGACAATCATCGACAGCCTTCCCGGCAAAGACCGCGTATACGTGTTCCCGGACTATATCCGGGACTCGCAGGTGAAACAGTTTTTCAGCGTGGCCGATGTGGCCGTCCTTCCCTACCGGAGCGCCACCCAGAGCGGCATCAGTTCCATCGCCTACCACTTCGACGTACCCATGGTGGTCACCGATGTGGGCGGGCTGAAGGGAACCATCGGCGCGCGTGGCACGGGAATTGTCGCACCCGAACCCAGCCCGGAAGCCATCCGCACGGAGGTTCTCCGCTTCTTCCGGGATCCGGCCGTCAGGCAGGGCTGCCTGGAGGCCATCGGCAAAGAGAAAGAGCGTCTGGGATGGGACGTATTTTGCCAAAACCTGACGGCCTTTGCCGCCACCTTATAATATATGTGTAACGCCATGAAACGACTTCTTACATTCATCGCCGCCCTCGCAGTCCTTGGCTGCGCCCAGGCCATCGCCCAGGAATACGTGCCCGCGCCGGTCACCGTCTCTCAGGAGAAAGTGAAACTGAACGGCAAGGTTTACCTGTCGCACGTGGTACTGGAAAAGCAGACGCTCTACGGTATCGCCCGTGCCTACGGGGTGAGCGAGGAAGAACTGTACGAAGCCAATCCTTCCCTGCGGGAGACCGGCCTGCAGAAAAACGCCATCCTGCTCATTCCCTACAAGGAGCAGACGCCCGGTGTGGCCAATCCGGCCGATACCCCAGCCTCGGCGCCCCAGGGCTATGTGGAACACGTGGTCCGCTGGTATGAAGACCTGGACGACATTGCCCGCCGATACGGTGTAAGCGCGCAGGAAATCATGGATTACAACGGTCTCAAGACCCGGAAACTGAGCACCCGTCAAGTGCTGAAGATTCCCTCGAAGCAGGAAGAGGCTCCCGCACCGACCGACCTGCTGCAGGAAGTGGCGGAAGAGGAAAACGCCGTGGAGGTGGTACCCGTGGATACCCTGGAGGTATCCCTGCCCGTGCTTCCTGACGTTGCACCGGTGGTGCCCGACAGCGTCCTCCTGGCCCAGCGCGTGAAGGACAAGGCCAACTTTTCCCTCATCCTCCCCTTGCGCGCCAATGCCGGCGGCAGTGAAATCAACATGGACTTTTACTCCGGCGTCCTCATGGCCCTGCGGGACCTGGAAGCCGAAGGCGTAAAGGCACAGGTGCACGTGTACGACCTCAATGCCGGCATTCCGCCCATCGAGGACCTGGTGCAGGACGACTTTGTGCTGGGACCCGTGGCCTCCCGTGATATCGAGGCCATCCTCCAGCGCGTGGAAGGCCGAGTACCGGTAATCTCTCCCCTGGACCAGAAAGCCGCCGCTCTCAGCGCTTACTACAAGAACTTCGTGCAGGCGCCGTCGGCCATCGACCATCAGTACGAAGACCTGGCCCAGTGGGTGAAGGAAGACCTGGCCCCCACCGACAAGGTGATCCTGATTACGGAAAAAGGCGCCGACAACGTGACGGCCCCCGTTGCCATCCGCAGCGCCCTGGCCCGCCGGGAACTCCCCTATGAAATCCTGAACTACGCCATTGCCGACGGCCGCACCATCCCCGCCACCCTGGCCGAGATGCTGGCCGGCAAGGACAGCCTGAACCGCGTGATCGTAGCCTCCGAGAACGAGGCCTTCACCGGAGACGTGGTCCGCAACCTGGGCATCATGCAGGGCAAGGGCTACGATATCACCATGTACGCCCCGTCCAAGGTGCGCACCTTCGAGACCATCGAGGGAACCGCCTACCACGACGCCGACCTGCACATCTGCACCTCCTACCACGTGGATTATTCGGACCCGAAGGTAGACCGCTTCGTGCACGCCTACCGCGCCCTCTTCCGTACGGAACCTTCCCAATTCGCCTTCCAGGGTTACGACACCGCCCGCTTTTTCGTGGTGCGCTGCCTGCGCTACGGAGACGACTGGACCCGCTACCTGGGCATGGAGCGCAGCAGCGGCCTGCACACGGACTTCCTGTTCATCCCCGACGAAAACGGCAACAACCACAACCGGGCCGTACGCCGCATCGTTTTTGAAAAAGACTATACCACCACCCTCAACCGTTTATGGAAACAGTAAAGACACTCATTCTGGGCGGTGGCCCCGCCGGATTTACGGCCGCCATCTACGCAGCCCGCGCCAACCTCTCCCCCGTGGTGTATGAAGGCATCCAGCCCGGAGGCCAGCTTACCACCACCACCGTCGTAGAGAATTTCCCCGGTTTCCCCGGCGGAGTAGACGCCAACACCCTGATGGATTCCATGCGGGAGCAGGCGAAAAGTTTCGGGGCCGATGTGCGTCGCGGTACAGCCACGGCCGTGGATCTGAGCGCCCGTCCCTTCCGCATCACCATTGACGACGAGACGGAAATCCTGGCCCAGACCCTCATCATCGCCACCGGTGCCCAGGCCAAATACCTGGGACTGCCGTCGGAGCAGAAATATATGGGCATGGGCGTAAGCGCCTGCGCCACCTGCGACGGTTTCTTCTACCGCAAACGCACCGTGGCGGTAGTAGGCGGCGGAGACACTGCCTGCGAGGAAGCCCTGTACCTGGCCTCCCTGGCCAAGAAGGTCTATATGATTGTACGCCGGGACGTGTTCCGCGCTTCCAAGATTATGGGAGACCGCGTGCTGGCCACCCCCAACATCGAAGTCCTGTGGAACTGCAACACCCAGGAAGTCCTGGGAGACGGGATGGGCGTCACCGGTGCACGGCTGCTCCGGAAAGACGGCACTGTATTTGATATAGAGCTGGACGGATTCTTCCTGGGAATCGGCCACGAGCCCGGCTCCAAGCTCTTCGCTCCCTGGCTTGCCCTGGACCAGAACGGCTTCATCCTCACCGAGGGGAAGAGTTCGCGCACCAGCGTACCCGGCGTCTTTGCCGCCGGAGACGTGCAGGATCCCACGTACAAACAGGCCGTAACGGCCGCCGCTTCGGGTTGTATGGCAGCCCGGGACGCAGAGAAGTTCCTTTTGGAGAATAATATATAAAAGGTATGAAGAGATCGATGATCATTGCCGCTGCGCTGGGCTTTGCCCTGGCCGTCTTTTCCTGCGCCAGCCAGTATGAGATGCTGCTGGCCTCCAGCGACGTAGACGCCAAGTACCAGGCCGCCATGGATTACTTCCAGAACAAGAAGTACCAGAAAGCCGCGCAGCTGTTCGAATCCCTGGCCGTCCTCACCAGCGGCACCGCCCGGGACGATACCGTCCAGTATTACTGGGGCCTGTCCAACTACCGTTACAAGGACTACTATACGGCCGAATCCAACTTCGCCCGCTTTGTGGAGAACTTCCCCCGCAGTCCCTTCGCGCCGGACGCCCAGTTCTACCGCCTGGACTGCCTGTACCGTGCCACCTATCGCTGGGAGCTGGACCAGACACCCACCAGGGCCTGTATGGTGGCCATCACCCAGTATATGCGCGAGTACCCCGACGACCTTCCGCACATGCAGGCCTGCCAGGCCATGATGCACGACCTGCAGGACCGCCTGGACCGCAAGGATTTCGAAGCTGGCAAGCAGTACTACACCATGGAGGACTACCCCGCCGCCCGCATCAAGCTGCGCAACGTGCTCAAGAACAACTCCGAAAACTTCTACCGGGAAGACGTCCTGTACTACACCGCCATGTCGTCCTATCACTATGCCCGCCTCAGCGTGCCGGCCAAGATGAAGGAGCGCTATCTCACCTTCGTGGACGACTACCTCAACTTCATCGGCGAATACCCGGAATCCCACTACCGCCACGAACTGGACGGCCTTTACAGAAAAGTGCAGGACTATTTGAAAAATAATTGAAACTTACTGGAAACTCACGTTGTACATTATATAGATAACGAATTTTGTAGAGAAATGGAAAGTAAGAAAAAAGTACCCGTGAACACGGTAACGCGTGACATCAAGAATCTGGCAGCCCCCACCGGCAACATCTATGAATCCGTAGTGATCCTGTACAAGAGGGCCAACCAGATTGCCGTGGCCGAGAAGAAGGAACTGATGAAGAAACTGGACGAGTTCCGCGGAGACCGCGACACCATGGAAGAAGTGTTCGAGAACAAGGAGCAGATCGAAATCTCCAAATACTATGAGCGCCAGCCCAAACCGGACCTGGTAGCCATTGCCGAATTCGAGGCCGGAGACCTCTTCTACCGCAAGGCTCAGAACGAAAATCCCATCGACATCAACGGAGAATAAGGCGTTATGCTGTACAGCCTCTCCGTCAGCAATTACATTTTGATTGGCTCTCTGGAAACCCGTTTTCCAGAGGGCCTCAACATTATTAGCGGAGAGACCGGCGCCGGAAAGTCCATCCTGCTGGGCGCGCTGTCCCTTGTGCTGGGCGCCAAGGCCGATGCCTCCATGGTGGGGCCGGCCGGCGAGAACTGCATCGTGGAGGCCGAGTTCGGCGTGGACGATGTGATCTGCCGCATCCTGGCCGATGCAGACCTTCCCCTCGAAGATGACCGTCTGATCCTTCGCCGCACCGTAGCCCGCAGCGGACGCTCCCGCAGTTTCGCCAACGACGAACCCGTGAGCGTGAACGTGCTGCAGGAGTTGTCGGAGCGGCTCATCGACATTCACTCGCAGCACCAGACGCTGCGCCTGCAGGACGCCCGCTTCCGGATGGAAGCCCTGGACCTGCGCGCAGGCTGTACACAGCTGCGGCAAGACTGCGCCAGTGCGTGGAACGACCTCCTTACGCATCGGCACAACCTGCAGGAACTGGAAGAGCGCCTGGCCGCCGCCCGGGACCAGCAGGAATACAACCAGAGCCGCTGGCAGCGCCTGGAAGAGGCCAAACTCGTTCCCGGCGAACTGGAAGACCTGGAAGCTGAACAGAAGCAACTGGCTCACGCCGAGGAAATCAAGCAGATGCTCAGCGAGGCCGACGCAATCCTCTCCCCTTCCGAAGACGACCAGGCGTCCCCCGCCCGGGCACTGCGCGAATGCGCCCGCATCCTGGAAAAGGCCGGCCGGTTCATCCCTTCGATGCTGCCCCTCTCGGAGAGGTTGGCATCGGCCCGGCTGGAAGTGGAGGACATTGCGCAGGAAGTGGCCGATGCCGCCGCCCGCACCGACGTCTCCCCGGAGCGCCTGCAGCAGGTGGAAGACCGCCTGTCGCTGCTGTACGGCCTGTTCCAAAAGTACGGCGCCACCTCCGTGGAGGAACTCATCGGCGAACGGGACCGCCTGGCTTCCCTGGTAATGGACGCCACGGGCCTGCAGGCCGATGTAGACGCAGCCCGCAAAGCGCTGGATGCCGCTCAAGAGACGCACACCGCCCTTTGTGACCAGCTGCACGCCAAGCGTCTGGCCGGTTCCGGGCCCTTTGCCGCCGCCATCGAAGAGCTGCTGCACGGCCTGGATTTGGAAAAAGCTACATTCCAAGTGGTGCTGGAGGATGCCGCCCCCGGTGCAAACGGACGGGACAGCGTCCAGTTCCGCTTCTCCTCTACCGGCCGCCTCAGCGCCGACGTAGCCAAAGCCGCTTCCGGCGGCGAACTGTCCCGTATCATGCTGGCCATCAAGGCCGAAATGGCCCGGTATCGGCATATGCCCACGCTGGTCTTCGACGAGATTGACTCCGGCGTGTCCGGCGGTACCGCCGACAAGATGGGCCGCCTGGTATGCGCCATGGGACAGGATATGCAGGTTTTCGCCATCACCCATCTGCCGCAGGTGGCCGCCAAGGGCCACGCCCACTTCCTGGTTTCCAAGGCCGGGGGCAGTACCACCATGCACCAGCTGGACGCCGATGGCCGCGTACAGGAACTGGCCCGGATGCTATCCGGCGCCACCATCACCCCGGAGGCCGTGGCCAACGCCAAGGCCCTGCTAAACGCCTAGCACCATGGTACGCGCCCAACATCCCATCCCCACCCTGGAGGACTTCTGCACCCAGCTGCGCCGGCACGGCCTTAAAGCCACCAAGCAGCGCCTGGCGGTGCACGGCGCCATGATGGAGCTGGAGCATGCATCGGCCGACATGGTCCGGGAGAAGCTGGCCCTCGAGGGCAGCAAAGTGACATCGGCCTCGGTGTACAACATCCTGTCCCAGCTGGCGGACTACCACATCTACAACCGCAGGCTCTCGGCCACCAACAAGATGTTCTTTGACGTGGACGGTTCCAAACACATCCACCTGTACGACCGCGAAAACCACTGCTACCGCAACCTGATAGACGAAGAGCTCTCTACTCTGGTGGCGTCCCATCTCAAACGCCGCCGCTTCAAGGGGTTCACCGTGGAAGACATTGACATACAAATCATAGCAAAACCCACCCGTAAAAAGAGAAAGATATGAAAAAACTGCTGATTCCCCTTATCTTCAGCCTCATAGCCGCCTGGTCCTGTGATGTGGGCACCACTTACAGCGCCACCAACGTGCAGGACATCGTTACCATCGTGGAGCACCAGCTGGTGAACGACAGCGGGGTGCTGTACACTGTCACCTCCGCCCCCAAGGATATGCCCGAACTGCAGGAAGGTCATCGCTACTACCTGTTCTTCGACATCCTGAACCAGAATTTCGAGATTGACATCAAGTCG
>JAEEGL012802574.1_pt1 | contig 16170 bp, 14 predicted proteins | sample 9134231 | NCBI WGS metagenome assembly JAEEGL01 (sample SAMN16246548, study PRJNA631951) | gut metagenome | biome: gut microbiome; feature: rumen; material: fiber-attached | host: Bos | place: Iran: Karaj | collected 2018-10
GTCTGGATCGGCGTCGCGCTCGGCGCGGTCGGGATGTACCTGCTCTGTATGACGGGCGAACAAGGGCTTGGGCGGGGCGATCTTTTCGTGTTCTGCTGCTCTCTGCTTTTCACGGGACAGATCCTGGTTATCGACCGTTTTTCGGCCGAGGTGGACTGCCTGCGGATGTCCTGTCTGCAGTTTCTTGTCTGCACGGTGCTGTCGGGGATCGGAATGCTGCTCTTCGAGACACCGGAGATCGGAGCGATCACCGACGCGGCGTTGCCGATCCTCTACGCCGGGATCCTGTCCAGCGCCGTGGCCTATACCCTTCAGATCATCGGTCAGAAATACGCCGACGTCACGCCCGCCGCCCTGACCATGAGTCTCGAATCGGTTTTTGCCGCGCTGGCCGGCTGGCTTCTGCTGCAGGAAAAAATGTCGGCTCCCGAGATTCTCGGGTGTGTTCTGATTTTCGCGGCCATCGTTGCGGCGCAGTGGCCTGCAAAAAAGGCGAAGAGCCCGCCTTCCGGCGCGCCGGAAAAGAAAAATACCGCGATTGATTGACAAATCGGACAAACTGTTATATAATGGTAAAAACCGTAAAGGGATTATCCTCCCGGCGGGGGATCCCGGGGACGAATTCGTGTATCGCCGGAGAAACGGGACTGTTATGGCACAGGATAAAAAACTCGTCGAATCAATTACCTCTATGGAGACGGATTTCGCTCAGTGGTATACCGACGTCGTCAAAAAAGCAGATCTGGTCGATTATTCCAGCGTCAAGGGATGCATGATTTACCGTCCCTACGGCTATGCGATCTGGGAAAACATTCAGAAGATCCTCGACAGCCGCTTCAAGGAGACGGGACATGAGAACGTCTATATGCCGCTTTTTATTCCGGAGTCGCTGCTGAACAAGGAAAAGGATCACGTCGAGGGCTTTGCGCCTGAGGTCGCCTGGGTTACCTGCGGCGGGAGCGAACCGCTGAGCGAGCGGCTCTGTGTCCGTCCGACCTCCGAGACGCTTTTCTGCGAGCATTACGCCAACGTGATCAAATCCTGGCGTGATTTGCCGAAGTTGTATAATCAGTGGTGTTCGGTCGTGCGGTGGGAGAAAAACACCCGGCCGTTCCTCCGGACGCGCGAATTTCTGTGGCAGGAAGGCCATACCATGCATGAGACCGAGGAGGAGGCGCGTGAGGAAACGCTCCGCATGCTGTCCGTCTATGCGGATTTCTGCGAGCAAGATCTGGCTATCCCGGTGATCCGCGGGCCAAAGACCGAGAGCGATAAATTCGCAGGTGCGGTCGCCACGTACGCGATCGAGGCCATGATGCACGACGGCAAGGCGCTGCAGGCAGGCACTTCACATTATTTCGGTGACGGCTTTGCACGGGCCTTCGATATTCAGTTTACCGACCGGAACAATACGCTCCGGTATCCGCATCAGACGTCATGGGGCGTCACGACGCGGCTGATCGGCGCCATCATCATGACGCACGGCGACGACAGCGGACTGGTGCTGCCGCCCGCCGTCGCTCCGATCCAGGTCGTCATCGTTCCGGTGGCGCAGCATAAGCCCGGCGTGCTCGAAAAAGCCGCCGAGCTCCGTGACCGCCTGATCGCCGCCGGATTCCGCGTCAAGCTGGACGATTCCGACAACTCGGCAGGCTGGAAATACGCCGAATACGAGATGAAGGGCGTACCGGTCCGGTTGGAGATCGGACCGCGGGACATCGAATCCGACCAGTGCGTGCTGGTATCCCGTCACGACCGCAAAAAAGATTTCGTTCCGCTCGGAACGCTCGAGAAGGGTCTGACGGACAAGCTGGAAAGCGTTCGTGCGGGCCTTTGGGAGAAGGCGCTGGCCAACCGCGAGAAAAGGACCTATTCCTGTGAAACCCTGGAAGAGATCCGACAGGTCCTGTCCGAGAAGGGCGACGGATTCATTCTCGCCAAATGGTGCGGGGACGAGGCCTGCGAGGACCGCGTCAAGGAAGAGACCGGCGTCGGCTCGCGCTGCATTCCGTTCCGGCAGGACGGACGGAGCGGCGTCTGCGTGTGCTGCGGCAAGCCTACCGATACGACCGTTCTCTGGGCCAAGGCCTATTGACGGCGCTGAAGAGCGAAGGAGCCGACATATCAAAAAGAAGGACAGAGCGCCCGGGATCCCCGGGGCTCTGTTTTTTTTCGGCGTACGGTTGCCCGGAATCGTCTGAAATCGCCCGAAAAGCGCGGCTCGGTTTTTTACGTTTTCGAAAAAACATTGCGGTTTTACTTGCATTTCCCCGTAATATATGATATAATATTCATAATCATACGGATACGGCGGAAAAGTATCGTAATTTTATCTTTTTTGAAAGGAAGCATTACTATGGGACTTATCAAATCCGCACTTTCCAATCTTCTCAATACGTCCGGCGGTGTCGTCGGTGCCGGCGTCGGTGCCGTCGGCGGCGTTCTGGCCGATCAATGGAAGGAATTCTTTTACTGCGATGCCATCGACAGTGAAACGCTGGTCGTCAAAGGCCAGAAGCATTCCTCCAGTCGTTCTGTCAACGTGAAGGGTAGCGATAACATCATCTCCAGCGGTTCGGGGAGCGCGGTGGCCGACGGCCAGTGCATGATCATCGTGGAGCAGGGGAAGATCGTCGAGGTCTGCGCCGAGCCAGGTCAGTTCACCTATAATTCCTCTACCGAGCCGAGTATTTTCACCGGCAATCTCGGAGAGAGCATCCTTGAGACCTTCAAGACCATCGGCAAGCGGTTTACTTACGGCGGCGATACCGGAAAGGATCAGCGTGTTTATTATTTCAACACGAAGGAGATCACAGGCAACAAGTTCGGCACGGCGAACCCCGTTCCGTTCAAGGTCGTCATCAACGAGCAGCTCGGCTTCAAACTGTCGGTCGATCTGCGCTGCAACGGCGTCTATTCCTATAAGATCGTCGACCCGCTTCTGTTCTATACCAACGTCTGCGGCAACGTCTCCGAGAGCTACAAGCGCACGGAGATCGACTCGATGCTCAAGAGCGAGCTCATCATGGCGCTCCAGCCGGCGCTCGCCACGCTGTCTGCGGCCGGCGTTTCCTACGATCAGATCCCGGCCCATACCAAGGAAGTCCGCGATGCGCTCAACGTCGAGCTGAAGAACGACTGGGGCCGCCGCGGCATCGAGGTCTTCTCGATGAACATGGGCGTTCCTTCCATCCCGGAGGAGCAGAGAAAGAAGATCACCGAGTGGGAAGAAACCTCGATGACACTGAATCCCACCGTCGGCGCCGCCCGCATCGTCGGCGGACAGGTCAGCGCGATGAATACCGCCGCCGGCAACGAGGCCGGTGCCATGACCGGATTCCTCGGATACGGCATGGCGATGAACGCAGGCGGTATGAACGCCTCCAATCTCTACGCCATGGGACAGCAGCCGGTTCAGGAACAGGCTGCCGTACAGAATCCTCAGCAACAGGCCGCTCCGGCAGCTGAGACGTGGGTTTGCCCGACCTGCGGTCAGACCGCGGCCGGCAAGTTCTGCACCGAGTGCGGAACCAAGAAACCGGAAGCCCCGGCCGGCTGGACCTGCCCGACCTGCGGGGCCGTCAACAAAGGCAAGTTCTGCATGGAATGCGGTGCCAAAAAGCCGGAGGACGCGCCGCTGTATCGGTGCGATAAGTGCGGATGGGAACCGGAAGATCCCAAGAATCCGCCGAAGTTCTGCCCGCAGTGCGGAGACCGTTTTGACGAGAACGATATCAAGTAATTCCGAAGGAAAGGGGAGGGACGAGAGCCCCTCCCCCCTGATTTGATTGAGGGCTATGAACAACTTACTGGAATATAAGTGCCCCTGCTGCGGGGGCAAAATCGAATTTAACAGCTCCCTTCAGAAATTGCAGTGTCCCTACTGTGACACGGTATTCGATCCCGAGACGCTGCGCGAATACGACACGGTGCTGAAAAAAGATGTCCCGGACGACATGAATTGGGTCGGCACGCCGAACTCCGAATGGAGCGAGGAAGACGGCATGGCTCTGTACGTCTGCAATTCCTGCGGCGGCGAGATTGTGACCGATCTGACGACGGCGGCCACGCATTGTCCTTATTGCGGGAATCCCGTTGTTATGACGGGAAAGCTTTCCGGCGGTCTGAAGCCCGATTATGTGATCCCGTTCCGTCTCAGCAAGGAGGACGCCAAGGCCGGTCTGAAGCGCCATCTGGAAGGCAAGCGGCTGCTCCCCAAGGTGTTCAAGGATCAGAATCATATCGACGAGATCAAGGGAATGTACGTGCCGTTCTGGCTCTTTGATACCTATACCGACGCCAGTATCCGTTATCACGCCACGCGGGTGCGTCACTGGAGCGACAGCAGTTATAATTATACCGAAACAAGCCATTTCGCTCTGACGCGGGAAGGCAGCATCGGCTTCGTGAACGTGCCGGTCGACGGTTCAAAAAAGCTGGCCGACGATATGATGGAATCGATCGAGCCCTTTGATTTCTCACAGGCGGTGGATTTTCAGACGGCGTATTTGTCGGGGTATCTGGCGGATCGCTACGACGTTTCTTCGGAGGAGTCTATCAATCGCGCTAACGACCGGATCAAAAAATCCACCGAGAGCCAGTTTGCTTCCACGGCCTCTGGCTATTCCTCGGTCGTCCCGGAAAACAGCTCCATCAAGTTTAATTCCGATAAAATCAAATACGCGCTTCTGCCGGTCTGGCTCCTTTCGACAAGCTGGCAGGGCAACAACTACCTCTTCGCCATGAACGGACAGACCGGAAAATTCGTCGGAGATCTGCCGGTGGACAAGGGCGCGTACTGGCGATGGCTTCTCGGTCTTACGGCGGCGCTCGGCGTGGTCATCTTCGGGCTGCTCCGCCTGTTGGCGCGGTGAGAGGAGGGAACCGGATGAAACGTAAAATCAGTTTCGCAGGGATCCTCTTGATCGCGCTCTCTCTTCTGCTTTCCTTCGTCGTTTCGGCAGACGGAGAGATTCCGGAAGAGCGGCAGCTCCCGCTGCTTGTAGACGACGCGGATCTGCTCTCCGAATCCGAAGAGTCCCGGTTGTTAAGCAAACTGACTTCTCTTTCGGAAAAGCTTCGCTGCGAGATCGCGGTCGTGACCGTCGATTCACTCGGCGGAAAATCGGCGCAGGCCTATGCCGACGATTTTTACGACTATAACGGCTACGGCTACGGCGAAGGTGACGACGGTATGCTTTTCCTCATCAGCATGGGAGAACGGGAATGGGCGATCTCTACCTACGGGATCGGATATTATGCGTTGACGGACGATGCGCTCGACGCGATCGAAAACAACGTGATATCCTATCTGTCGAGCGGCCATTATTACGAGGCCTTCTCGCAGTTCGCCGACGCCTGCGACAGCTACGTCCGGTACTATTATTCGTCCGACGACGTGGACGAAGACGATCCCTGGATCGATGAGATCACGCCGGAGCCGACCAGTCCCGTGACGCACGCGATCGTCGCACTGCTGATCTCTTTCGTGATCTCGCTGATTGTCGTCTCCACGATGAAGAGCAAGCTGAAATCGGTGCGCTTTCAGAGCAGCGCCAACGCCTACATCGTGCCGGGCAGTATGGTATTGGCTAATTCCAACGACGTTTTCCTGTACAGCAACGTGGTGAAGACGCGCAGGGAAAGTTCCTCAAGCTCCTCGCACTCCGGCGGCGGTTACCATTCCAGCTCCTCCGGACGCTCTCACGGCGGACGGAGCGGTCATTTCTGACGGCTCATCCGGACAGGGCTGACGGCGGAAAAAACTAAAAAGCAGACCCGGTGTCGAACCAGAATCGGCGTCGGGCCTGCTGTTATCAAAACGACTTTGGATCACGGTTCTCCGACCGAACGGCGAACTGTGGGAAAGGGGAGATCGCTTTTGATCCGGATCCTGTTCAAAAAACTCCGGGAATCGCTGATCGCCGTTCTGCCGGTGACCGCGATCGTTTTTCTCCTGAATCTTACGCCGCTCGTCGAGTTCACCGCCGGGGAGATGACGGTTTTTCTGGTCTCGGCTTTTTTTCTGATCCTCGGTATCGCGCTCTTTAATCTCGGCGCCGATTTGGCGATGTCGCCCATGGGTGAATACGTTGGCGTCGGTTTGACACGTTCCCGTAAACCGGCTCTCTTGCTTCTCGTTTCGTTCGCCATGGGGCTGTTGATCACGGTTGCTGAGCCGGATTTGTCGGTCCTGGCTTCGCAGGTAAAGGACGTGATCGGTTTTCACACGCTGATTTTTTCGGTCGGTACCGGTGTCGGCCTGTTTCTGGTATTGGCTGTGCTGAAGATTATTCTTCGCCGCCGCCTTTCCGATATGCTGATCTTCTTTTATATGCTTTTGTTCGCCCTGACTTCGCTGATGCTGATCCGGGGAAACGATGATCTTCTCGCGCTGGCCTTTGATTCGGGCGGCGTGACGACCGGCCCGATCACGGTTCCGTTTCTTATGGCGCTCGGAATCGGGATCGCCGCGACGCTCGGTGGCCGAAATATCGGTGAAAACAGTTTCGGTCTGATCGCTATGTGTTCGATCGGTCCCGTTCTGGCCGTGCTGATTATCGGTATCTTGGCGAAAGGAAGCGTTTCTTACACCCTGCCGGATTATTCGATCGCACCTTCGATTCTCGCGGCGGTCGGTTCGACGCTGCTCTCGGTAGCCAAAGAGATCCTTAAAGCCATCGGGCTCGTATTGATATTTTTTCTCCTGCTTCAGTTCTTCTATCTTAAGCTTCCGGTCAGGCGGTTGGGTAAAATATTTATCGGAATCGGTTATACCGTCTTCGGTCTTCTGATTTTTCTCACGTCGGTGACGGTTGGATTCATGCCGATCGGATACAAGCTCGGAACCGAGCTTGCCGGTCGTCTTTCCGAGGGAGTCGCTGCGCTGGCTTTTCTCCTCGGTGCTGTGACGGTGCTGGCAGAGCCGGCCGTCCACGTTCTGAACAAACAGGTCGAAGAGGTCACAAGCGGCACGGTCAGCAAACGGTCGATGATGCTTGCGCTCTCGGTCGGCGTCGGTCTGTCACTGGCGCTCTCGGTCCTTCGGATGCGGTTTGATTTCAGTCTTCTGTACTATCTGATCCCCGGATATCTTCTTTCGGTCGGACTCTCGTTTTTCGTTCCCGGTCTTTATACGGCGATCGCTTTTGACGCTGGCGGCGTTGCCAGCGGACCGCTTACCTCGAGTTTTATCCTTCCGTTCGCCGTCGGCGTTTGCTGTGTGATGCAGGGAGAAGGGAAGATCCTGAGCGACGCTTTCGGGATCGTCGCGATGGTGGCGATGACGCCGTTGATCACGATCCAACTGCTCGGTTTTCGCGCCGTCGTGATGCGGAAGGTACGGGAAAAGATCGCTATGAAGCGGATCATGAATTCCGACGACGAGCAGATCATCCGCTTTATGTGAGGAGGGCACGTAAATGAGACTGACAAAAGAAAAGCCCCGGGAGGATAAACCGAAATCGGCTCCGGCGCCGGTTTCGCTGACACCGCCGAAACTGAAATTGCTTGTCACTATCGTCAAGCGGGATAAAGCCGAATTGTATCTGGCGCTGCTGATGGGATTTGACGTCAACCTGCAGTTTTCGATGGCGGCGCAGGGAACGGCCGGCGTTGAAATGCGCCGCTATCTCGGGCTGTCCGATTCCGACCGCGCGGTGATTTTCAGCGTGATCCGGGAAGACAGGGCCGAGGAGGCACTCCGTTATCTGGAAGAGAAATTCCGCACCGTAAAAAACGGAAAAGGGATCGCCTTCACCGTCCCGATGTCGGGGGTGATCGGCGTGGCGATCTATCAGTTTTTGAGCTCTCAGCTCGGATAAAAAGGGGGGAGAACAGGTTGGATACGTCCTATCAGGTGATTTTCTGTATCGTCAACACCGGATTCAGCGATACCGCCATGACGGCGGCCAAAAAATGCGGCGCCGGCGGCGGAACGGTGATCCACGCCCGCGGTACCGCCAACAGTGAGGCGGAGAAACTGTTTCATATCACGGTCGAACCGGAAAAGGAGATAGTCATGATCCTGGTGCCGGTCTCGCTGACGGATACCGTCCTTCACGCGCTTTACCGGGAGGTGGGCCTTTCGACGCCCGGGCAGGGCATTGCCTTCACACTCCCCGTCGAAAAAGCGGTCGGCATGTCCGAAACGGCAACCGCCGGCGTAACGGAAGAACCGACGGTACCGTAACAAAATGAAAGCCCTTCGTACGGCAAACCGTGCGAAGGGCTTTTTTATAAGAAGGAACCTTTCTCAGAGATCGTCGGCGGAAACGCCGCGGAGACGCTTCCGGATCTGCCGGACGTCGCGGATCATACGGAGCGCATCCTTTACGGGAGAAACCTTGGAATCCGATTCGTTATGGTTGATGACGCGGACGGGGTATTCCGAGACCTTCTTATGATACTTATCGGCCAGGATCAGCATTTCCAAATCAAAAGCGAATCCGTTGACCGTGCAGCGGGAAAAGAGTTCGCGCGCCGTTTCGCGGGACAGGCATTTGAGCCCGCACTGCGAGTCGGTATAGCGGAAGCCGGCCAGCAGTGCAATGACCTTGATATAACACTTGGACATGAATTTCCGAAAAAACGTATAGCCCTCATAGCCGTCGGCTTTCAGGTTGCGCGAGCCGATCACGATATCGGCGCCGGATTCGAGCCGTTTTTGCCAGACGGCGGCCACGGCGTCGCAGCCGTAAGCCAGATCGCAGTCGGTGTAAACGATCGATTCCCCCTCGCATAAGAGGATCCCCTCCCGGACGGCGGAACCCTTGCCGCGGTTGTCGGGGTAACCGACTACCCGGACGCGGGGCAGGGCGAGCGCTTCGACTGATTCGGCGCAGCGATCGCGGCTGCCGTCGTTGGAGAAGACGATCTCATAGCTCTGATCGGGAATCAGACCGTCGAGAAAGCGCGACAGCGTCAAGGCCGTATCGGCGGCGATCTTTTCCTCGTTGTACATGGGGATCAGCACGGAGAGACGGATCGGCATGATGCGGCTCCTTTCGGAAGGGATCGGGATCAGTAATTGTCAGGCGAGAGATAGTAGTCGGTCATTACGGCGTGGACCGCGAGCCGGCCGTCATCGGAACGGTTGTTGCAGGTGGACAGTGTCAGAAGCCGATCGCCGGTTCCGAAAACGGTATCGGTCTTGTGGATGGATTTGCCTGCGACCTCCTCCGCGAAGGAGACGAAGCCATCCCGGGAGGAGAAGATCGTACGGATATACCCGTAATATTTGTTCGTTTCGTAGACCGAGAAAATCTGATAGGTGAACATTCCATCAAGCGTATAGATATACACGGTGTTGTTCGTGCGGAAGAAATCCGCCGAAAGATAATTGTCAAGCGAATGGAACATCGAGTTGTTGGTCATGTGATGACCGAACAGCACCAGATTGTAGTTCCGCATGAGATCCCGGTCGTTGTGATAATCGGCAAAAATCGATCCCGCCTTCAGCTTCGCTCCGGTGTAGGAGTGATCGAGATAGTAAGCGTTGTCATTCGACTGCATGATCGGATAACTGATCCCCGTCCCGGGAACGATGATCCAACCGTACAGGTCGGGGTACTGCTGCTTGAGGGTATAAAGCTTGTTTTTGACGCGTTCGAATTCCTTGTTGACGGTTCCGGAGCCTGCGAGATTTGTCACGTCCTTGTCGGTCAGATTCTGGCTGGCATCGTAATTTGGCGTTTGGACCGAAGGCGGCGAGGCATACATCATTTCGACGCCGCTCGCGTCTCCGATGATCTCCTCCCCGATCTGGGCATAAAGCGATTCGGCGAGCGAGTAATTGCGGAGCGTGTCAACGATATAGATCGAACTCCAGACCAGCACGCCGATGCAGACGACCAGAATGATCCGGCGAAGCCCGCCGGAGAAGAGAAAGGCGAAGGGGCTTTTTTTCTTGTTGTCCGGCGCTATGTCGTCAGAGGACAATTCCATCACGGAGCGGACGAACTCGTCCGGTTCCTCGGGCGTTCTGACGGGCGAAACGGGATCAGCGATGAAAACGGTACCTCCGTAGCGATTTTTCCGGCAGTGCCGGAGAAGGAAAGATCAGAATTCGATCATCGAGGGATCCCACACGGCGGGCGCCTCGTAACCGAGCAGATTGACGACGGTGGCGGCCATATCGGAAAGCCCGAACGGCTTTTCCGTTCTGACGCGATAGGATCCGCGGTAGAAGTTGTCGTAGAAGATGAACGGAACGGGATTCAGCGTGTGGCTGGTCTTGGCCTTGAGCGCTCCGTTCTTTCCGACCTTGGGTCGGCCTGTCTTTTTGTCGAGTTCGAACATTTCGTCGGCGTTCCCGTGGTCGGCGGTGATGAGCGCCACGCCGCCGACTTCGTCAACGACGGTGAGGATCCGGCCGAGCTGGAGATCCAGCGCCTCCATCGCGCATTGGGTGGCGGCGTAATTCCCGGTATGTCCGACCATATCGCCGTTCGGGAAATTGCAGCGCAGATAGGCGTACCGCCCGGAACGAAGCGCCTCGATCAGGGCGTCGGTGATTTCGGCACACTTCATCCAGGGACGCTGTTCAAACGGAACGATATCGGACGGGATCTCGGCGTAGGTTTCGAGCTCTTCATTGAATTTGCCGCTTTTGTTCCCGTTCCAGAAATAGGTGACGTGACCGTATTTCTGCGTTTCGGAGACGGCGTATTCCCGGATACCGGTGTCGGATAGATATTCGGTGAGCGTATCGGTGATATCAGGCGGGCTCACTAAATACTTTTTCGGGATGTGGAGATCGCCGTCGTATTCGAGCATCCCGGCGTAGATCACGCGCGGATGGCGCACGCGGTCGAATTTGTCGAAGTTTTCACTTTCAAAAGCACGGGAGATCTCCAGCGCACGGTCTCCGCGGAAATTGAAGAAAACCACGCTGTCGCCGTCCTCCACCGTTCCGACCGGATGTCCGTCCTTCACAATGACGAAGGGGGGCAGATCCTGATCGATCGCACCGGTTTCGGCCCGGTAGGTCTCGATCGCTTCGGCGGCCGAGGAAAAGCCGCGGCCTTCGCCGAGGACGTGTGTCTTCCAGCCCTCGCGGACCATTTCCCAGTTGGCCTCGTAGCGGTCCATGGTGATTTTCATCCGGCCGCCGCCCGAGGCAACGGCGACGTCAAACGTCCCGTCACGTAATCCGGAGAGAAAATCCTCGAAAGGAAGCACATAGTCGAGCGCGGAGGTTTCACCCACGTCGCGGCCGTCGAGCAATATGTGGACGCGGACGCGGCTGACGCCGTCCTTTTTCGCATGAAGGATCATGGCCTTCAGATGGTCGATGTGCGAGTGGACGTTCCCGTCGGAGAAAAGGCCGAGAAAATGCAGCGTGCCGCCGGAGGATTTCACGTTCCGGACAAGCTCGTTCCAGGTATCGGAGGCAAAAAGCTTGCCGTTTTCAATGGACTGCGAGACCAGTTTGGCGCCCTGAGCGAAAACCTGACCGGAGCCGAGTGCGTTGTGCCCGACCTCGGAGTTGCCCATATCGTCGTCGGTGGGAAGGCCGACGGCGGTGCCGTGGGCTTTCAGCGAGAGCGTCGGATAAGTATTCATCAGTCGGTCGAGATTCGGAGTATAGGCGGCCGCTACGGCGTTTCCGCCGTTGTCGGGCGCGAGGCCGACGCCATCCATAACGATCGTGAGCACGGGGCCTTTTACGCCGGCAAAGCCGGGCAGTTTTTGAAGTATTTTTTTCATGCTTTTCCGTTTCTCCGGCGGATATTGTCGTGCAGCGCGCAAAGATGCATCTCTGACGCCGGTTCAGATTCCCAACGCTGTTTCTTCTATTATACACGTAAATTGTGAATAAAGAAACGTACTTATAAAAATAAACCGATTATTTTAAAAAAAATTTTGGTAATCGCTGCCGAAAACCGACTGTGCGCCGAAAAAACAGTCGGATCGGCCGTCGATTCCGCCGTTCTCTCCCGGCGCTCCCTTGACAGATTCGCGGCGGAATGGTATAATATGTAACGATAAAACGACAACTTCCGGAGCGATCCGGGAAGGAGGATCTCTATGAAATTATCCCTCCGAAGGGCGGCTGCCTGGCTTATCCTGACGGCCGTGTTCGTTGTCCCGGTCATGGCGGGATGCGCCCGGAAGAAAACACCGTCTCTTCCTCCGGTGGTCACGAAAGGGATACCGGAAAACGACGCCGTTCGTTCCACGATCGTTTTTGAAGGATTCACGATTGATATCCATTCGACATATGCTGAGATCAAGGGCTACACCGGAACCGAAACCGACCTCACGATACCTGAATCCGCCGCCGGGATCCAGGTCCGTCTGATCGGCGAAAAAGCGTTTCAGAACAACGTCTCTCTTACGCGCGTAAAACTGCCGTCGGGACTTCTGACGATCGATCGATTCGCTTTCGAAGGATGTACCGCCCTGCGCGAGGTGGTTTTCAACGATGGTCTCGAAACGGTCGGTGATTATGCGTTCCGCAACAGCGGATTGCAGGTCCTCGCGCTGCCGGACAGTGTGGCCGGCATCGGAAAATACAGTTTTTACTGCAGTGAGATTGAAACGCTGACGATCCCGGCCTCGGTTTCCCGACTCGGAAAATATGCTTTTTACGGCTGTCAGCACCTGATTAAGATCGAATTCTGTCCGCGTCTCGAGGAGATCGGGGAGCGCGTCTTTTATAACTGCACTTCACTCACAACGCTCGTGATCCCCAAGACTGTTCTGAAAATCGACAATTACGCTTTCAGTTCCTGCACGTCGCTTGGTGTGATCCTCATTCCTGCCGAGACCGAAAAGATCGGAGAGGGCGCCTTTCAGGATTGCCCGTGTCTGACCATTTTCGCACCGGCCGGCTCGGCCGCCGAAAAGGCGGCCGCCCGGAACCGCTACGCGTTCGAGGCGGTCGATTACGATGCTTTTGCATTCGGAAATCATATCGAAGTGACGATGGGATCATGAGAAGCGATAACCGGAAGCCGGAACTCCTTTGTCCGGCCGGCAATCCCGAAAAACTGCAGGCGGCTCTGCGTTACGGAGCCGACGCCGTTTATCTCGCAGGAAAACGGTTCGGGATGCGCTCGGCGGCGGATAATTTTACCGATAGCGAGCTCCGTGATGCCGTGGCGCTGACGAAAGCGGCCGGAGTGAAACTTTATCTGGCCGTCAATATTCTTCCGCACGGCGATGAATACGGTGATCTGAAGCGCTGGCTGATCTCGCTGTCCGACGTCGGGATCGACGCCGTGATCGCCGCCGATCTCGGGGTGATCGCGTTGATCCGCGAGACGATGCCCGGCACGGCGATTCACGTTTCCACGCAGGCGAGCGTCGTTTCCGCCGAAGCGGCAGAGCAGTACCGGCGGCTCGGTTGTTCCCGCGCGGTGCTGGCGAGAGAGCTCACGCTCGGCGAGATCGCCGCGATCCGCGCGAAGACGACCGCCGAAATGGAGCTGGAGGTTTTTGTCCACGGTTCGATGTGTATCTCTTACAGCGGCCGCTGTCTTCTTTCCAATCATTTTACCGGCCGTGATGCCAATCGCGGCGCCTGCGCCCAGCCCTGCCGATGGCAGTACTCTCTCTGTGAGATCACTGAGAAGGAACGCGGCGAACGGCCTCTCCCGATTGTGGAGACCGAGCGCGGTACCTTTATCATGAGCAGCCGGGATCTGTCGATGATCGGACACATTCCCGAACTGATCGAATGCGGGATCGACAGTTTTAAGATCGAGGGTCGGATGAAGAGCGCCTATTATACGGCTGTTACGGCCAACACCTACCGCATGGCGATCGACGCGTACTGCCGGGATCCGGCGCATTATCGGGCTGATCCCCGCTGGGAGGAGGAACTTGAGAGCGTCAGTCACCGGGAATACGGGACCGGGTACTTTTTCGACGCGCTGGGAGACGACGCCAAGACGGTCACCCGTCCGGGTTACGTGAGGGATAAATCGTATATCGGGACAGTCGAGTCATACGATCCCCAGGACGGACGCGCCGTGATCCGTCAGCGCAACAAGGTATGCGTGGGAGATTCCGTTGAGGTCATCACGCCGGGGCAGTCGGGAAGAGCGCTTACGGTGCGGGATATGCGGGATGAAAACGGCGAACCGATCGACTCCGCGCCGCATCCGCTGATGCGCTTTTCGGTTCCGGTCCCGTTTGCTGTCGGGATCGGCGATATCATTCGCAAATAACGACGCCTTTGAAAGGAAACGCATAATGAAAATTACCGTTTTGGCAGGCGGGCTGAGCCCGGAACGCGACGTCTCACTTACCTCCGGCGGGCTGATCGCCAACGCACTGCGCCGAAAGGGTTACCTGACGGCGCTTGTCGACGTTTATCTCGGCACCGATGAAAAGAATCTCGACCGGATGTTTACCGCCGAGGAGAGACCGGTCCCCCCGGTTCCCGACGAAGCGCCCGATTTGAAGCGGCTGAAGGCCGAAAGCGGCAACGGAGACGCGCTGATCGGACCGAATGTGATCTCGCTTTGCCAAAAGGCCGACATCGTATTTCTGGCACTGCACGGCGCGATGGGGGAAAACGGCCAGATCCAGGCTACACTCGACTGCTTCGGCATCCGCTATACCGGAAGCCGCTACGACGGCAGTCTGCTGGCTATGGATAAGGATCTGACGAAAAAACTGCTGACCGCAGGCGGCGTTCCGATGGCGGAGGGGATCACGCTGACCGACCGCCGGGACGCGGTCTCTCAGGTGTTGAAGAAGGTCGGACTGCCCTGCGTCATCAAGCCGTGTTCCTGCGGATCGTCTGTCGGCGTGTCGATCGTGGAGAACGAGGGCGGACTGGAAGCCGCGCTCGACGCCGCTTTTGTTTATGAGGACAGGATCCTGGTCGAAAAGAAGATCACGGGACGAGAAATGACGGTTGGCATTCTGCAGGGCCGTGCGCTTCCGCCGGTGGAGATCGTCCCCAAAACCGGCTTTTACGATTATAAGAACAAATATCAGTCCGGTATGACGGAAGAGATCTGTCCGCCGGTACTGACCGACGAGGAGGCGCAGGCGCTGTCCGAAACGGCGCTCCGCGCGGCGTCGCTGCTCCGTCTAGGCGGATACTGTCGGGTAGACTTTATTTTGTCGGATGGGATCCCCTACTGTCTGGAGGCCAACACACTTCCTGGCATGACGCCGCTCAGTCTGCTTCCTCAGGAAGCGGCGGCTGTCGGGATCGGTTACGATGATCTCTGCGAGATCATCGCGCTGGAAGCGGTGAAGGCATAAAAAACCAAAAAAGAAACGGCAGGAGACCGACGGTTTCCTGCCGTAACTTTCTTTTTGGCTCAGATGACTTCCTTGACGCGGGAGCTCTTGCCGACTCTCTGGCGGAGATAATAGAGCTTAGCGCGTCTGACTTTACCGATACGGGTGACGACGACCTTTTCCACATTCGGAGAATGAAGCGGGAAAGTTTTTTCGACGCCGACGCCGTAGGAAATGCGCCGAACGGTAAAGGTTTCGGAAATACCGCCGCCGTTCTTGGCGATGACGGTACCTTCGAAGATCTGAGTACGGGTGCGCTCTCCTTCCACGATACGGCAGTAGACTTTGACGTCATTGCCGATATCGAAGGAGGGAACGTCCTTCTTGAGCTGCTCGTTCGTAAAAGCCGAGATGAGATCCATGATGGGCTTCCTCCTTAATTCCGGGTGTTCGTGCAGAGCATCGCAGAGGACCACCCATAGTCATAACGTTTTGATTATACCACCGGTTTTTTCAAAAAGCAAGGGAAACTGGCGATGTTTACAAATTATTAACAAATAGCTGCCCTGTCGAACGACGGTCCCGGATCCCGTTCAGCGGGAACTGTTTTTCGTGCCGCCCGTTTTTTTCCTCCCGGCGGCATCCCTGACCGAGAGCAGCGCTTCGGCCTTGCGGCGGTGAATAAGGATCGGGATGAGGATCACGCCGACGAGGGCCAGAAGAACGGCGCAAAGGATCAGGACGTCAACGGCGAGCGGGACCGAACCCCCGAAGAGGATACTTTTCCTGCCGCCGTCAAAGGACGAGACGGTGCAGAGCACCTTTTCGTCCAGATAACTGTCCAGAGCGGAGAGGGAGTCAAGACTGTCCCCGCCCCGGAGCGTCATACCGTCCAGTTTGATATACTTGTCGGTCTGCAGAGCGGGTTCCTGCGAGACGATCGTCAGGTTCGAGGCCTGAAGA
>JAEEGL010748013.1_pt1 | contig 16169 bp, 11 predicted proteins | sample 9134231 | NCBI WGS metagenome assembly JAEEGL01 (sample SAMN16246548, study PRJNA631951) | gut metagenome | biome: gut microbiome; feature: rumen; material: fiber-attached | host: Bos | place: Iran: Karaj | collected 2018-10
AATCATTATTGAACTGCAAAAATAAGTAAAAATCCGCATACCGCAAAATTTATTTTCAAAAATCAATTCTTTTTTTGCTCCACCCGGCATATCACCCTCCTTCCGAACGCCTCCGACCCCCAAAAACGCAATCTCCAAAAACTGACATTTTGTCAGTTCCATAAAATTAAAAACAGGTCAAAAATGGGCCAAAAATGGCAAATTCTAAAACCCTGATTTCCATACACCATCTTCCTATCAAATTCTACACAAATTCTTACTAAACTTTTATTAAATTTCACCTTGGTGAACTATGATAGGTATTTGTTAAAAATCTGACAAAATGTCAGTCCATCGGGAAATGGGAGTTGGACGTTTTAAGACCCGCTGATGCAATTTTGAGCGACAAATTGCGTTACGACCTTATAAACAACAATTCTCAATGGAACCGTTTCTTCACTCTGTGGCCCACCGTATCTGGGACGAACACCGGCAAGACCTCGACCGCGTCCTTGTCGTTTTCAACAACCGACGCGCCGGCTTGTTTCTTCAAAAGCAGATGCTTGCGCTGAGCGACAAGCCGTTTTTCCTGCCGCGAATCGTCGGCATCGACGACCTGATAGCCCAACTTGGAAACATAAAGATTGCGCCGCACGAATTCCTGCTTTTCGAGCTTTTCGACATTCACCGAACACTCGAGGAGGCCGACCGACGCTACCAGACATTCGAGGAGTTTATCTCGTTTGGCGAGATGATGCTCACAGACTTCTCAGAAATAGACCTTTACCGCGTCGATGCCGAAAAGCTGTTCAACAACATCAGCAAGCTGAAACGCTTGGGCGAGTGGGATCTAACAGGGGCTCCGCTTACACCGTTCCAGAAGAAATACCTTCGATTCTACAGTTCTCTCTACACTTACTACAACGAACTGCGCCGACGCCTTTCGGCAAGCGGCAGCGCATATACCGGAATGGTCTACCGCAACGTAGCAGACAACATTGATTCTATGATAGATACAATCGACTATAGTCACATCTATTTTGTAGGATTCAATGCCTTGTCGAGCTGCGAGGCGAGGATAATCGACTGCTGCGTCAAACGCGGCATTGGCAGCCTCATCTGCGACGGCGACGACTACTATTTCTCCGACGCGACACAAGAGGCCGGCGACTTTCTCCGGACAAATGCAGCACGCTTTGACGGCATAGGCAGGTTCAAGAATCATTTCGCACAGGAAAACAAGACTTTACACATCATCAATAGCCCAGAAAACGTGCTGCAGACAAAAGCTGCCGGACAAATACTGAAGGAACTTTTAAAGGACGAAACCAAAGTCAAGGACACCGCCATAGTCCTCGCCGACGAGGGGTTGCTGCTGCCAATGCTCAACTCGTTGCCCGAGCAAGTGCATTCAACCAATGTGACAATGGGCTACCCCTTCACACTTTCGGGCGTAAACAATCTTGCTATCAGACTGTTGTCATTGCACTGCAACGCAAAACAGGGTCGTTTCTATCACGTTGACGTTGTCGACATACTATCAGATGCCTTAATCTGTAAATATCTTGGAACAAGAGACTTGCACAACAAAATAACCGAGTATGTCAATAAGCGGAAGCTGATATATGCCACCAAGGATGACATTCAACTGATGCTCAATGGCATAGATAATAGCGACAAGTTGATGTTTATCTTTGAGAAAAGCGAGTTGACACCCGATGAGATGCTGACCCTGATGCGTCGGGCGGCAGAGCTTATTACGACCAGCGACACACTGGAACACAACGTCAAAGAGACCGAATCCACAACCTGCTTCTTGCAGATACTTAACTATTTAGAGGAGCTGCAAGGCAAATACCACTTCATAGAAAAGCTCGTCACACTGCAACGCATATATCAACGCATAGCTCAGCGCCGAACGGTGGCCTTCTACGGAGAGCCCTTGCAGGGGTTGCAGATTCTGGGTGTGCTCGAGACCCGCAGCCTTGACTTCGACAATCTGATAATGCTGTCGGTCAACGAAGGCACATTGCCTGCTGGAAGAAGCAGCAACTCCTTGATTCCATACACTTTGAAACGCGCTTTTGGCATACCGACATTCGAAGAGAAGGATGCCGTTTACGCATACAATTTCTATCGTTTGCTGCAACGCACCAGCGAGGCGTGGCTACTCTACAGCTCCGATGCCGAAGGTATGGGCAAGGGCGAACCGAGCCGCTTCATCTTACAGATAAAGAACGAGTTGGCCGTGCGTCACCCGAATATCACCGTCAAAGAGGAAGTGCTGACAGCCGACAGACAACCAGCAAAAAACGAGAGCACTGCCAGCGTACACAAAGACGAGAATACAATGCAACGGTTGAAAGAGATGGCTATCGGCAACAAAGAGAAGCGCATATTCCTGTCGCCCACCGCAATAAACAGGTATCGCAATTGTCCGTTGCAGTTCTTCTACAACGACGTGTTAGGCGTTCACGAGCAGCAAGAGGTAAGCGAAGACCTTGAGGCCAACGAGCTGGGGTCGCTGATACACGAGATTCTTAAAGACATATACAAGCAGGAGCGCATAGTCAAGAAAGAAACACTCGAAAAAGCGCTGAAAGATATTGACGCCCTGGTAGATGCAACGTTGCACAAAGAGTTTCTCAAAGGCCGTGATGACGAGGGCCGCAACCGACTGTACAGCGAGGTGGCCAAGACGCAGATTTCACGCTTCCTGCAAAAGGAGATCGCCCTGCTTGACCCACCGTCGCCCGACACACCTGCCCATACCATAGAAATCAAATTGGTAGAAGAGCCCATCGGTTTTGACCTTGATATGAGCACACAAGGAATAGACTATCCCGTTCACATAGAAGGCATTGCCGACCGCATCGACTACTTTGACGGGATCCTGCGTGTCGCCGACTACAAGTCGGGTGGCGTAAATGCCGCCGACCTCGTCGTCAAAGAGCCTGAGCCCGACCCTTACAAGGTGTCCGACAAATGGTTTCAGGTGATGACCTACGCCTGGCTGTATTGTCGCAAGGAGAAACTCCAAACCAACTTCCAATCGGGCATATTCCCGTTGCGAGACCTTTCATCGGGCTTTATTGCCGCCTCGTGGAACGATGGCAACCTACTGTCGCCAAACGACATAGACCGATTCGAGCATATCCTGCAAACTCTCTTCGGAGATATGCTCAACCCAGAGCTTGACTTCGTCGCCACGCCCGACAGAAACACCTGCGCTTACTGTCCTGTAAAGCGCATCTGCAAGGCAAAAATCATAAAATAGACGATTTTTTATGGCAGAATATACAATAAATCAAAAAATATATGTAAATTTGCAATTTCAATTATACTCCTTTTTTCAAGTTGAATGAGGCTTGAAAACAAGGTGTATATAATTGTGAATTAAGTAATAGTACAAAAACAAACATTGGTTCGAAATATCAAAAAAGAATATCGTTTTATGAAAAAATCGATTTTTAGCGTCCTCCTGATGTCTCTGTTGCTTATGAGTTGCAGCGGTCTGTCGAGTATGAAATCCAACAGCAAGAAGGTTCGCTATCAGGCGACTCCCAACCCCGTCGAGACCCGTGACGACAAAGTGGTAGTCAAATTTGTAGGCTCCATCCCTGAGAAGTATTTCAACAAGGGTGCCGCAGTGTTCATCCAGCCCGTCTTCACCTGGGAAGGTGGCTCAATTCCTCTTGACCCCGTGACACTTAAAGGCGAGAACGTCAACGGCGAAGGCATCACCATCAACTACGAGAATGGCGGTCGCTTCACTTACACCGATGAGTTTGATTTCAAGCCCGGTATGGAGACAGGACGTGTAACCCTCGCACCCGTGGCTTATATGGCCTCCACAACCGACGACGAAGCCAAGTTCGCTGACGAGATTCAGCATAAGACTGTTACCTTCCCGACGGTACTCATATCCGACGGAGTCAATACAACCTCAACGTGGGTAAACATTCGCGGCAACATCTCCATTTCGCCCATCAACTACAACAAAACGCAGGGCGTAATAGAGACCGCCGACATTTACTTCCCCAACGGTCTGTCCACCCTCGACTGGAACTTCCAGATGAACCGCACCTTCAACAGCAAGGCTCAGCTTGAAGAACTGCGCCGCATTATGCTTGAAAACGGCCTGCCCAAACAGATTACCATCACTGGCTGGGCATCGCCCGAGGGAGAAGAGACCAACAATGTGGGTGTCAGCAAGAACCGTGCCGAGGTCGCCACCACACAGATCAAACGCGTCCTTGACGACGTGCTCAACACTATGGCAAGCCGCAAGCAAGTGCCCGCCTACGAAGTTGACCACTACAAATATGAGCTCCAGAAGCAGATAATTGTCTCCACCCGCGCCGCCGGCGAGGACTGGGTACACTTCGTCATTATGGTCGAAGAGTCTGACATTCAGGACAAGCACGCCATCGTAAACATCGTAGAGACCCAGCAGAACCTTATCAAGCGCGAGCAGATGATCAAGAATATGGCAGAGACTTACACTCAGCTCAACACCGACATCTTCCCCAACCTGCGCCGCGCACAGATAGCCCTCTACTACAGCGAGGCTCGCAAGACCGACCCCGAGCTGGCAAAGCAGGCGACACTCAACCCGGCCAAGCTGACCTTCGACGAACTGATGTACGCTGCATACATCAACTACAACTATGAGACCAAGCTGAAATACTACAAGTGGGCCACCGAGAACTACAGCGCTGAATGGGCCGGATGGAACAACGCCGGCGCCGTGTCGTTCTATCTTGGCGACTATGCTGAAGCCGAGCGCTATCTCAATATGGCACGCCAGCTCAATCCCCACAACCCCGACGTGCTGAACAACACCGGTCTTCTCTGTCTGGCACAGAAAGACTACGCTTTGGCCAAATACTACTTCGAAGAGGCTGAACGCCAGGGCAGCACCGACGCCGAGACCAACCTGCCTATCCTTAACCTGAAGAAGGGCAACTACAAAGATGCCGAGAAACAGCTGAAAGGCAGTACCTGCAGCTTCAACCTCGCTTTTGCACAGCTTATGAACGGCGAGACCAGCAACAGCATCCGCACCCTCGACTGCTGCCTCGACCAGAATGCCGACGTGTTCTATCTCCGTGCCGTGGCCTACGCCCGCCTGGGTGACAAGGTCAACGCCCTCAAGAACCTCAAGGTGGCTTGCGACGAAGAGTACAACTACAAGGAGCGTGCCGCCGTCGACACCGAGTTCAAAGCCTACTGGGACGACGAGGAGTTCAAGCTGATTGTAAAACTCTGGTAATGACAAAACGACAGATTCCCAATATCATAACTCTCGCCAACCTCCTCTGCGGAGTGTTGGCGAGTTTTTCTGCAGCCATAGGGGACATAAGTAGTGCCGCTTTGCTCATCTGCCTCGGCATCTTCTTCGACTTCTTCGACGGTATGGCGGCACGCCTGCTGGGCGTTGCGTCGCCTCTCGGCAAGGAACTCGACTCGCTGGCCGACGTCGTCACCAGCGGCGTGGCGCCTGGCCTGATTTTGTTCTCGATACTCTCCGAAGGCGGAGGACCCTTGGTACGGTTCTTTAGCCTAACGGCTTTTCTAGTACCGCTTTTCGCCGCCTACAGGCTCGCCAAGTTCAACCTCGACACCCGACAGAGCCATAGTTTTCTCGGCCTTCCCACTCCTGCCAACGCCCTTATCTGGGTCGGCTTGGCACTATACTTGGTCCCGCTTGGAAGTTGCGACTGCGAATCGTGCATAGCCGTGGGTGAATTTGAACGTAATCCCCTTCTCACAAACAACGTTTTCCTAACGGCACTCATCATCATATCGCTCGTCACCGACATCCTGATGGTAAGCGAACTGCCGATGTTCTCACTGAAGGTCAACTTCAAGGATATGAGCTGGAAGACAAACAGCATACAATATATATTTCTTATTGTCTGTACCATCATAATTGTCGCCACACGGCAATGGTATGCCGTTTCACTAATAATCATTTGGTACATACTTCTTTCACTCATCACTTGCAAACGCGACAATGCCCATTAATCCACGCGACATATCGATAGCCAACTACGACTACCCGCTACCCGACGAGCGTATCGCCAAGTTTCCGCTGGCCGAACGCGACCAGTCGAAACTGCTTGTTTACAAGAACGGCACCATCAACGAGTCGCAGTTCTTCCATCTGCCCGAGCTGCTGCCCGAGGGAGCTATGCTGCTCTTCAACAACACAAAGGTCATCCACGCCCGACTCTTTTTCCGCAAGCCCACAGGGTCGGTCATCGAAGTCTTCTGTCTCGAACCGCACGGAATGGCTGTCAGCCAAGCTTTCGAGCAACGCCAGCGATGCACGTGGCTTTGCTTTATTGGCAACAACAAGAAATGGAAAGAGGGTCCCTTGACACGACAATTCGAAATCAATAACACGACACATATAATAACTGCCACACGTCGCGAGGCAGTGGGCAATGCGTGGATTGTTGAATTTGAATGGAGTGGCGGCATAAGCTTTGCCGAACTGATTGACTCCGTAGGTGTCATCCCACTTCCACCCTACCTGCACCGCGAGGCGGAAGAAAGCGACAAAGAACGCTACCAAACCGTCTACGCCCACTACGAAGGGTCTGTGGCGGCACCCACAGCGGGCCTGCACTTCACCGACGCCTTGCTCGACAATCTGTGCTCAAAAGGATTCAAGACAGAATACATAACCCTCCACGTCGGAGCGGGCACATTCAAACCCGTATCGACAGACACTATCGGTGAACACGAGATGCACGTCGAAAAAGTGCAGATCAGCCGCACCAACCTGCAGCATATCTTAGAGCATTTCGGCAAACCAATCATTCCCGTCGGCACTACAACCGTACGCACCTTGGAGTCAGCCTATTGGTTTGGCGTACAGCTACAATCCAACCCCGACCTCAAGGCAATGCACGTCCTGCAGTGGGATCCCTATACACTTGAAAGTATGAACATCCCTGCAGAGCAGTCCTACGGCAACGTGCTTGACTGGATGGAGCGTCAAGACATTGAGCACCTTGACGGCGACACCCAGCTACTCATTGCACCGGGATACAAATACAAGGTTATCAGCGGGCTAATCACAAACTTTCACCAACCCAAAAGCACACTTTTACTGCTCGTATCGGCTTTGATAGGCGATGCGTGGAAAGAATGCTACCAATATGCACTCGACAATGGTTTCCGTTTCTTGAGTTATGGCGACAGCTGTCTGTTCCTGAAATGAAAACGTAAGCAATGTCAAGTTTTATCCGCAATTTCATCGAACTCTTCTTTCCGAGAACGTGCTGCGTTTGCGGTGCCCCACTTGTCGGCGATGAGGCCGAACTGTGCATACGTTGCCTGCTTAACCTGCCGGAAGCATTGACTTCGCTGAACGACAACAACTTTGTTGAGAAACGTTTTATTGGACGTCTACCCATTGAACATTGCACAGCGTTACTGCTTTACAAACGGGGGAGCGACGCGCAAACCATTTTGCATCAAATAAAATACTATGGCAATGAAAAACTTGCCATCATAATGGGACGCCAGTTGGGTCTTCATTTGAAAAAGAGCGGATTGTTCAACGACGTAGACCTGATAATGCCTGTTCCGTTACACCGCAGCAAAGAACGCAAACGCGGCTACAACCAAAGCCTACGTCTTTGTCAAGGAATTGTTCAAACCTTCCCACGCCCCATTGTCATTGACAACCTTGTCCGCATACAGCGCACTGATTCCCAAACCCACAAGACCCGCCTTGAAAGACTTGACAATATTAAAGGCGTATTCGCTGTCAAAGACCCCGAACCACTAAAGGACAAGCATTTGCTATTGATAGACGATGTCATAACCACTGGAGCCACCACCGAAGCCTGCTGGACGGCACTAAAAGGTATCGAAGGTCTTCGCATCAGCATCGCAGCCCTCGCCGTCAGCGGCGATACATAAAACAAAATACATTTTTCTTTGACAGATTTATTTTTTTTCATATCTTCGTTGTCTAAAACAACAAGTTTGTTTTTATATAAACACCATATAAATCAATACATTATAAACAAAACAAGATAATAAATAATTATGAAATACAATCGAGTACTCTTAAAATTGAGCGGCGAATCGCTTATGGGTTCACAAAGTTACGGTATCGACCCCGCAATGCTTGAGCAATATGCAAAAGACATCAAACAAGCTGTAGAAAACAAGGTAGAGGTGGCTATCGTCATTGGCGGTGGCAATATCTTCCGTGGCCTCAGCGGTGCCGCCAAAGGTATGGATCGTGTTCAAGGCGACTATATGGGAATGCTGGCCACACTCATCAACAGTATGGCCCTTCAGGCCGAACTCGAGAAACAGGGCCTTGCCACCGAACTGCTCAGCGGACTTGCCATCGAGCCTATCTGCAAAGAGATGAGTCGCCGTCGCGCCATCGAAGCAATGCAGGAAGGCAAAGTCGTCATCATAGGTGGTGGCAGTGGCAACCCATTCTTCACCACCGACACAGCTTCGGCGCTGAGAGCCGTTGAAATTAAGGCTGACGCCATCCTCAAAGGCACACGCGTCGACGGAGTCTACACAGCCGACCCCGAAAAGGACCCCACGGCAACAAAATACAGCACCCTAACCTTCCAAGAAGCGCTGAGCAAGAAGCTCAAGATTATGGACCTCACAGCCTTTGCACTCTGCGAAGAGAACCGGCTGCCCATCTACGTTTTCGATATGAACAAGCCTGGCAACCTGCTGCGTGTGGTTAAAGGCGAACCCATCGGAACCGAAGTGATGTAAAGTTCAAAGACGACGCCAGATTAAAATATAAAATTAAAACATAACATACAATGAACGATTTATCAAAAGCTTGTATCGACGAAGCAAAACAAAGTATGCAGAGCGCCATCAACTTCCTCGAAAAGGAACTGGCCAAAATCCGTGCCGGCAAAGCCAACCCCGGTATGCTTGATGGAGTAAAGATTGACTACTACGGAACGCCCACCGAGCTCAGCCAAGCCGCCAACATTAGCACCCCCGACGCTCGCAGCATCATCATCCAGCCTTGGGACAAATCCATCATCGGTGCCATCAACAAAGCCATCCTCGACGCCAACCTCGGTTTTACACCACGTCACGAAGGCGACATTCTGCGCATAGTCGTTCCCCCGCTGACCGAAGAACGCCGCAAAGAGCTCAGCAAAAGCGCCAAAAGCGAAGTTGAGAACAGCAAGGTCAACATCCGCAATGCACGTCGTAACGTGATGGACAAAGTCAAAAAATTGAAAGACAAATCCGTCCCCGAAGACGAAGTGAAGCAAGTCGAGAAAGAAATTCAGGACATCACCGACAAATTCATTGGCGAGTGCGATAAAATCTATTCTGCCAAAGAAAAAGAGATAATGACCGTGTGATGGACATTCGTTTTTTCGATAAACTCGAATCAACCAACAACTATGGTAAACTCCTCGACCCCAACACCGTCGGGGAGTTTACTGTTATTTGCGCTCGCCAACAGACCGCCGGCATAGGGCAGCAGGGCAACATATGGGTCAGCGAACCATACAAGAACCTAACCTTCAGCGTCATTCTCAAGCCGACATTCCTCGCCGCCGACGAGCAATACAACCTCACGATGGCCATTGCCCTTGCCGTCGCCGATACGGTGGAGCACCAGCTCTCCACTCTCCGCTCTCCGTTTTCCGTTCACATCAAATGGCCCAACGACATATACGTCGACGACAGCAAGATTTGCGGCACACTTGTCACCAACCAGCTCTGCGGCAGTCACATTTCGCAGTCAATATGCGGCATTGGCCTCAACGTCAACCAAACCGTATTCCCCGACTGGCTGCCCAACCCCACGTCGCTCAAACAGCTCATTAGTACAGACTCCGACCTTGAGCCTCTGCTGCAAAACATCCTCGAAAACCTCCGCGACTGCTACCAGCAACTGAAAGACCACGAAGGCACCGACGACATCAAAGCACGCTATATGAGCCGCTTCTACCGCCTCGGTATCGAAGCCGAGTACATATACAACGACAGCCCCATCCGCGCCACCATCACCGGCATCGACCGCTACGGTCACCTGCAGCTCACCACCGCAAACGGTCTGCAGCTATCCTGCGGAATGAAGGAAATAAAGTTTATATAATCTCACCATAACAATCAACACAAAACCCACTAATTATGGCAAAAATATTAGGACTCGACCTTGGCACCAACAGTATAGGATGGGCCGTTATCGACAACGAGAAAAAAAGCATTGAAGCCGCAGGTTCTCGCATCATACCTATGGATGCAGGGCGTTTAGGCGACTTTGAGAAAGGCAACTCTGTGTCATTCACTGCCGAGCGCACACAATACAGAGGTGCACGTCGTCTCCACGAACGCTATCTCTTACGAAGAGAACGACTACTGCGTGTCCTTAAAATAATAGGATTCTTGCCCGAACATTACGCTGCACAGTTAGATCGCTATGGCAAGTTCCCAGCTGACAAAGAACCAAAGCTTGCTTGGCGAGAAGGGAAAGATGGAAAGGCTGAGTTTCTGTTCAAAGAATCATTTGAAGAAATGGTTGCAGAATTCCGTCAAGCCAGAAACGATGGGAAAATACCATACGATTGGACAATATACTATCTACGCAAGAAAGCACTTGTCAAGCCTCTTACAAAAGAGGAGTTATCTTGGATACTGATGCAATTCAATCAAAAGCGTGGTTACTATCAACTGCGAGGCAAACTTGACGAACTTGAGACTGACACTGACAACAAGAAAGAAGAAAAAGAGTATAACGAATTAACTGTTTTAAAGGTTGACGACACCGGAGAAAAAGACAAAAGAGGTTATCCAAAGTACATAATCACATTAGAGAATGGATGGTCTTTTATTCGAGCTAGCCGCATAGCCCCAGACTGGGAAGGCAAGAAACGTGGTTTTATAGCGACATTCAAGCTTGACAAGGAAGGCAAACGAATTGATGAACAACCTAAAATAAGTTCGCCAAGTGAGGATGACTGGAACCTGCGGAAACTGAAAACCGAGGACGATATTCAAAAATCCAACAAAACAATTGGTGAATACATATATCATATACTACTGAACAACCCAAAACAGAAAATCATTGGCGAAGCCGTTCGTACAATTGACCGCAAATATTATCACGACGAATTACTTAAAATTCTGAAAAAACAGAGCGAGTTCATCTCGGAACTAACCGACACCGAACTATACAAACAATGCATCGAAGAACTATATCCAAGCAATGAAGCCCATCGCAACAGAATATCACGACGTGACTTCCGCTATCTATTTGTTGATGACATTCTGTTCTATCAACGTCCACTAAAAACAAAAACAAGCCTCATCGCTGATTGTCCATACGAGCAGCGCAATGGGAAACCGCTTAAATGCATAGCAAAGTCGCATCCATTGTTTCAGGAATTCCGCTTGTGGCAATTCCTCTCAAACCTGCGCATTTTCTACCAAGACAATGACATTACATCAACACTTTTACCAAACAACGAAGCATACGCTGACCTTTATGACTTTCTCTCAACACAAAAGGAAGTTGACCAAACATTGATTCTGCGTTACTTTAAAATAGGGAAGAAAGATACGCCTCAATATCGATGGAACTATGTCCAGGACAAGAAATATCCTGTCGGAGAGACAAGATCCATCTTGTTGGGCGGCCTTCGCAAAGCAGGAATCGACATCGACTTTCTTGACACCGAAAAAGAATTACACTTATGGCACATTCTTTACTCCGTCGACGACACGACACAATACCGCAAAGCCTTGCGGACATTTGCAAGACGGCAAGGTTGGGACGACGAAAGAATCGAAACTTTTGCCAAAGCTTTTGACCGTCTTACCATATATAAAGAAAAAGATTACGGTGCATACTCGGCCAAAGCTATAGGGCATTTACTCCCTTTGATGCGCAGAGGACGATATTGGAATATTGACGCCATCGATCCACTAACCCGCCAACGCATAGAACGTTTAATCACTGGTGAAGTTGACAACAGTATATCTATTGCACTGCGAGAACGGTTCAAACACATTGACAACATAAAAGACTGTGAAGGACTAAATACTTGGCAGGCCTGCTATATTGTATATGGTCGCCATTCCGAAGCCATCGACACACAAAAATGGACTAAACCCGAAGACATTGATACATACTTAAAGACCTTCCGCCACAATTCTCTCAACAACCCCATTGTCGAACAAGTGGTTACAGAAAGCTTGCGTGTTGTACGCGACATATGGAAGCAGACTGGCCGAATTGACGAGATACACATAGAGCTAGGACGCGAACTCAAGAAAACGAAGGCCGAACGCAATAGTATGTCGAAAGCAATCGCCGAGGGCGAAGCAACCAACCAGCGCATTCGACTTTTGCTCGCCGAATTGAAAAACCCCGATTTTAAAATCGAAAACGTCCGTCCACAGTCACCTTCCCAGCAGGAATTGCTAAAGATATATGAGGATGGTGTTATGCGAAGTGGCATTGAGATTCCAGACGATATTATTGAAATACAAAAAAGATTTACTTCGGCCAAAAATCAACCGACACACGCAGAAATTATCAGATACAAGCTTTGGTTGGATCAGAAATACATTTCGCCCTACACCGGTCGCACGATACCACTGGCAAAACTATTCACACCTGCTTATCAGATTGAACACATCATTCCCCAAAGTCGTTGGTTCGACGACTCTATCAGCAACAAAGTTATTTGCGAAGCCGAAGTGAACGCCTTAAAGAACCGAGAATTAGGACACGAATTCATCGTACATCATCACGGTGAGAAAGTACCGTTAAGTATGGGAGGATCTGTTGACATTCTTTCTGTTGAGGAATACGAGACACTCGTCAAGAACATTTTTGCCAACAATCACGCCAAACGCAAGAAAATGATGCTCGACGACATTCCTGAAGATTTCACTTCGCGACAGATGAACGATAGCAGATATATTAGCCGACTTATGATGCATCTGCTGTCAAACATCGTCCGCAACGTCGATGAAGAGGGTAATAATGAAGAAAGTGTCACTTCTCGCAATGTCATCCCTTGCAGCGGTACAGTCACCGACCGGTTAAAGCGAGACTGGGGCATTGGTGATGTATGGAACCGCATTATACTGCCTCGATTCGAACGCCTGAACCAAATTACAGGCACTACCGACTACACAGCAGTCACCGCAGAAGGCCATACCATTCCTGCTGTGCCGATACATTTACGACAAGGCTTTAACAAAAAACGTATCGACCATCGTCATCACGCTATGGATGCCATTGTTATAGCCTGCTGCACACGTGACCATGTCAACATTCTTAACAACGAGGCGGCAAGAAGCAGCACTCGTTTTGACCTTCAGAACAAACTGCGCGCTAAAAGCACCTACCTCGACAAACAAGGCAACAAGCACGACATTTTCACTGAATTTATTAAACCTTGGCCAACATTCACCGAAGACGTATTTCATACCCTGCAAGGAATCATAGTCAGTTTCAAGCAGAATCTCCGTGTCATTAATAAGACTTCCAACCGTTATTCCATCTTACGCGACGGCAAACGCACCACTGCAACACAAACCAAAGGTGACAGCTGGGCAATACGAAAGCCGCTTCATAAAGAGACTGTATTTGGAGAAGTCAATCTTCAACTCAAGAAAAGAATTGCAATTAAGAAAGCTCTCAACGACATCAACAGCATCGTAAACCGTGAATTAAAAGAGAAAATCAAAGAAAAGAAGACTCTCGGCTACACCGACAAACAGATTGTCGAATATCTGGAAAAGAACAAAGATATCTGGAGCGAAGCCGCTGACGGTAAAATTGAGGTGTATTATTATACCAAAGACACTGGTGACCGCTATTTCGCAACAAGATATAATAACGAAGTCACCACCTACCTTGGCAGCACAAAAGACGAGAACGATGCCATTGACAAAATAAAGAAAATCACCGATACAGGCATACAAAAAATTTTACTCCATCACCTTCAAAAAGAAGGACACAATCCTCAAATTGCATTTAGTCCGGAAGGTGTTGAACGAATGAATGCAATTATCCAAGAACTCAATGACGGGAAAAAGCATCAGCCAATAAAGAAAGTGCGTGTATGGACCAAAGGTCAAAAGTTCAATCTGTCTGACAAAGGGCCTAAAGCATCCAAGTACTACAACGGAGATGAAGGAAAAAACATTCATTTTGTCATATTTACCAAAAACAACAGCACCGAACGACATTTCTTTATTGTAGAGTTGCAAGTCGCCGTTGAATGTCAAAAAAAATACGGAACCCAGTGGCGGGAGAATTTGGAAGTCTTTCTGAAAGAATACGGGAAAGACATAGAGCACAATAAAAACGGCTTAATCCCCGAAGAAGCCACAATTCAAATTGTCTTGTCTGCCGGGGACTTGGTTTATGTTCCGTCTCCCGATGAGAAATCGTCCTCTCCCAACTCCTATAATATATATCGTATCCGTTCATTTGATTTTGATGAAAACCTAGAGACGGGGAAATATAGTGTTGTTTTCTATTGCATACCCATTTCTATAGCTAAGGTTTTACCAAAGAATGGGCTAACCAGAAAAGGAGAAACAAAAATTGAGACAGAATTTGGCTCCATAGACAAGACTCAAAAAGACATTTACGGAAGACTACTTCGGGAAGTCTGCATCCCCATCCAAGTCGACCGTCTTGGAAACATCACCAAAATTGGATAGAATATGATAAAACGTACACTTTGTTTCTCCAATCCGGCCTACTTGTCGATGCGCGACAGACAATTGGTGGTTCGTATAGACAAAAACGGCGACGAGCCGGAAAGACAGACGACAATCCCTATCGAGGATATCGGCGTCGTTGTTCTCGACAATCGCCAAATCACCATCACACACGGTGCAATGTCTGCACTGCTGGAGAATTGTGCTGCTGTCATCACCTGCAACGAGGCACATCTGCCAGTGGGTCTTCTGCTGCCGCTTGAAGGCCACACCATACAAAGCGAACGCTTCCAAGACCAGATCAACGCCTCACTGCCATTGCGCAAACAGCTGTGGCAGCAGACCGTACAACAGAAAATCCTCAATCAAGCAGCACTTCTGCGACAGCTCCACAACACCGAGACAGGCAATATGCAGCGTTGGGCATCCGATGTACACAGCGGCGACAACACCAATCTCGAAGGTCGTGCAGCCGCCTTCTACTGGAGCAAAATGTTTCCGCAGGTACCCAATTTCACACGCGACCGTGAAGGTGGCTACCCCAACCCACTGCTCAACTACGGCTACGCCATACTCCGCGCCATCATTGCTCGTGCATTGGTCAGTAGTGGCCTGCTGCCCACTCTCGGCATCCACCACCACAACCGCTACAACGCCTATTGTCTGGCCGACGACATAATGGAACCCTACCGCCCTTACGTCGACAATCTGGTGGCACAGATAATGGACGAATATGGCGACATCGGAGTCACCACCGACATCAAGCGTCGACTGCTAACCATCCCAACCATAGAAGTGCGAATCGACGGACAACGCAGTCCACTTATGGTTGCAGCAAGTCAAACCACGGCATCATTGGCACGTTGTTTCTCTGGCGAAAGCCGTAAACTGGCTTATCCCGAAATGCAATAATGGACCGTTTCAGCGAATACCGTATTATGTGGATTCTCGTCTTCTTCGACCTGCCCACCGATACAAAGCGTGAACGCAAGGCCGCAGGCGACTTCAGGAAACAACTGCTCAAAGACGGGTTCACAATGTTTCAGTTCTCCATCTATGTGCGCCACTGCGCAAGCCGTGAAAACGCAGATGTCCATCTAAAGCGCGTCAAAGCGATCTTGCCACAGTATGGTCAAGTCGGTATGCTGACAATTACCGACAAACAGTTTGCAGGCATTGAACTATACACCGCCCGAAAAGAGACCGAGCCTAACGCTCCTGGTCAACAGCTCGAGCTCTTTTAGGATAAAAAAAACAACCTGTATAAATAGAAAATCCCGCCTCGCAAGGCGGGATTTTCTACTCAATTGACATTGTCAAAGACATTGAATTTATTGCTTTTACACACATCGTGTTGTTTATCATCAATGTCAATGTTCTCTTTTTAAGCAATTCACAACTCGATTTTCTGTGTCATTTTTTGTATGTTGTTGTTTATCATCAATGTCAATGTTCTCTTTTTAAGCAAT
>JAEEGL014693631.1_pt1 | contig 16169 bp, 15 predicted proteins | sample 9134231 | NCBI WGS metagenome assembly JAEEGL01 (sample SAMN16246548, study PRJNA631951) | gut metagenome | biome: gut microbiome; feature: rumen; material: fiber-attached | host: Bos | place: Iran: Karaj | collected 2018-10
AAAAGCTTTTCTGTTGCCTTTGTAGGGCCAGCCAAGAATGATGAATCTCCATCATACTGTGTGTAGTTAGCCTGAATGAAGTCACGAACATTAACTTCGCTTGTCCATAAACCGTTAGGATTGAATCCTTCCCACTCTGGTCTTAAAGTCATATAAAACCTCTTTTGCCTTGGGACTCCTTTATGATTCCCTTAGCCTAAATATTGCCGATTTCCGAACAAAACTCCTTTATGATTTTTGCGCAGAATGGAAAAACTTTCCGTATCGGTCTGTTTAGATAATAATACTTTGTATTCAAGTTATCAAGTATTTTCGCACTCGACATACTAGAATACAAGTATATAACGCTATATCTAGCGGAATTTTTAATTAGAACTTAATTGCAACGCCAACTTTTGTGAATGGATAACCAATTTCAACATTCAAGCCAACATTTTTAGTAAAGAAGAAGTTTGCACCAATTGCTTCATCAAAATGGAAGTAATCAGAAACCCAGTAAGCATCTGGCTTTGAGAATGGAATATTAAATCCCATTTTTGATGCAACATAAAGGTCAAGAATTTCAACAGGCATTTTTACATGGTAAGCAGCTTCAGCTCCCACGAACAAGCCCCAAGATGAAGTTGCTCTTTTTTCCCAACGATAATCAACATTATCCCAATGATCATATTCAAAACCATAACCATGAATACCAGCATAGCCACCAAATGTAAATGGAAGTTTCCAAATTTTCTTAGCATACTGAACATCAACAACTACAGGTGGAACAAACCAGAAATTATCATACTGTCTGTAAACCATATCAGTATAATATAAACCAGTATCAACATTTATGATAAAGTCACCTTCTTCAACGCCAGCACCATAGTTGCACCAACATTCTGACCAATCAAAGCTCTTTGCTGAAAGAGTAGAGCCCAAAAGCAGAACCAAAAGAACTGCAAAAAGTTTAGTTTTCTTCATAAAAAATCACCTCTAAAATAAATTTAAAATAGAATAGCGATTTTAAACACATTGTGACAATAGCAAAAGTGATTTTTGAGGCGTTTTTATATACAAAAACAGAGTTTATAACTAGTTTTCGAGCATATATTCGGTTTCTGGAGCTACAATTTCAACATTTTTAAAGCCCGCTTGTGCCAAATGCTCTTTAAATCCCTGCTGTTGATCTAATTCACCATGAATTAAATAGATTCTCTTAAGGCGGCTTGTATCAATTTCTTTGAGCCATTCAATCATTTCTGAATAATCAGCGTGAGCCGAAAAACCGTTACAACGCTCAACTTTTGCCTTTACCTGATACATATCGCCAAGAATTTTTACTTCTTTTTGACCATCAAAAATGCGGCGGCCAAGAGTATTTTCAGCCATATAGCCAACAATCATAATTGTATTTTTTGGGTCAGAAATTTCATTTGCAAGATGATAAAGAACTCGCCCCGCTTCGCACATACCGTCTGCCGAAATGATAATCATAGGGCCTTCTTTTTTGTTTAGAGCCTTTGAATCTTCTACGCTGGTTGTATAAATCAGCGAATTAAAACCAAAAGGATTTTTATGATGCTTTAAAAACGCCTCGTTTACACTTTCGTCGTAACACTCCGGGTGAACACGGAAAACCGAAGTTGCATTGCTTGCCATTGGCGCATCAACATAAATCGGAACAACAGGAATTTTTTTCTGATCAGTAAGAAGATGCAGATAAAAAACAAGTTCCTGCGCACGCTCAATTGCAAAAGAAGGAATTATGATTTTTCCTTTTTTGGCACAAGCGTCTCGCACAATACGAATCAACTCTTTCATTGCAAGATCGTGATTATCATGAAGTTTATCTCCATAAGTTGATTCAAGATAAATATAATCTGGAGCCGGCATATTTATTGCCGGATTTCGAATAATCGGCTTACATTTTCGGCCAATATCGCCAGTAAAAAGCAGGCGAGTTTCTTTTTCGGGATTTTTTGGATTCGGATTAATTGTTACATGAGCAAAAGCAGAACCTAAAATATGGCCCGCATCAAAAAATTCCAGCTGAACATCAGGCGCAATATACATTTTTCGGTTATACGAAAGAGAAATAATCTGATTTGCAGCGGCAACACAGTCGTTTTCGTCGTACAAAGGCTTCCAGTAAAATTTTTCGCCCTTTTTATTAGCCTGCTTTGCAAGAAATTCTGCATCGTGAGCCTGAATGCGCGCACTATCCATCATAACAAGATTTGCAATATCTCGTGTTGCAGGAGTTGCATAAATATTTCCGCGCCAGCCTTTTTTTGTAAGCAGCGGCAAAAGCCCGCAATGGTCAAGATGTCCGTGCGTCAAAATCACAGATTCAAGCCGTTCGTGATCAATATCAAAATTACGGTTTTTTTCATCTGATTCTTTTCGTTTTCCCTGAAAAGAACCGCAATCAATCATAAACATTCTGTCATCAATTGAAAAAATGTGCTTTGAACCAGTTACCTCTTCAGCAGCTCCCAAAGAAAAACACTTAATAGACATACTCAACCCCCGCAAGTAGAATTTATAACTAATTATAAAACGGAAAAACGTATAACACAAATTATTTGTTAGGTTTGTAATTTAACGGAACATAGTTTATAATGAAAGAATGTATTCACGGCAGTTTAGTGAACCACCAGAACATCTGGTTCAAAACGGTAAGGCACACTTTGGCACTTTTTCAGATGTTTCCCCAAAAATTGACATTCGGGGAATGCGTGCCCCTTATGCAGGTGTTCCTGTTCCTTCATTTATATCAAATCTCAGAATAAAAAGCCGGCTGGAATATGCTTTTTCTTTAGACAAATTCATAGGACTTTCTCAGTTTTATGATTTTAAAGTTATTGGACTTGGCGAAATCATCTTTTGGAATAAAGAAACCGGCAAAAAATATGTTTATCACACAATTATGGCTCCAAGACGGCGATTTGTTCCAGCGCTTTCTTCGCGAGGAATCTGTGCCTGCTACAGAAAATCCCGCTTTATAAAGATTTCTTGGGGTCGCCAGCATCAACATCATGCATTAACATTCAAAGTAAAAGGCGACAATGCCCGGCCAAGCGCAGAAGGTTTTGTGTATTCTCCACTCCAAGATGAAATGCACGCAGATGCACTTTCAGTTTGCCCTTCTCCAGCTTCTTCGCGTTGCAGCGCAACCTGGTTTTCTTCTATGAAAGTTTCAGGCCACATTTCTGTAAACGGCGAAACCGCAGATAATTCACAAGGGCTTGGAATGATGATTTTGAACCGTGCTTATTACAAATTTCATTCAAAATCATCATCAATTTACGGCATTGGAAACGTAAAAGATAAAAAAATTGTATTTTATTTAAAAACTTCAAATATGGACGCAGCCGATTCTGATTCTTACAACTGCAATATGCTTGTTATTGACGGAAAACAAACTGCGCTCCCACCAGTTTATATGACTCATCCTTTTGGAATTGAAAAAAACTGGATAATTCAAGATACGGAAAGTATGGTTGATTTAACCTTTACTCCAACATCTGTGAATTCACGAACTCTAAATCTGATTGCGCTGCGAACCAGTTATTACACCATGTACGGCACTTTTGAAGGAGTGCTTCTTACAGCTGATGGTGATAAAATAATTCTGAAAAATTTCCCGGGCATGCTTCATAAAGGGCTGCTCAGGCTTTAGGCGGATATCTGGAGGAATAAAAAATGGGCGATAAAATTAACGGAACTGCCGATTGGGCTCCCGGCACTTTAGACAAAACCAGAAAAAACATTGGAGAAATAAGCGATAAAGACGCTGCCGATATGGCCAAAAAACTTGGCGGCCAGGTTTTATACGAGCGTTCTTCAGATTCGCCAAGCGGCGGAGTAAACCGAGCCGGAAGAATTGTACGCCAAAGTTCCGGCGGAAATTCACAAAACAAAGGCGGTGCACAAAACTCCAGCCAGAATTCTGCTGGAAATTCAAGCCGCAGACGCAGAGAAGATCTTCCAAACATTTTAAAAAAATCAGCTGTAGCAATGGACAAGCTGATGATGTCGTCCGACTACAAAATCAAACCGAATTACGGAGTTTTCAATTTTATCCGCTCTTTCCAGAAAAACGGCCTCGAAAAAATCGTTCCAGACTTTTATGAATTCACGCTTAAACAGGCAACCGAGCATATGGAAGGTTTTATCACCGTAATCAAAACGCTGATTCAAATTGCACCTTCGACTTATAAATCAAAAATAGCAAGCGGCGCCGAAACAAAGTTCAAATTCTTAAGAAACGTTGCCGGCTGGGCAATGCAGCCAATCAAAATAGAATACATAAATCTTCAAGGCCTTACAGAGCCAATGATTGTTGCAGATTTAATTCCGCTAATCAGGCAGATTTATAAACCGCTTATTACAGTTTACTATTATGGAAACACGAAAATTCCAAAACTGATTAAGGAAGTTTATTCTGATGAAGCAGCTTATCCAGATTCACCAAAAGACAAACTTTCGCAATATGCAAAACAGGCAATCACAGAATGGCTTTATATAGAAACTGAAGTAATCAAAAAACTTTACCCGCTTTTAATGCGAATGTGCTCCGATAGTTTTGAACCTTACCCGAACTTTTTTAACGCAAAAGTCGGCGAAATTTTAAAATTTGTTGGGCTTCATAAATTCGACCTTCTTTTGCCAGAAAAGCCAAAAGAGCCAACTCCTGAAGAAAAAAAGCCGAAAATTGCTCCGCCGGAAAAAGGCGTAAAAGATTCTTCGGTAATCACAGGCTTAAAGTTGCTCGACCAGATGTTTCCAGAAGCAGGCTTTAATAAACTGGACGAACACCCGGATTTGTTTCCATACTTTCAGCCGCTTTACCATTTTAAAGACGGATTTAACATACTTTCGCCAGAAAATCCTATTCAAACAATTTGTGTACTTCATCATATTATTGAAGAATGCTTTCAAGGTTGCAGAAACATTCGCTTTAAAGAACCTGCAGAACAAAAAAAAGGCGCAGACACAATCGCCGCAGTTATGGACGAATGGTCGGCTTACCGCGAAGATATTTTTGAACAGCTTTACTGCGAACCGCTTTGCGATTTAGTAAATTCAGTTTACTCGCAGCCAGGTTTTGAAAAATCACATATTGGAAAAAAGACCATAACTTCGCTTTTGTGGCAAACAACATATCATTATATGCCAAATTTTAAGTTTGAGCAGCTTTTGCTTGAGCACCCAACTGATGAAAGCAAATATCGGCCGTTATTTCACAGAACTGATTTTGTGCGAAAATATCTGACTTTGGTAATCAATGAATGCGATAAAAAGGCCGCAACAAAAACAGAATGTGCGCTTATTGAAAATCCTTGGGAACACTACAAGTTTGACATTCCAAATGAAGTTTCAAAACGCCTTGATGTTCTTCTTGGCGCGCAAAACAGAGGTTCAAACACAAGTGCAACAAATGCAAATCTTTTAAAATATACCTTGTGCTTTATTTCCGTTCTTGACTGGTGGATTAATAATCCGGGAAGTCCAGCTTACGCTTCAGATCCAATGCGAATTTGGCGAATTTCTCCAGAAGATGGAAAACCGCAGTTTTCTGTTCCAGAACGCAAAGATCAAAATAAACTCTTTGCCGAAAAAATCAGAGCAAGCTACAAAAATGCAGCACAATAATTTACTGATTTACTCGTGAAATCAAAAATGGAATTGCACTCTCAAAGTCAACTCCATAACAATTGTAGTCTTTGTGGCTCAAAGTCGCCTTGATTGCTTCAACAACAAAATCTGCAGCAAGGCGGCTTGCTTCTTCCAACAAAAAACCGCGCATAAGAGCGCCAGTTAACACACTTGCAAAAATATCACCGGTTCCGTGAAAGCTAACCGGCATTTTTTCATGAAAATACCAGCTGATTTTTTTTGATTGCGAATTATACGAAACAATTCCAAGTTTTTTATCATCAAAAGAAACGCCTTTTAGAATTACATTTTTTGCACCAAAAGCCGCAAGATTTTCGAGAATTTCTTCTATATATCCTTTTGAATAGCCGCTTTCCACATAAGTTCTTCCAAGCATAAAGCAGGCTTCTGTAAGATTTGGAACAATAACATCTGCGCGAGAACAAAGATTTGCCATTGCAGCCGCAAAATCCGGAGTAAAACCCGCATAAAGTTTTCCGTTATCGGCCATACAAGGATCAACAATCACCTTTGCGCCACCGCTTCCAAAATCATCAATTAATTTTTGAACCTGATTTATTTGTTCAAAAGAGCCAAGATAGCCCGTACAAATTGCATCAAAACTGATTTTTTCACGCTTCCAATGTTCTGTAATCTGAAAAATATCCTGCGTAAGATCGCGAAACGTAAAACCGCTGAATGCCGTGTGCGTCGAAAGAACTGCCGTTGGAAGCACACAAGTTTCAACTCCCATTGCAGAAATAACAGGAAGCGCAACCGTTAAAGAGCATTTTCCCACACAAGAAATATCCTGCACAGTGATTATTCGTTTCATATTTTCTCCAGTTTGCCCGCCTTCAAAATCGGGATTTGTTCATTATAACGGAATTTATAATCAAAAAAAACATATACTTTATTGATTTTTTTCATTATATTTGTAAGCAATGTAAGTTGGCACAAACCAACAATAGCAATACGCGAGGTTAAACCGAAATGGCAAATAAAAAGATTCCAATTACACTTTTGTGCGGTTATCTTGGAGCTGGAAAGACAACTCTTCTTAACCGTGTTCTTACAAATCAAAAAGGCTACAAAGTAGCAGTTATTGTAAATGATATTGGTGAAGTAAACGTAGACGAACGCCTGATTTCAAAAGAGGCAAAAATCGAAGATTCAAGCAGCCTTGTTCCTCTTACAAACGGTTGTATTTGCTGCACCCTCAAAAGCGATATGGTAACTCAGATTGAAAATCTGATGAAAAGCGGAAAGTTTGATTATATTATGATTGAAGCCAGCGGCGTTTGCGAACCAATGCCAATTGCTCAAGCAATCGAAACTATTGAAATTGGTAAACTTGATAATGTTGTTGGCGTTGTTGACGCAAGCCGCCTTGTTGATGAATTCGACGAAGGTAAAGCACTTCTTAAAAAAGATATTGATGAAGAAGATATTGAATCGCTTTTGATTCAGCAGATTGAATTCTGCTCAACTTTGATTGTAAACAAACGCGACCTTGTAACAGACGAACAGATTAAAATGGTTCGCGCTGTAATCAACAAGATTCAGCCAACAGTAAAAGTTATTGAAACAACCCGCTGTGATGTTCCAGTTGAAGAAATTATCGGCACAGACCGTTTTGATTTTGAAACAGTTTACTCTAGCGCAGGCTGGGTAAAAGCTTTGGAAGAGCACGAAAAAGAAGAACATGATGACGATGATCACGACGAACACGAACATCATCACGAGCATGAACACGAACACGATGATGAGCATGAACATTCTCATCATCATCACCATGAACACAAACACGAAGGCGAAAGCGAAGATGAATACGGAATTGGCTCGTTTGTTTATTACCGCCGCCGTCCGTTCAACCGCTCAAAGCTAGACGAGTTTGCTACAAAATGGCCACGAAATATTATCCGTTCAAAAGGCGTAATCTGGTTCAGCGACGAAGAAGAAATGGCTTACGTTCTTGAAACTTCTGGCCGCCAGATTCAAGCCGGCTATTCAGGAAACTGGCTTGCTTCATGTCCACCAGCAGAACAGCAGCGCGTTCTTGCAGAAGAACCAGAAATGAAAAAAGACTGGGACGAAAAAGTTGGCGACAGAATGATTAAAATGGTAATCATTGGCCGACACTTAGACAAAGAAGCAATCTCAAAAAGCCTCGATGCATGTCTGGACTAATTTCATAACCTGCATAAATTAATTTTAAAACTCCGGCAAAAGCGCTTTTTTTGCAGTATGCCGGAGTTTTTTTTTGCACTTTTTGCAAAGTAAAACTGCGTCAAACAAAGACATTTACAACCTTGTTTAATAATCACATAAATGCCAGTAAACCATAAGGATCTTTCCAAACAGAGCCGTCCACATATTCAATTTTTCTAATAAAAAGATAATCTACCATAAGAAGATATTCGGGAACTTCATTAATATAAGAATCAAGACTCAAGCACGTTGAAAATAATTCTCCCAAACCAACTTCATTTTCAATAATAAAAGAAATTTCGTCCCAATATTCAACCGCCGGCTCACCGTCCCTATCAAAAAGATAAAAAACAACTTCAAAATTTTTTACGGATTTTTCAGAAGAATTACAAAAATCAATATTTACACCGCAATTCTGATAATCTGTTGAATTTTCATCTATAACAAATTGAGCATTCAGCTGGTATGGAATATTTTCAAACGAAAATGCCGTAAAACAAATCAAAAACGCCATAAAAAAAACAATCACTTTTCTAAAATTATTCTTTTTCATCAATACAATCCTCCTTTGATTTTTTATATAAAGCAAAATTAAAATCAGAAATTTTCCCCTCTTTTTTTGCTCTATTAATATTTGAAACTGAATTAGAAAAATACAACGGGCAGCGCCTTAAAAATCTTTGCCGGCAAAAAGAAAACTTTACACCGGTTATGCTCAAAATAGGCTCGCCTTTTATCATTGCCTGCCTTAAAAACAGTTTATGTTCCGCTCCATTTTTGCGATAATAAATACAAAACTGATTTTTTTGCAAACATTTCTGCAAACTTTTTGATTTCATAAGAAATCCTCCTTGATTTAACTTTCATATACTTTCCTCCCTGAAATATATTTTTTATATAAAGGAACACGCTCGCGCCTGGATTTTTTAACAGCAGATTTCTTTTCGTTCGGATTTTTTCCCAAAAGTAAGTTCTTTGTTGCCTGCAAAAGTTCAGAATAATTAGTGAAATGCTCCATACAAGACTCGAGTTCAGAATCTAAAACTACTTTTTGTAATTTTTTAGCTGGCAAAACAACATCAGCATAAAGCCTGATTTCACAGCCAATATAATTAAGCCCCTGACAAATTGTTCCCAAAATAACTTGAAACAAAAGATTTCGCTCTATTCCAAGAATTTCAAGCTGCAAAACAGCTTCTTCAAAACTTCCAGCATTAAGAGTTGCAAAAACAAGATGCCCGGTAAGACAAGAACGAATTGCTGCGGTCGCGCTTTGTTTATCGCAAATCTCGCCAATCATAATCACATCTGGTTCCTGCTTAAAATTTTGGTTTAGATTATCAGAAAACTCTTTTTCCACATCAATTTTTGCTTGAGCCACACACGGAATTAAATAATCAAAAGCTTTTTCAAAGTTTATGATTTTTTTAGAACCGTAGGCTGCTTTTTCAATTTCCGCAAACAAAGACGCAATAGTCGTGGATTTTCCAGAACTCGCACCGCCACACACAAGAATAAGCCCGCACTTTTTTGCAACAATTTGCCTTAACTTTTCGCATTGCTCACTATTAAAACCAAGACTTTCAATCGAAGGCGGAAGCTTTTGCCTATTCAAATACGTTTTTAAAGAAACAGAATCAGTCGCACGCCAGTTTTTTGCGATTTTAAGTTCCTTTTTATAAAGTTTTGAAACACAATCTTTAAGCTGCATGTGCGTTCCCTTTATAAATTCAACCGAAGGAAGATTTTTATAGTTTTCTGGACAATCTTTTATTTTTGAAACTCTTTGAAGATGATTAAAAAACGCATTTTTCAGCTGCCCACAAAGTACAGAATCCTTTTTGTTTTCAAGCAAAAATTTAATATTTGAGCCATTTTGCTCCAAAACCGCAGCCCCATAATAAAGACTATACGCCGGTGTAAGTTTAAAATCGAATCTGCTGTTCACTTGCTTTCCCCCAATTTTTTTTACTAAAAAACGAGACAGAAAAATCTTGAGTTTTGAAAAAACAATCGCCAAGCCTGCTTTTTGCCGAGATTTTAAAGCAAAACAAGAACATCATATTTTTTCATAAAATTTTATTACTTTCTGAAATAATCTAAAAACACATATAAGCTGCAGTTAAAAAATTTCTTTTGTGCAACCGCAAAAGCAGCAAAAGTCCTTTTGTAACTTCAAACCAATCTGTAAAACTTTTAGCTTTCAAAAAATCAAGAATAACCAGCCCAAGATTTTCCGGCCCCGCATATATATATTTCCTTCATATTCGTTTTTAGACAAAAAAAATCAAAAAAACTTAAAAAAAACAGTCTTTTTTTTGCAAAAAATCATAAAAAACTTGACACAAAATATTTTTGGCATTATATTTTACTACGTCAGCCGTAGTACGACAGTCGTTGCAACGCCTTACGAAGTAACGACAGCCGTAGCAACGACAGACGGAGGTTGTAAATGACAGCAATCAGTAGTGATGTTATACGCGGTTATAACGACACAATGATTTTGTATTTGCTCCATAAAAAACCTTCGTATGGCTACGAAATTTCCAAAGATATAAAATCTTTATCTGCGGAAAAATACATAATAAAGGAAACAACCCTTTATTCTGCGTTTACAAGAATGGAAGCCAACGGTTATGTAGAGTCTTATTCTCAGGAAGCTGAGAACGGCAAGCGAAGAACTTACTACCGCATAACAGACAAAGGTCGGAGTTATTACAAAGAAAAATGCGAAGAATGGCACCTCACAAAAGAGGTTGTAGAAAAATTTTGCAGTAATGAGGTTTAGGGAATGGAAACAATCAGAAATTATTTGGAATCTATGTTTAGGGGGCTTCCTTTAACAAACAAAGTTATGCGTGCAAAATCTGAACTTTTACAGATGATGGAAGATAAATATACTGAACTTATAAAAGACGGCAAAACAGAAAATGAAGCTGTTGGCGAAGTAATTCAGAATTTTGGAAACCTCGAAGATATTGCAGAAGATTTGGGCATTAAAGACATAATTAATCAGTCAAAATACACAGAAGTAAAGCGCCGCAAGCTTTCTTTCGACGAGCTTTCTGAATATCTTGTGCAGAAAAAACGCTCCATAATTTTTAAGGCACTTGGAATTGCTTTGTGTATTTTCTGCGTGGCTTTTAATATGATTTGCGACGCAATCAGACTTCCAAGTTTTTTTGGTCCAAGTCTTATGTTTATAAGCGCAGGCGTTGGAATTGTTTTTATAAGCCTTTCGCGTTCATATATTGAAAGATGGGCTTTTTTAAAGGATGAACCTTGCAGCATAGATTCAGTTTCAATTGATTACCTGAAAAAGAAAGCACGAGATTTTACCTCAACTTACACCGTACTTTCTTCTATTGGAATACTTTTGTGCATTTTCTGCTTTGTTCCAGAAATTGTATTTGATGAAATCGATATTAGATTTATTCAGGAATTAGGCGGCGTGGGACTTTTTTCCTTTATTGCTACGGGAGTTTTTCTTTTAGTTTACGCAAGAAAAATGAAAAAAACTTTTATTAATTTGCTTGGAACAAATAACAAAATAGATTTTGATAAAAAAATGGAGAATGATATGATTGAAAACAAAACTGCAAAAGCAATTTTAGATGTTTATTGGACAATAATTACTTGTATTTACCTTTCAATAAGTTTTTTGACTTTCGATTGGGAAATCACCTGGATTATCTGGCCGGTAGCAGCTATTGCAAAAACAATTATCAAAGCAATTTTTATAAATCAAAAAGCAGAAGATAAAAAAGCTCAAGAAGAAGACTAATAGGAGTGTAAAGATGAAAAAATCGGTTCTTGTAACAATTCTTGGAATAATAACAATTGGCTGTATAATTTTCGGCTCGTTTAAGAATTTGAACTTAAAATCAAATTGGCATAAAGGCGAACATGGTCATTTTAACTGGTCTTTCAATTTTGATGATGACGAAGATGAAGAAATCATCGAAAAAACTGATGAAAATGCAAACGAAACTTCTGAAAAAAAAGGCTATTTTTCTTCAAACCTCGAAGCATTTTCTTCTATTAAAGTAAAAGCGAACGTAATGGGCGTTAATATTGAAGAAGGTGATTCCTTTCGCATTGAAGCAGAATATTCAAAAGAATCGCTTAAACCCAGTTTTTCTGTTCGCGATGGAGTACTTTCAATTACTCAGCAAAAACTTAAAGGAAACAATGGAAACAATAATTGTAAAGTTTCAATTACTGTTCCAGCTGGCACGAAGTTTAATTCTGTTGATGTAAAACTGAATGTTGGCGATTTTGAAATTGAAAATTTTGCCGGAAATTCTTTTAAGGCAAAAATCAACGTTGGCGAAATTGACTTGCACAATTGCAATTTTGACTTAATTACTTGCGAATCAAATGTTGGCGAAATTGATATTAATACAGGCTCGGATACTTCAAAATATGATATTGATTTAAAAACCAATATTGGCGAAGTAAAAGTTAACGGTAAATCATATAGAAAAAAGTACAACGCAAGAGGCAAAGGAAACGGCAGCATAAAAGTCGTTACAAATGTCGGCGCAATCAGAGTTAATTAATTTTTTGATATAAGGAAGGAAGATAGAAAATGAAAAAGAAAATTATTTTGGCATTTGCTTTAATTTGCGCATTTGTACCAGCTTTTGCGCAGGAAAAAACTTCACTTGAAAATGTAAATTTTGTGCTTGCAACAAAATCTCAGGCTAAAAAACTTTTAGCAGAAGATGATGAATTTGTAAGTGCACAATCTGATTTTGACCGCTCTGCAAGACTTAAGGTTTCAAAACCAGTTTCAAAAGAAGAATATTTAAAATTTGTTTCAGCACAAGCAATGGATTGGACAAAATCCGAAAAAAAGGTTTTTGAAGAAACTTTCAAAAAAATCAAAGAGCTTGGAAAACCTTACAATCTTGAATTTCCAAAAACTGTGTATTTTGTAAAAACAACTGGCCGCGAAGAAGGAATGGCTTCTTATTGCAGAAATAAAAACGTTGTTGTAATTTCACAGCCAATGGCAGCTGGAACCGATAATATACAAAATCTTTGTATTCATGAGTTGTTCCATATTTATTCAAAGAACAATCTTGATGTAAGAGAAAAATTGTATAACAAACTTGGCTATTACAAAACTGGAAATCTTGAATTGCCTGCCGCTCTTGCAAAAATCAAAATTACAAATCCTGATTCTGTTGTAAACAATTATTACTTTAAAGGAACTGTAAACGGCGAACCTGCAAATGTAATGCCTTTACTTTTAGCAGCAGCTCCATACAATGAGCAAAAAGGCGGAGAATTTTTTGAATATATGATTTTCCTTTTTGCAGAAGTAAAGCTTGGCGAGCCTTGCACTTTAGCAGTAGAAAACGGCAAGTTAAAATTGATTCAGTTTGATCAAGTAACTGATTATATGGAAAAAGTTGGAATGAACACAGACTATGTAATTCACGCAGAAGAAATTCTTGCAGACAATTTTGTAATTCTTTTGAACGGCAAAACCGACATTCCAAGTCCACAAGTTATTGATTCAATGAAAGAAATATTACAATTGAAATAAAAAGGTTAAAGGGATAATATGGATATATGATAATTTCAAATCGTGTTAAAAATCTAAATCCATATGTCCCGGGAGAACAACCTAAAGATCGCCCTTACATTAAACTTAATGCAAATGAAAATCCATATCCGCCAAGTCCAAAAGCGATTAACGCGGTTATGGATTTTGTAAAAAATAATCCTGAAAAACTGGGACTTTACCCAGATCCAGATTCTCTTGAACTGCACGCGGCAATTGCCGAAATGCTCAATAAAAGTGGCGGCGTTTTGTGCCGTGCTCGCGTAGAAAATGGCGAAGTTCAGCCTTCAGAACAGGATAAACTTCCTTTTACAGTTACTCCAGATATGATTTACACAGGAAACGGCTCAGATGAAGTGCTTTCCTTTGTATTTTATGCTTTTTTTGATTCTTCAAAACACTTTGTAATGCCGCAATTTACTTACAGCTTTTATCCGGTTTATGCAGGCTTTTACAATATTCCAATGGATCAAGTTCCGCTAAAAGCTGACTGGAGCCTTGATACAGACGAAATGTTAAAGCGCGAAGGCAAAAATGGCGGTGGAATTATTTTTGCAAACCCAAATGCACCAACCGGGCTTGGCTTAACAAGAGAACAGGTTCGTCAAATGTTAAAAAAAGCAAATAGCGACGATATTTTTATTGTTGATGAAGCTTATGTTGATTTTGGCGGCGAATCTTGTATTGGACTTTTAGCTGAATTTAAAAACCTTGTGATTGTAAGAACATTTTCTAAGAGCCTTTGCGGAGCTGGCCAGCGACTTGGCTACATTGTTTCAAATCCGGAACTTGTGAATATTGTAACAACTGTAAAAAACAGCGTAAATCACTTTCCAATTGATGCTGTTGCTCAGGTTAGCGGAACTGCTGCCTGCCGCGATGTTGCTTATTATGTTGAAACTTCGCGCAAGGTTGCTGATGAACGCGACAAGTTTTATAACTTTTTGAGCGAAAAAGGGTTTTATGTATTAAAGAGCGAAACAAACTTTTTGTTTGCTAAACACCCAAAAATCAGCGGCGATGAACTTTACAAAAAAATCAAAGAGCAAGGACTTTTAATAAGACACTTTGCAACAAAAGGAATAGAAGATTTTGTTCGTATAACAATTGGAACTGCTGAACAAATGGAAAAACTTAGACTTTCATTTGAGACTGTTATTAAAGAAATCTAAGTGGGGCGTTGCGGGGTAAACTGCGAAGCTGTTTATCCCCGCAGAAGGGGTAGCGGAAAACCGCAGGTTTGGAGCGAGGGGAAGGCATTCCCCTCCTAAAGGAGAATTTTAATGAAACTTTTGGTGATTAGTGATTTGCACGCGCATAACGAGGTGCTTGATAAAATGGACGCTCAGTTTGAGCAGGCTGACGCTGTAATTTTTGGCGGCGATTTTGCTGAATGTTTTAAACCGGAAACTGGAAAAGCGGCTCTTGAAAAACTTTGTTCTAAGCATGAAAATATTTTTGCGGTTCTTGGAAACTGCGATAACGAAGATTTTATGGAAGAGCTTGAAAATCAGGATATTTGTGTAGAAAAAGCTTTAGTGTTCCACGAAGGACTTGGTTTTGCCGGAAGTGGCGGCGGAACTCGTTTTACCGGAAAAACTGAATTTGAGCGCACAGAAGAAGAAGTTTTGAGCGATTTTGATATTGTTGTAAATTCGGCTGAACAGAGCGACGAAAGTCTTTGGCAGAGTTTGATTTTGATTAGTCATAATCCGCCGGTTGCTCAAAAACTTGATTCTTTTGACGGCGAGCATCACGCAGGAAGCCAGAAATTTACTGATTTTATAAAAGAGCATAAGCCGCTTGCTGTGGTTTGCGGCCATATTCACGAAGGCGCTGGCATTGAAAAAATCGGAGAAACGGTTGTAATTAATCCGGGCTCTGTTGGTGAAGCAGGAACTTACGCCTGGCTTGAAGTTGCAAAAGACGGAAACGGCTGGAAAGTTGTTTCTTCTGAATTTTGCAAATTATAAATTATAGTAAAGACTCGGGCAAAACTTTTGTTAAACCCGAGTTTGTTTTTTTGTATTAAAATTAGGAGTGGTTTAGTGAAAAAAAACTATAAAAAAGCAGTTTTGATTTTGTCCGCATTTTTTATTACTGCCGGAAGTTTTGCACAGTCTTCTTTTTCACATATCAGTCTTGTTACATTTCGTTCTGATTTAAATTTTACAATTGGCGAAGACACTCAGGCTTATACTGCCGAGCGTGAACTTCTGCCGTTTTCTATTAATCAATTTGAAACTACTTATACGCTTTGGCATTCGGTTCGCGTAAAAGCTGAAAAAATCGGCTATAATTTTGCAAATCCGGGCCAGGCTGGCTCAAACGGTAAACGCGCTGCAGCTCCAACTGATGACAATTATGCTCAACCGGTTACGATGATTAACTGGTACGATGCTGTTGTGTGGTGCAATGCTTTGAGTGAGCTTCGCGGCAGAACGCCGTGTTACACTTACAACGGCGAAGTTATTCGCGATTCCGCCGATACGGCGGCCTGCGATTTGTGTGTTTGTGACTGGGAATGCGACGGTTTTCGGTTGCCGTGTGAGGCGGAATGGGAATATGCAGCCAGAAAAACTCGCGAAGGTATTCAGCGCGGCGACCTTGTGAGCGGGCAAAGCTCGGAGAACTCGGAAGAAGGGCTTTTGTACGCCTGGACTTTTGAGAACTCTAAAGAATCTCACAATGTTGGAACAGCAGGACTTCCTTTTGATCCTGGCGACCAGTCTTTGCCGGC
>JAEEGL016611476.1_pt1 | contig 16169 bp, 7 predicted proteins | sample 9134231 | NCBI WGS metagenome assembly JAEEGL01 (sample SAMN16246548, study PRJNA631951) | gut metagenome | biome: gut microbiome; feature: rumen; material: fiber-attached | host: Bos | place: Iran: Karaj | collected 2018-10
CATAACTCAATGACTTATTCTCATAACTCAATGACTTATTCCCATAACTCAATGACTTATTCCCATAACTCAATGACTTATTCCCATAACTCAATGCCTGGCTGTCGTAACTCGGCCACTTATTCTCATAACTCGGCCACTTATTCTGGCAGGTGCACTATTGGTGCTCGAAAAATAGGGTTGGAGCACCTGCTAACGTTCCGAAAATCTGGCAATTAGACGCGATAGGTGCACTTAGTGAGGCAAAAAAATGCAAATACATTATACTATTCTTGGAAAGTAATTTGGGTTAATCGTGGAACTGGGCCGCCACGGTGAACGCGGTGGTCCAGGCAGCCTGGAAGTTGAAGCCCCCGGTGACGCCGTCGATGTCGAGCACCTCGCCGGCGAAGAACAGTCCGGGCCGCGTGCGGCTCTCCAAGGTGTTGGGGTTGACCGCCGACAGCGCCACACCTCCACAGGTGACGAACTCATCGCGGTGAGGTGCCCGTCCGCTGATGCGGTATTCGTCGGCAATGATGACGCTTGCCAGTCGGCGTTGCTCCTTCACGTTCAGACTGCCCCACGGTGCCTGTGCTGCCCGCTGTCCGAGTGCCTTCGCTGCCAGGTAGGCCCACAGCCGCTGCGGCAGTGAAAGCGGTGCCACGGTGGGCACGAGTCTGTGGGCACTGGTGCGCATCATTGTGGCGATGGCCTCTGCAGCCTCGTTCTCGGTGGCGCTGGCCCAGTTCACCATCAGCGGTGCCTGGTAGGCTACGTCGGCCAGATGGCGTGCGGCATAGCTCGACAGTCGGAGGATGGCCGGTCCGCTCATGCCCCAGTGGGTAATGAGCAGCGGTCCGTCGGCCCGTAGCTTCGTGCCAGGCATGAGCACCGTGGCCTGCTCCACCACCGTGCCCATCAGAGCGTGCAGCTGCTCGTCGTCGATGCTGAAGGTGAAGAGTGAGGGCACCGGCTCGACGATGTCCTGCCCCAGCCACAGCAGTCCGTCGCGTCGCGGCTGTCCGCCGGTGGTGACGCAGATGGCATCATAGTCGGCAAGTGCGTCCAGGGTGCTGACGCTGCAGCCCGTCCTGATGCTGACACCCCTGCGGCGAGCCTCGCTGACGAAGAGGTCAATGATGGTGTGGGCATCCTGCGAGCGGGGAAACACACAGTGGTCAGGCTGTGCCACCAGGGGCACGCCGCGCTGTTCGAACCACTGCCAAGCCTGGCGCTGGTCGAAGCGACTGAAGAGCCGTTTCATCAGTCGGTGGCCACGAGGATACACCGTCTTCAGGTCGCCCACGTCCTCGAAGGTGTTGGTCACGTTGCAGCGTCCGCCGCCAGATAGCTCCACCTTGCGCAGCACCCTCTGTGCCCGTTCCATGATGGTCACCTCTGCCTGTGGGCACCGCTCTTTCAGGTTGATGGCGAGGAAGAAGCCCGCTGCGCCACCGCCTATGATTGCTACTCTCATTGTCTCCAGATGATGGTTTGTACCAGTCCGCGCACCACCAGATAGGCGATGAGCGCCAGCCACAGGGCGTGGTTGCCCCACAGTGGCGACAGCGCGAACCACAGTGTGAAGAACACCACTGCCGCCCAGAAGCATGCGGCGAGCATGCCGCGTGAGCGTGTGGTGCCTATGAAGATGCCGTCCCATACGAAAGCCGCCATGCCCGCAAAGGGTATGAGGATGGCCCAGGGCAGGTAGGTGAGGGCGGTGCTGACCACCCCGTCGTCGCTGGTGAGCAGACTGAGCAGTGTGCTGCCGCCGACGGCATAGGCCAGGGTGAAGAGCAGTGCCACACCCATGCCCCAGGCGAAGAGATGCCTCACCGTAAGAGAGAGCATGTGGCGGTCGGCGGCACCGAGATAGCGTCCTGCCAGTGCCTCGCCAGCATTGGCAAAGCCGTCGGTCATATAGCTGTAAATCATGAACAACTGCATCAGCAGTGTGTTGGCCGCCAGAATGAGCGCCCCCTGCGCCGCACCCGCCGACGTGAAGTAGAGGTTGACGCTGACCAGGCAGACGGTACGCAGGAAGATGTCGAGGTTAAGGCGGAAGAACCGCCCGATGCCTTGGCGCAGCTGCGTCAGCGTAGGACGATGGCGGTGCAGCAGGGCACCATAGCGGTGGCCCGCCATGAGCAGTGTGGCGGCGAAGGCCAGCCACTGCGCCACGAGGGTACCCGTGGCCACGCCCTTGACACCCCATCCGAGTCCCACCACGAGCAGCAGCGACAGCGAGATGTTGACGATGTTCTGGCCGATGGCGATGAGCATGGGCACCCGTGTGTTCTGCATGCCCACCAGCCATCCTGTCAGCGCAAACTGCCCCAGAACGGCGGGGGCACCCCATATACAGATGTAATAGTAGGGTAGGCACAGCTGTGCCACGTCGGCCGTGGGACGCATCATCCAGAACGTGAGCTGCTGCAGGGGCCACTGCAGTGCGACGATGGCGAGGCCGCTGACGATGCCCACCAGGAGTCCGCGCCACAGGGTGATGGCCACCTCGCCGTTGAGCTGCGCGCCGTATGCTTGCGCCGTCAGTCCGCTGCTGCCCATGCGCAGGAAGACGAACAGCCAGTACATGGTGTTGAAAATCATCGACCCTACGGCGATAGCGCCGATGCTGGTGGCACCACCCACATGGCCCATGATGGCCACGTCGCATAGTCCTAAAAGCGGCACCGTGATGTTCGACACGATGCTGGGCAGGGCAAGGCGCAGGATTTGACGGTCAATGATGTTCAAGGGGGTGGGGCTGCTGGGGGCTAATGAGGCTAAAGGGACTGCTAGGACTAATGGGACCGCAGGGACTCCTGGGGCTAATGGTGCTGCTGGGGAATGCCGGCTTGTGCCTTGATGCTGTCGGCCACCTGCGGACCGTTGTTCAGCCAGGTGTTGCCGGGACCATTGGCGTTCTTGAGATATTTCTCGCTGGGCGTCCAGTTGTTGCGCACGGTGATATAGCTGCTGCCCTCGTCGGTGTAGAGATAGAACCAGTGGTCGGGGTCGTGCACGTAGGAAGGCGTATAGATGCTGTCCACCACGTTCTCCTCGACGGTGGAGTGCGGCTGGGCGCCAAGGGTGTAGATGCCCGCCGTGTCATACATGTGGCGGGCGTAGTGGTGGATGTAGTTGGCACGCACCACATTGTTGGACATGGCGCAGGGCTGCTGGTTCCATCCCCATCCCAGGGAGATGCCCGTATAGCTGACGTTGGATATCTCGTTGTGCTCGATGCGGATGTCGCGCACGTAGCCTGCCGCGATGCCGATGGTGCCCCAGTCCTCGTTGGTGGCGTCGTTGATGCGGTTACAGCTGATGGTGAGTGCCGTGCAGATGATGCGGCGGTCGGCAGGGTCATAAGGCAGGTGCGCCTCATGCCCCTCAGGCCCGAACGAGCCGGCGAGGATGGCCGTGCCGCCGATGTCGGTGAACGTGCAGCGGTCGACGGTCCCTCCTTGAGTGTACTGATGATAGTCGAGTGCCGTCGAGGCCATGTGGTGGAAGGTGCAGCCTACGATGTTCAGCCGTGTGGCGCAGCTGATGGCGACGGCGGCGGCAGGACGGCCCACCCACCCTTGGTTGTCCAGCTTGTGGTCGCCGTTGGGGCGGCTTATCTGCGGTCGAATCTTGTAGGCCTCAGTCATGAACATGCCTGCCTGCAGTGGGGCGTGGCCCATGACGCTTGGCCGCAGCCATGTGCTGTGCTCGAAGGTGACGCCCTCGATGGTGACGTCGCTCACCGGCTCGTCGGGCGTGCCGCATGTCATCAGCAGCGTCTCCAAGGCCGGTGCCACCACCTCAGCCGTGCGCATGTCCTCATCAGGCAGGGGCATGTAATAGAGCTTGCGCGCCTGCGTGTCAAGCCACCATTCGCCTGGCTCGTCCAACAGTTGGCGGGCGCCGGTGAGATAGAAGGGCGAGTTGTGCTGCCTGTCGGGCGTCACCATGGGCGACGGCCACGGGTGCATGAAGTGGATGTGGCTCTCAGGCTGGTGGAACGACAGGGCGGCGGAATCGCCCTGCACGCTGATGTCCTTGATGCGGAGGTTAGCCACACACCACATCTCGTGGAGCACCAGCTCGAGGGTGTTGAGTGTTGAGCGTTGATTGTTGATTGTTGATTGTTGATTGTTGAGTGACTTTTGTCTTAACCCTGAACGCTCAACACTCTTGAGGCTTAACCCTAAACACTCAATACTCTTGAGGGGTACGTAGATGATTTCCCGCTGTTTGTCCACGCTGAGGATGCGGTGCATCAGCTCGAAGTCGGCTACATCGCGGGCACGGACGGCTTTCCTGCCGTTTACCCATAGCTGGCGGAACTCCAGGGGGCGCCCGTTCCACAGGGGCACGTCGGCCACCCATAGGCGCCCTTGGCGATGCCAGCCCGTGATGGTGACACCCCCGCTGAGACGCACATCGCCCTGGGCTATGATGCGTGTGCCGCTGTCCTCAGGCCGCAGGACGACGGGCTGCGACAGCCGATAGGTGCCAGGCTGCAGCTTCAGGACGGCAAAACCGTCCTGCACACTGCCCCGCAGACCGTCCTGCAGACCGTCCTGCACACTGCCCTGCAGACGGGCGAGGCGGGCTTGCTGCAGGGCCTGCTCAATGGTGTATTCGCCAGGTACGACGTTGATGGTGAGCGCTTTGTCCTGTGCCAGGGGCTGCAGGGTGAGCAGAAAGAGGGCGAAGGAGAGAAGAACGGCTTTCATCTTTGGCATGTGGTTAATGTGTTACTCCCAGTTGTCGGTGCGGAACGAGCTGACGGGCAGACCGTCGTGCATGAGGTCGCCCACCACCCAGTCGTGGAAGGCATAGCGTACGGCCACGGGACTTGCCACCTCGCTGCTGCGTACGTAGACGCGGTTGCGGTCCACCCATGCGTCGGCAGGATGGAACACCCTGTCAGCGCCAGCCACCTCGAAGTTGCGGCCTGTGGTAGGACCATCCTCAAAGTAGACCCACTCCTTCGAGCGGTCGAAGGCCACGATGGCGGTGTCACCCCTGAACTCCACCGACGAGTAGGTGGCGAAGTCGGGCAGGCCCTTCACACTGTAGGTATTGCTGAGGGCGAGGAGGGCCAGACGCTCGCCGGCCTGCCTTTTCTTGCGCGGATGGATGCCATAGCGCAGGCCAGCATCGAGGAGAACAGCCATGCGGGCGTTGGGAATCATCGTCTCAGCCTTCAACTGCTGTTCACGCAGGTACTGGCTGCCATTCCACTCGATGAGGCTGTAGTCGTAGGGCGCTATCTGACAGTAATAGAACGGGAAGTCGCCCTGCCGCCACTCCTCGCGCCAGCCCTGCACCATGCGTGCCAGCAGGGGGGCGTAGTAGTCGTAGCGCGGCACGTTGTCCTCGCCCTGATACCAGATGGCACCACGCAGGGAATAGCCCACGAGGGGCGCCAGCTGGCCGTTGTAGAGTGCCGTGGGACAACGCTGCTGCAGTCGCTGCACATCGGCCTCGGTAATGGTCTGCTGTACCTTCGGGAAGCCGCGCAGCCAGTCGCCTTTCATCCACGCCTCGCAGGCCGAGCCGCCGAAGCTGGTGCTGATGAGTCCCACGGGGACGCCGAGTTGGCGGCGCAGGGCACGACCGAAGTAATAGGCAGTGGCTGAGAAGTCGCGCACACTGACGCTGGCGGCCTCGCTCCACTGTCCGGTGACATCGTCGACAGGCGTGAGCGACGGGTGGCGCTTCACGGTGAAGAGCCGTAGCTGTGGGTCGTTGCAGTTGAGCAGCTCCTCGGTAGTGCCCTCCACGGGCTGTGCCTTGAAACCCTTCATCTGCATCTCCATGTTCGACTGACCGCTGCACAGCCACACCTCGCCGATGAGGACATCCTTGATGACGTGCGACTTACGGTCTGCGGCCTGTGATGTGGCAATGGCAATCTCATAGGGACCGCCTGCCTCAGGTGTGCTGAGCATCACTTCAAAGCGCCCGTCGCTGTCAGCCGTGGTGGAGTAGGTCTTGTTATCCCATGACGTGGTGACGGTCAGCGCCTGCCCCTTGTCAGCCCAGCCCCAAAGAGGCACGCTCGTCAGCCGCTGCAAAACCATGCCGTCAGTAAAGAACTGTGGCAGCCGCACTTGTGCGTCAGCGACGAGTGACAAGTAGATAGTAATGAGTAATAACAGTGAGCGTATCATTGTGAAGGGTCTATAAATAAATCTCAAATCTCAATTCTCAAATCTCAATTTCACCGGCCCTAACAGTCCGGCAGGCAGCAGGTCGCTGCCCTTGGTGCGGTATTTCGCGTTGGTCCAGATGCCAGGGTAGGGCGGCATGCCCTGGTCAGCACCGCGCAGGGCGTTGTGCCAGGTGTTCACCACCTCTATGCGCAGGGTGTTCTTGCCCTGGTGCAGTCTGTCGGTGACGTCGACCTCATAGGGCGGCATCCAGAGTATGCCCAGGTCGTCGTCGTTGAGCCACACGTGAGCCACGTCGTGCACATCGCCCAGGGAGAGGACCACCTTACCCTGCACGTTCCTGCCCTTGTACTTCAGCGTAGTGGTGTAGGTGGCGTGACCGCTGTAATAGCGTATGTCGGCATCGCTGTGCTGCGACCAGTCGAACAGCTCGTCGGTCTTCATGTGCCGGCCTGTCTCAGCAAAGTAGGCCTGCCATCCGCCTGTCTGCCACTGAAATACTGACTTCGGCATGTCGGGGTTAATCATTGTCCGCAGGCGGGCCGTGACCATGGGCTTGACCCCCTGTTCGTTGAAGAGCACGAAGAGCGACTGACGCGGCAGCAGCCTCAGACGCACCCTGGTGAGGGTGTCAACGATGGCAACGTCGTCGACGTCAATGAAATAGCGGTCTTTCATCGGGTCGTAGCACACGACGTGCCCCTGATGGCTCCTGAAGAGGGCATCGAACTGCTGTAGCGTGTCGAGCTGGTTGGACAGGAAGTAGATGTCGGTGTCAGCATCGCGGCGGTGACAGAAGGCCACGCCTGGCGGCAACTGCACATCAGGCTGTATGCCCTCGATGGCGGAGTGGACGGGCTGGTCAATGATGGTGACACCCTGCCGGCGAAGCTCGTCGATGCGGCATCGTGCACTATCGCTGACAGACACCGACTGGGGGATGACGAGGACACGGTAGTTGAAGGGACGGTGTAGCAGGGCATCGGGGTTCATGGAGTCGTAGCTGTAGCCCCCCAGGGCGTTCACCCAGTCGGCGGGGTCGGCGATGACGGTGTGGCGCACACCCACGGGACTCTCCTCCATGGGCAGCCCCACGTTGGCCATGCGGCGCTGTTCGGCCTCGACGCGCTCCTTGCCGATGAGGCCAGGCAGCATGTCGGCAAGCTGCTCAGGGCGCCAGGCACGGCGCGGCATGTCGTCGCCCGTATAGATGGCGATGTCGGCCACCGGCATGCCACGCTGCAGATAGCGCTGACAGCGGGTGATGTAGTCCACCAGTGCGCTGGCTTCGGGAAACCACGTCTGGTCGCGCTGGAAGAAGAGACCGATGCCGTCGAGTGTCATGCCCGGCCGCCTGTCTACCCAGGGGTTGTGGGTGTAGACATGGAAGAACAGCCGGTTCATGCCGAGGGCGAAGTTGCGGTCGAGCAATGTCTTGATGCTGGCCGGCGTCTCGTCCCACACGCCGCGCACCTCAGTGAAGCCCTCAGCCTGGACGATGGACTTGCCATAGACATGCGCACCGCTGATGGCGTCGAGCATGTCGTTGGGCTTGTCGTGGGTGGGTGAGTTCAGCCAGAACTCGCCCATGGGCAGGTCGGCATGCTTGTAGTGCTCCATGCCGTCGGAGACCATCGTGGGGGCGACGCTCTCGCAGGACAACTGTACGCCGTATTGGTGTGCCTTGGCGGCCACGGTGCTGAAGAAGACATCTTGCAGCAGGTCGTTGATGGTGAGACGGATGTCGCGCAGCACCCGCTCGCTGCTGAGCCCCAGCACCTGGGCCTCGGGCATGGCGTCGATGGGCACGCCGGCATAGACGGGTAGGAAGGGCAGCAGGTCGTAGCCGCGGCGCTGTCGGAATGACTGGGCGAAGGTGCTGCTCCAGTTTTGTGAGCCACACTCCCATGAGTCCACGTGCATGTATTGAACCACCCCGCTGTGTGGGCGCTGCATGAACAGCCCGAACCAGTGGTCAAGCTGCTTGTTGACGGCTTTGGCTGAGAACTTGTCGCACTCCAGACCCTTGCCGCCGCCTGCCGTGGCGTTGGTGTGGCCGGTGCTGGCGTGCCCCATGCGCAGGATGCGGAGGGCGGTGGGCTTTCTCGTTGCCTGTTTGCTTTGCTGCCACAGTGTGGCAGCATAGGGGACAGGATGGCGCCAGAAGCTGCCGTTGAGGCTTTCGTACTGGTCGACGACGGGCTGGGCGGAGAGGCGGATGTCGTTCAGTTTTAACACAGGGCTCCATTTCGCGGCATCAAGGTCTTCGGCGCCCGGCTCGCTGCCCTCGGGTGTCCAGACAAAACGGAAGTGACGCGCCGTGGTCTCGGGCAGGGCGTAGGTGTAGTGGTTGGCGTTAAGGCGCAGGGGCAACGATGTGTTGGTGTTCTGCCAGCCCTGGCGCGGCGGCGTGAGCTGACGCACGTCGCAAAACGACGTGCCGCTATCATCGGTGCTGGCTTGGACGAGCAGGCGCTGTGACTGGATGTTGTTGGCCGAGGGGAAGAGTTGAATGCTGCGCACGGTGACGGGATGGTCGTAGGTGAACTGGATGTAGCCAGGCTCCTTGGCGCGAAAGGTACCCTTCTCGTCAGGGGTGATGGTGCCGCTGACAGCAGGCGTGGGGGCGATGGCATCGCCCCATACGGGACAGACAAAGGTGGCGATGTCCTCGTAGTAGGCCCCGTTGCGGACGGCAGGGGCGGGTAGCAGCGAGGGGGGCAGGTCGTCAACGCGGGTGGGGGCGATGACATTGCCCCATACGGAATGAACGTCAGTGATGGGACTGCTGTTGGCAGGGAGGGTGATGAGGGTGTCGCTCCATACCACCTGCTGCATGGATTCCTCGGGCGTTATCCATGGGCCGCCAGCCAAGGCGAAGCCGTCGCAGATGTGGAAACCCAGTCTCAAACCGAGGCTGTCGGCCTGCTGCATGGCGTAGTCGACGAGCTGCCAGAAGCGTGGCGTCAGCTGTTGGGCCGGCTTGCCAGACAGTGGTGGCAGGTCGGCGGGCATCTGCTCCGTGCCGCGTATGGGCATGAGGTAGCAGCCGCCCAGTCCCACGTCCTTCATGGCCTGCAGGTCGGCACGGATGCCCGCCTCGCTCACAGCGCCGTACATCCAATACCAGAAGGTCCAGGGCTTCTGCGCCTCTGCGAGGCTAAATGACAATTGACAAATGATAAATGATAAAACCAATCGACGCATAAAATCCGTATAATCCGTTAAATCCGTTGTCTGTCAATCAATCGAAACGGAGCAATGCCTCGTAGACGTGAGTGCCCTGCGAGAAGCTGGGCTGTGCCGACGGGCCGTTGAGGTCAGTGGTGTTCACTTTGTTGCGCACGGCAGGGATGACATCAAGCAGCGCGAGCCCTGTCTGTGGCAGGTCGTAGAGCAGGTGGTCGCGGCCATCACGCGGGGTGTATACACCGATGTACATAAGGCGTTGGTGAGCGTGGCTAGGCAGGATGCCGATGGCACCCTCGGTGGTCTGCAACTGCATCCACTGCACGTCGGCGAAGTAGCCCTTAAACTCTGGGTATTGCCACGACTCGCCAGGAATGGGGTCGTTGTAGGCCGTCTCGTAATAGCCGTACTGAGGACCTTCCATGCGGTTCTGCCACACGCGGTAAGGGCCGCGACCCACCCAGCGCTTGCCCTGCACCTTGCTCTCAGGGTAGTCGAAGCAGATGCCCATGAGGTCTACTACGCCGTTGAACGCAGCTTGGGCCGAAAGCACTGCGCTGCCATCAGCGAGGAAATTCCATTTGACGGTTTGGAGGCTGCCGTGACGATAGCGGGCCGTGAGTTGGCCACCGTTCAGCTCGAAGCCGGCAAAGGTGCCCTGGTCCTTGTACGCTGTGTATTGTGTCTTTTTTTGGAAAGCCTCCTTGTCGTCGTGATTGTAGAAACCATCGTCAGAACGGTCGGCACGTTTGGCAGCCACGAAGCGGGGGCCGCCAGTGAGGCTATAGGTGTGCCTGGCGGTCTTCACCTGTAGCAGGCGCCCGTCTTTCTTCGAGAAAGTGTAGGTGGTCGGGGATTGCGAATCCCCTCCAACGCCTGCCGTCACGGTGAGCACTTCGTCGGTCTCGGTCTTGGCTTGAACCGCCTCAAAGATCCAATCTGTTGGATATTGGTTCTGTCTGAGGAAACGCCATGACAAGATGTCCTGACCGTGCGGGTCGGTGACGGAAAGCTCGAGCATGGCGCCGTTACCTTCTGGCAGGGGAAGGGAGACACTCTCTCCTGGCTCTGCCGATGGCAGTGTGATGGTGCCCTTACTGACGACCTTTTCCTCTGTTCCGCCGTAGGAAGGCAGGTTCAGCCATTGATAATGCAGTCGGCAGTCCTTCAAGTTGGTGAAGTCGTAGGCATTTCTTACTTCTATCTTACTGTGCCTAAGCTCTATCTGGATGGGTGACCACAGTTCTTTTATGGTGTAATAAGAGCCCTCCTTCTCCATGTGTGGGCCGACGATGCCGTCAGAGCCGAAGTTGCCAACGGGATCAAGGATACCCTTCTGGTCGGTGCGCAGCACGGCCTGGTCCATGAGGTCCCAGAGGAAGCCGCCGGCGCAGCGCGGATTGCTCATCATCAGCTGCCAGTAGTCCTTGAGCCCAGCGCCATGACCGCCGTCGTAGAGACCGTGCAGGAACTCGGTGGGCATGAAGAGCTCCTTCTGACGCATATACTCAGCCGTCTCGCCCCACGAGCGGTAGTGCTTCGTCTCGAAGCCGTTGCGGTTGGCCCAGGGATAGAGCACGACGCGTTGTTGCGGGTCAAGGCGTGTGAAGACAGGCTCTAACTCGTAGTTGAAGCCCCCCTCATTGCCGTTGCTCCAGAAAATGATGCTCGGGTGATTGACGTCGCGCATCACCATCTCCTCGGCTATCTGCGTGCCGACGATGGTCTCGTGGGCGTTGTGCCAGCCCGGCAGCTCGCACTCCACGTAGAGGCCGAGGGAGTCGCAGGCATCCAGGAACTCGGGGTCGGCGGGATAGTGAGAGAGCCGCACGGCGTTCATGTTCATGCTCTTGATGAGCTTCACGTCCTCGATGTTCTTAGCCTTCGACAGCGTGCGGCCCGTCTCGGGACGGAACGAGTGGCGGTTAACGCCTTTGAAGATAACCTTATGGCCGTTGATGAACACGCCGTCTTCCTCATCGCCGGCATATTGATGGCGATACTCAATGGTGCGGAACCCGAAGCGCTGGCGCTCCACATGGAGGGTCTTGCCCTGCGGGTCACGGAGCGTGAAGACGGCGGTGTAGAGGTTGGGCGTCTCGGCGGTCCAAAGCCTGGGGTTGATGACGGTGAAGTCGAGGTGGGCCTGGTCGCCAGCGACGGTGACGGCGGGGCTGGTGGCTTTTGTCCCTTTTGCGTCGACAATGTCGACGCATAGCTGACAGGAGGGAAGGGCACGGCTAAGGAAGACGTCAGCCTGGAAATGGCCGTCGGCCTTCGCATCAATGGCCACGCGACTGATGTTCTGCATGGGTTTGCTGACGATGAACACAGGGCGCCAGATGCCACCGAAGTTCCAGTAGTCGGCGCGGCGCTCGGCCATGTTCACCTGCGGGTTGGCACTCTCCTTCGACACCTCCACCTCCAGGCGGTTTTTCTTCTGGCCGAAGAACACACGGTCGGAGACGTCGATGGTATGTCGCGTAAAGCCGCCCTGGTAGAGCCCTTTGCCTGCCTTACGCCCATTGATGGTGACGTTCGCATCAGTGAACACTGCCTCGAAGATGAGCTGTATCTGTCGTCCCTGCCAGCTTTGGGGCAGGGTGAACTCCGTCTTGTAGAGTCCCTTCTCGTCGGCGATGCCTTCTGGTGTGGCCTTCCCGTAAAAGCGCATGCCGTACTGATAGGTACCGAAGCCTTGCAACTCCCAGCAGGAGGGCACGCCAATCTTCGTCCATTCTCCGCTGTTGCGGCCGTCAGTACACTTGAAGTCCCACTCCACCATGTCGTCGCAGCCTGTTCCGCTGAGGTAGAGACGCTCAGTCTCCTGCGCGGTGGCACCGCAAAAATATAATGAAAGAAGAATAAAGAAGAAACTCCGCATAATATAGGTCATTGGTTATTGGTTATTGTTTATCGTTTATCGTTTATCGTTTATTGTTTATTGATTATTGTTTATTGATTATTGGAAAGGATTCTGATGCGTAGCTGGTGTTTCTTTGACTTGTCGATGCTGTATTTCTTCAGCACGCCCGGACCGCAGCTGCTGTTGCCGAGTCCGAGCACGGCACAGTCAATGCTGAGGAATGTCCTGCCCTGGTCCTCCAACTCATAGTCGTGCGTCTTTGAGGCGATGTGCTGTGCCGAATAGGGTAGGGCAGAGAAGGAGAAGGGCTCATCGACGGCTTCGATGCGGATGGTCTTGCCGTTCCTGGTCTTTAGCTCAGCCATCGTGCACTCCTCATGGTTGCCAGAGTCCTGAGGACGTGGGTAGTGGACGTATTGCTCGCTGACGGTGCTCTTCCACAACCCAATGGGACAGGATGTCTTGCGGTCAGGATAGTTGTCCCACGGGCCACGGCCGTACCATGACAGCTGCTCATAGTCACGTGGCAGTTCGATGACAATGCCCAGGCGTGGCAGCTCAGGCAGGGTGCCCGTGCAGTCGAAGGTGAAGGTGTATTCGTTGCCGTCCTGCTTGGTGGTCATGCGGATGGTCCCTTCTTTCAGACGCAGCTCCTGGGTGGGGAGGGCTGCGACACTGTCGCAGCACAGTGGGACGATGGTGTCAAGACCGCAGCGCTGCCAGTCTTTTGCCAGCCAGTTGCCGAAGCTGCGGTCGTTGTCAGTGGGCGCACGGAACACCTGCAGACGGGCGGCAGCGACAAGGTGTGAGAGTGCAGGTGGCAGCGGCTTGTCCTTAGAGCGTCGCGGCTTGTAGGGCAACGGCTGGGGCAAGGGGTGACGGCCTTGGCTATAGACAGCCTGCACCTCGTAGTATTTGGGCGTGAGGGTGCGGTCGCTCATCACGATGCCGTTGAGGCAGAACGCCTTCAGATTCGGCTTGTCGCCGAAGTCACCGCCATAGAGCACCTTCCATTTTTCATCCTTTCCCTCTTCCCTTACCATGATGCCTTGGTCGGCCCAGTCCCAGATGAAGCCGCCAATCATGCGCGGATGACTGTACATCTCGTCCCAATAGTCCTTGAAGTTGCCGAGGGCATTGCCCATGGAGTGGGCGTACTCACTGGTGAGCACAGGGCGTGGTCCACCGTCGGAGCCTACCCATGTGCAGTGGTCGCCAGGACGCTCGGCAATCTCCAGCAACCGTTCCCAACGGGCGTTCTCGGCACGTTCCTGGTCGCTGCCCTCGGGGATGCCGGGGTTAAGGTACTCCTGCTTGACACGGGGGTAGAAACGGCTGATGACATCGACGCTGGCAGGGTCTGGATTGCCCTGCGCCCCCTCATAGTGTATGGGCCGCGTCGGGTCGTATTCGTGAATCCAGGCGGCAGTCATGGCGAAGTTTGGACCCCATCCGGCTTCGTTGCCTAAGCTCCAGAAGATGACGGAAGGGTGGTTGCGGTCGCGTATGACCATTCGCTGCGTGCGGTCAAGCCATGCGGCGGCCCATGCAGGGTCGCTGGCCAGTTGGCCACGCAGACCGTGTTCCTCGATGTCGGCCTCGTCCATGACATAGAGACCGAGCGAGTCGCACAGCTCATACCACCGTTCAGCGTTGGGATAGTGGCTGGTACGCACGGCATTGATGTAAGCCTGCTTCATGAGCGTGATGTCTTGCAGCATGCGCTCTTCGCTGACGACATGTCCTGTCAGCGGGTCCATCTCATGACGGTTGACGCCGCGCAGACGGATGGGCTGGCCGTTGACCAGCAGCTGGCCGCCACGGATGTCCAGGCGGCGGAAACCCACTTTCTGCGTCAGCTGCTCCACAATGTTACCCACTGAGTCGGTCAAGGCGAGATGTAAGGTGTACAGATAGGGCGTCTCAGCCGTCCACTTGTGCGGGGCACGCACGGTGGCGCTCAGCCAGCCCCACTGCGGGTAGCCTCGTTGCGGCGTGCGCTCGTTCAGGATGGCTGCCTTGTGGTCGAGGTTGAGCATGGTGGCGGCATCGGCGGTGAGGGGACTCTCGGCGGCAAAACCGCCGAACACTGTGGAGGGGACGGTGAGGCTCTCGGCGGCTGAACCGCCGAGCACTGTGGGGGAAAGAAGGGGGACGGGGTGCATGTCGGCGTCGTAGAGGCGGGCCTCCACGCGATAGCCCTCGCCACGCTGTCCACTTCTGACCTCTAACTCAGGGTGGATGATGAGCTGTGCGTCGCGGTAGTCGTCATCGAGAATGGTGCGTATGCCCACATCGCGGATGCGGATGGGTGGCGTGGCAAAAAGGGTGACGCTTCGATGAATGCCAGCCAGACGCCACATGTCCTGGTCCTCCAGATAGCTGCCATCACTGTATTTGAAAACCTGAAGCGTCAGTTGCTGTTCCGCCGTGGGCGTCAGGTAGTCAGTGAGGCGGAACTCTGCCGGCTCCATGCTTCCCTGCGAATAGCCCACGAGATGGCCATTGAGCCAGAGGTAGAAAGCGCTGCTGACAGCACCGAAACGGATGAACACCTCCTGTCCCTGCCAGTCGGCGGGCAGGGTGAAGGTGCGGCGATAGATGGCAGTGGGGTTACGCTCCACGAAAGACGTATAGTCCTTCTTTGGCTCGCCCATGACGCGGGGCGGGTCAATCTTGAAGGTATAGCCACTACTGCTGTAGATAGGTGTGCCGTAGCCATTCAGTTCCCAGTCAGCAGGGACGGGGAAGAGTACCCATTGGCTGTCATCGAAATCGGTGTTGAAGAAGCCTTCAGGCTGTCCTTCGGGCTTAGGTGCCCAATGAAAACGCCATAGGCCGTCGAGCGTCATCTGACGGTCGCCGGCCTTATGGCGGTATGGAACGAAGGCGGCACGTGCCGGCTCACGGTTGCGCTGCAGCACACCTTCGTCCTCCCAGTCATGTCTGTTGGTGGTCGCTATGGTGTGCCTGTCATCCTTTCTGTCATCGTTGCCCATGGCCTGAGTGGCCAGGGCGATGCTGAAAGAAAGAACTGTCAGCAGGCAGTGTCTCAAGGTCTTCGTTACAGTATTGGTTCGTTCTTTTTATTGCTCAGCAAAGGCGGCAGCCTCTGCTGCGGCGATGATGTCCTCCTTTGACTGCTCCTCAGGGTTGTGGGTGATGTCTGAGAGGTCGAACTCATCGGTGGGGTCTGGGGCTTCTTGGACCTCTGGGGCCACTGGGACTTCTGGGACAGTTGGGGCAACGAGGTCTTCCTCAATGCTTGGTGCAGCCATGGTAGGCTCCTCCTCCATCTTCGTGCGATCCGACTTGGCCGCAAAGATGCTGTCGATGAACTGTGGCTCGCGGCGCAAGCGTTCCAGCGTCTCCTTTGCCGACAGCTGCTGTGCCTCTTTCTTTGAGTAGCCCTGGCCCTTGCCACCCGCTTTCCCTTCGATGAACACCTGATAGCCAAAGATAGGCGAGCCTTTGTCGTCCTTTGACTGTTTCAGCATCTTGAACTCCATGCGCACACGGTTCTTCTGTGTCCACTCCAGGAGCTTCGACTTGAAGTTCACTTCCTTGTAGGCCACCTTGTCGATGTTCACCATCTGCTTCAGGATGCGCTGTTCCATGAAGCGTCTCACGGCATTGTAGCCTTGGTCGAGGTAGATGGCGCCCACCAGTGCCTCGAAGGCGTTGCCAGCCATATAGCTGTTGTGGGTTCGCTGTTGCTGTCCCTTGCTCTGTATGAGCTCGTCAAGTCCCATCTCCTGGGCCAGCTTGCCCAGCGAGTCACGGCTGACGAGCTTTGAGCGTGTGTTGGTGAGGAAACCCTCACGCTTGCCCTTGAAGTGTTCAAAGACGATGTGTCCCACCACTGCGTCGAGCATGGCATCACCAAGAAACTCCAGCCGCTCGTTGTTCAGCGGGCGTCCCTTGTCGTTGCGTTGTCCGCTGCTTTTGTGCGTCAG
>JAEEGL010761724.1_pt1 | contig 16168 bp, 9 predicted proteins | sample 9134231 | NCBI WGS metagenome assembly JAEEGL01 (sample SAMN16246548, study PRJNA631951) | gut metagenome | biome: gut microbiome; feature: rumen; material: fiber-attached | host: Bos | place: Iran: Karaj | collected 2018-10
AAAAATCACTATATTTGCAATAATTTAAATAATTTTCTATTTATTAACTAAAACTAGTTATGTTATGAAGAAATTAATTTTATCTCTAACTCTTGTTTGTGCATGTGCTGCAGCTAATGCACAGCAAACGATTTACACCCCTAAATTCTTCGATAACGTATATATCGGCGTTAACGGTGGTGTAAACACAAATCTTGCCTTTGACAAGGCATTCCCTCTGAACCCGACCTTCGGCGTTCGCTTGGGTAAGGACTTCAATCCTATCTTTGGCGTTTTCGTAGAAGGTTCTGCATGGTTCGGCTCACACACTGAGAAGTTCAAGGCTCACAACGGCCGTTTCTTCCCGGAGCGCTTTGACATTTATCCTTCAAATCCTGACGGCAAGCACAACGCATTCCGCGCTGCTAACTTAGGTGTGTATGGAACAATCAACCTGATGAATGCTTTCTTAGGCTATGCAGGTGAACCACGCGGATTCGAGATTTCTACAGTTGCTGGTCTCGGATGGGGTATGGTATTTGTTCCATCAAGTGAGAAAAACAACACATTCTTCAGAAACGAATGGAAGGATGAGGACCGTGACCACCTGTCAGCAAAGGCTGGATTGGATTTCGCATTCAACTTCGGTGGCGACAAGCAGCATCAGATTTATCTTGAGCCTGCTGTGATCTGGAACCTGAACAAGACTGGTTTCGACGGTATCGCATTCAACAAGCACTATGCTTACCTTTCACTCTCACTCGGTTACAACTACAAGTTCGGTTGCTCTTATGGTGGACACAACTTCAAGGTTGGTCGTGACTGCGATGCTGAGCTCGCAAGACTCCAGGCTATGCTCGACGAGTGCAACAACCGTCCTCCAAAGGTTGTCACCAAGGAAGTTATCAAGGAAGTTCCGAAGGAAGTCATCAAGTATGTTGAGAAGCCAGGTATTTCTGTTGAGAACCTGAAGGTTGTTCCTTTCGAGGTTAACAAGTGGTATCTGTCTGACGCAGCTCAGAGCGACCTGAACACCATCCCTGCAGGTGCACACGTACAGGTTATCGGTACTGCATCTCCTGAAGGACCTGCAAGCTGGAACCAGGAGCTGTCTGACAACCGTGCAAAGGCTGTATGCGACTATCTCCAGGAGCGTGGCGTGATTGTTGACTCTTGCGAGGGTCACGGTGTTGAGGGCAAGACCTCTAACCGTCTGGCTATCGTTTACATCACAAGCCGTCCTCAGTAATTCTGTAACAGCTAACATTTAAAAGGGGTTCCTTTGGGAACCTCTTTTTTTATGTCCTTCCCACAAAAGAGGATATCTGGAAAATGAAAAGTCTAAAAAAAAGTTGCTCAGTCGATGAAAAAAGGGGGCAAAATACGATAAAGTATAAAAAAAATCACTATCTTTGCATATTATATTTCATTCATTCACACATTTATTTAACCAAAAGTTTCTTTTTATGAAAAAGATTATTTCAACTCTTGCATTGGCACTGGCATTTACAGCAGCCAATGCCCAGCAGTCGTTGTTGACGGGAGAGTTTACCGACAATATATATGTCGGTGCTAACTTGGGTTTGAACACGAACCTTGCAGGCAACAAATTCTTTCCGCTCAACCCCACTTTAGGACTACGTCTGGGAAAGGACATAACTCCTGTTTTCGGTTTGAACATAGAGGCAACAGCATGGTTCGGATCTCACGCTGAAAGCCGATATCATGTTCTTCACGGCTTTGACCGCTTCGACACCTACCCGATTCTGACAACTGTGACCCAAGCACCACAGACATTCGAGGGCCCAGACGGTCAACTCATTGTGTACACGCCGGAACAAGTGACTACAGAAGTGAGAAAATCACAAGGTCACAACTTGTTCCGCGCCATGAACCTTGGCATCAACGGAACATTGAACCTGACCAACTTGATGAACGGATATCTAGGTGAGCCACAAGACATTGAAGTTATCACACAGGTTGGTATCGGCTGGGGACATGTGTTCTCCCCTTCCAGCAGCCGCCAGCTAGTGAAGAAAGAAGACCGCGACGTGATGACCGTGAAGACAGGTGTTGACATCGCCTATAATTTTGGTGACGCCAAAGAACATCAGATTTACCTTGAGCCAGCTCTGCTATGGAACCTGAACAAGGACGGACACAGCGGATCTCAGTTTGACAAACACTACGCATACTTCAGCTTGTCGGTGGGCTACAACTATAAATTCGGTTGCTCCTACGGTGGTCACAACTTTAAGTTTGGGCGTGACTGTGATATAGAGTTAGCACGTCTGAACGCATTGTTGGAAGATTGCCGAAACAACCCCAAAGTGGTTGAGAAAGTGGTTGAGAAAGTGGTTGAAGGTTCCACCCGCACCATTTCAATTGACAATCTGAAGGTGGTTCCGTTTGAACAGGGAAAATGGGATATCACTGAAGATGCTAAGGTTGACCTGAACTCCATCAAACCAGGATCTCATGTTCAGATTATCGGAACAGCCTCTCCTGAGGGAGATCCAGAATGGAACAAAAAGTTATCAATGAACCGCGCAAACGCTGTAGCCGCCTATCTTGAGAGCCGCGGTGTAATTATTGACACAATTGAAGGCCGTGGTGTTGAAGGAAGGACTTCCAACCGTCTGGCCATCGTGTATGTGCTTTAATAACATCAAAAAAGAGTGAGGAACCTCACTCATAATCCGAGAAAGGAGTGCGTGATGGCGCCTCCTTTCTTGTTTTATTTGTAAATAAAATGTAAATAGTTAAGCATAGCAGGCATTTTTTTTGGTTTATTACAAGAATAATCGTATCTTTGCTGAACTATTGCGTCTTAAATGTGCTAGCGCAATCGTATTCTTACAATTCCTCTTATCCCAAGCCTAATTAATGATGAACAGATACTGTCCCAAAATCATTTTGACGTTTACGTTGCTTTTATGTGTGTGCACAGTTTCACTTGCGCAATATAATCCCCGTTTTGAGCAACGCTACGAGACGAACAATAAGAAGAAAAACAAGAAACAGAAAAGTCCTGTAATTGTGGAATACACAGAGATATCACCATTGAACTATGCATCGAATCCTGACCGCGGCGGAACAGAACTTCAACAACCGCCGTTGTTCAACAACCGCCGCGTGGTGATAGGTGGTCCGGGAAAGACTGGTATAGATGTCAGTCATTATCAAGGCTACATCAGCTGGGCGGAAGTGGCCCGTGATCCACAGGTTACTTTCGTGATTATGAAAGCCACAGAGGCGAGCGACTTTGTTGACGACCGCTATCAGTTCAATATCCGTGAGGCACACCGCTACGGGCTGAAAGTGGGCAGCTACCACTTCTACCGCGCCCATATCGACCCGGAGCTTCAATTCCGCAACATGATGCGCAACATCGACCCTCAACAGCAGGATATTCTGCCAGTGATTGACGTCGAGCTGACCAATGGTGTGTCCTATGATTTGTTTGTAAGCCGATTGGAACGCCTTTGCGAGATGGTTACACGCGCATACGGAGCACGTCCAATAATCTACACCGGCAGAAATTTCTTCAACAAATATTTCAACAACTCCTACTGGCGCCAGTATAAATTCTGGATTGCAGCATACACAACGAATCCTCCTGTATTGAATAATGACCATGACTACATCATGTGGCAATTCACAGAGAAAAGCCGTGTGCAAGGAATCAAGGGCGGTGTGGATATGAGCCGGTTCATGTTCGGACACACAATTGAGGATATATTATATTACAAAAGGTGATAAGGTCTTTAATCTGATTTTTCGATTAATCCGGAAACTCAGAGTATTACCATTTTCCTAAAACCTAAACCCTAAAACCTAAACCCAATAATGAAACACCTGTTGATTATCATGTTGCTGTTCTTGCCAGTAACAGCAAGGGGGCAGAATGTGGAATATACAGCCGCCGACAGTGCGAAAATTGTGAAGATACTCTGTAAAGCCACAATAGAAGCCGGCGACAAAAACCGCATGATATATTTCGGTAAACAGTTCCTTGGCATACCATACGTGGCCCACACCTTGGAAGAAGGCGACAGTGAGCATCTGATTGTCAACATCCATGGCCTTGACTGTACCACATTTGTGGAGACTGTGTTAGCTCTATATCTATGCGACAAAAACAATGAACGTACATTCAAAGACTTTTGCAACCATTTAGGCAAAATAAGATACCGACAAGGCAAGATGACAGACTATACTTCTCGTCTGCATTATTTCACGTGGTGGGGAGAAGACAATGAGTCTATGGGGTTGGTGCGTCAGGTGACCAACAACGAGGCACCGTTCACAGCCATCCAGACAATCCAGATAAACTACATGAGCAAGCACCCCGACTACTACAAGCACCTGAAAGCGAATCCCAATTTCATTCCTGTTATAAGGCGCTATGAACAAGCGAGCAACGGCAAGAAATACCGTTATATACCGAAGTCGCGTCTGAACGGCAGTTCTCAGGAGCTACGGGATGTCCACACCGGCGACATCATCAGCATCATCACCAACAAAGACGGCTTAGACACAAGCCATGTGGGCATTGTTTTCTGGGACCAAGGCAAACTCCACCTGATGCACGCTTCCAGCCTGCAAAAGAAAGTGGTGATGGATGAAAAGACATTCTATGATTACTCTCAGGCGCAGAAATCACATCTCGGTATCAGGGTTTACAGGCCTCTTTGACATTATATACTTGGGGAAAAACGGATTATCCAGAATATCCAGCTCCAAAGAAACATCTACCGGTTGCATATTTGTCTGAAATCACAATTGGTGCATGTATGGAGATTCTCAGTCTGATCAAAGTCTTTTTCTGGGTTGAACATCTCCTCAATGACAGCCATCATGCGCTGATGGAAGTTCTCTTTCAACTGCCTTGCGAAATCGATAACCGCTTCTTTCCTCCCACCATTATCGTATCTTATGATGCTCTCGTCTTCCTGATCTTGTTTGCGGTCGGTTGACGCTGGCTTGATATACATCAAAGCCGGTGCCACGGGTTGCGAACAGAAATTGGTGTAGATGTCGGAATAGTAAAAAGTCTGGAGAATATGATACGGACGTTTTTCTTTCATGCTGTCAAAGAGTTCATCAACCACTTTAAAAGTCATGGCAGTAGAGCTCGTTTTGTAATCTACAATCCGGTGACGCTCCTGTGGCATCCCCACATGTATGGTATCAATACGGTCGATAATACCACCAAGGACTATGCTATGTCCGTTAATCTCAATCTTCAGCTTGTGGTCTTCGTTTTCAACCCCCTCAATCCGCATCGGACATAATAGGGCATCATATTCCAGCTGTTTCTTCACATATTTGATAATGACCGTGCGGTTGAGCTTTTGCTCGCCGTTATAGCTGATTTGTTGGTTCTTATCCTGTCGGAAGAAAAGCTCGCGGAATCCCTCGTCCACCAGATCACCGATTTTCTTGTCTTCTTTGCTCATTTTTTCAAGCAAGCTGCCTGGTAGAACAGTTCCTAAATAAGGACGGTAAAGCTGTTCCATGCAATAGTGGAAGATGTTGCCGAACACGTCGTTACCCACTTCTTCCGTGATATCCCCGTCGGCTTTGAGTCCCGCCACTTTCTCCAGATAGAACTTGAACGGGCAGTTAATATAGGTGTTGATAGCTGAAGGGGACAGTATTTTATCGGAGAAACGCTTTCCTAGACGGTCTATCACCTCTTTTGTCTTTTTCACAAATAATGGCTGACTGACAGAAGTATGCACTTTAGCTTCCAATGCCGTCTGTTCAATATATGTCTGACCGCAGAACACACTGTCCTGCTCAACAAGCAGTTGACTCATGAATCTCGACATCTCACCTTTTGAGAGAGCATCTACAGTGCTGTTGTAGATGAGTGTCACGTCAGATGCACGCTGAATGAGATGGTAGAAAGAATAGGCATAAAGACTGGCGCGTGCTTCAAAAGTAGTCAAACCATGGGCTTCACGCAGGGTATAGGGAATGAAAGATGACCTCTTCACTGCTTTCGGAATGTTCTCGTCGTTCATGCCAGCAATGATGACATGCTCAAAATCGAGACAGCGTGTCTCCAACAAACCAATTATCTGTATTCCTTCAGCTGGTTCTCCATGGAAGGGAACAGACGCTGACTGAATAATCTGACGTATCAGCCGGAGGTATCGGTCGCTACTCATGTCGTTTTCGCGCACAATCAGAAAATCGGCATCCCTCCGAATCTGGGCTCTGATGGCAATAAGCCGGTTGATGAGCGTGTGGATGGCATAGAGCGACTCCTGGTAAAGCTGTATGTCGAACGACTGGGAGTCGGCATCGACATAGCTGAGGGCGACAGACTGAGTGACTTCAGAAAGCATGGAGAGCAGTCCGTCAATGTCGTTCTGCGGTTTGAACAACTTTGACAGGAAGTGGTTTTCATTGAAAAGGTCGGGTGACACGAAAAATTGATTACGGTTCTTAATATCATTGAGAATCCGCACGGATTCACCGTCCGACATCCTAACAACATAAGGATGTTTCAGCACATTTGACACATAGGTATAGTACCAGTATTTGTTTCTGTCTCCATAAACATGCAGATCAAGCAGGGTCATGACCAGTCCGGCCACCGGAGTCTGGATAAGCGGAAAGCCCATTGTCACGTTCATCTGATAATCATGTCCATCAGAGTCGTTAGCAGGCATGCTATGAAGCATGGACTGCAACATCTTCTCATCGCACAGCACAACAGCTGTATGGTGTTGAATTGCATCTGCCTTTACATGCTGCCCGATCCACTCTCCCGCATAGCGAGTCTCACCGCTGTTGGAAGGAGAAGCCACAAATGTCAAGTGTTTGCCGTTGCTCATGTTGTCATAGCATGGTGCGTCAGATGGAATTTCGCACCCGAAACGCTGCAGATTCTCCCTTACATAGCGGCCAGCTTCAAAGAAGCAGTCACCTTCTGCTGTCTGCTGAACATAAGCTTTGTCGTAGTCCCAATAAAAAAGGGCAATCCCCTCTTTCTGTAATGAGTCGAGAAGCAGGCGCTCTGTCTTATTGAGCACGTTGAATCCTACAAACACGTATTTCTTCGACTTCAGCCGGTTGAAGTAACAGCAACCTTCCGTTACCTCGCGACGTAGCATTCCCTGATAGGCGATTCGATGCTTAAGCAGACGGTCATGCAATTTACGGTATGTGGGAAGCAGCAAATTCCAAATACTGATAAATTTCTGTTTCAAATCCGAGTCTCTTCCAACATTAAAGATACCAAAATAATGTTCAATGGCTTTACGCTGTTCATCGGTGAGATAGTCTAAAGTGGTGAGATCATCCAGGTCCTTCATGTTGGTGAATATCTGTTCTGCATGTGCGAGGTTGTTGTCAATATCATCAAAGTCACTCAGCATCACCTCTCCCCATGAATAGAACTGATCAAGATCCTCAGTAGTGCAACTTCCAACAGGACACACTTCATGCATGGCCTCACAGTAAGCGGCATAGAGGTGGTATATAAGCAACGGCTGGTCTGCCACTTCCAAATCCGACAGGCTTTGGAAAAGTCCATCCATGGTGGTGTAAGCGGGCGACCAGACAGGATGGTCGGTGATCTCAGCCAGATAGCGGTTGAAGAATAGTCGGCCGCGTTTACTTGGCAGAACGATAGTGAGGTCTTTCAAATTGCCGTCGAACTTACAGAGCAAGTCGTCTGCCACAGATTTCAGGAAAGGAGAGAACATATATTTAATTCAAAATTAATAATTTATATTTTTTTAATTGGGAGTTATCGGAGGTGGAGTTTTCATAATTCACAAGTAATCACGTGTCTGAATCGAATAATGGCAAGGTCAGTAAAACAAATCGATGTCAGTGTGCGAATCAGGATCATTTCTGATGACTGACGAAAGAAAACGTCAACTCCTACACGCTTTACTTTCGGAACCGTTGATTATTATGCGTGTCAGAACCGTTTAACTGAATCAACTGTCACCAATAACAAACCAACTAAAAACTAAATTACAACCTCCACGATGCTTTGCTGACGGATATACCATACGAATCCTTTCACATTCAAGTACCCCATTTGGTGGAGAAGTTTCATATATCGTCTGACCTGTTCTTCATGAGCAGGGCAGTAAATTCCGGTCTTATAATCAATAACAATGGTCTCATTGCCGTCGGTAATCACGCGGTCTGGACGGCAGGTTGAGATTCTTCCGTCAGGTTCCTTGAACACGATAGCGTTCTCGTTGATGACGGTCCATCTGCTGTCGAACCATACACTGCTTCGAGAGTCTTGGAATGCATGCTCCACAAGACGTTTCACATCATCGCGGTGGTAACGGCTCTCGAAACAGCCTTCGATGTCAAGACGGTTAATGGCACGGTCCACATCGTTGAGCGTCTGGATTTCTGAAAGAATGGCATGGAAGAGGATTCCTTCATCGAGATATTTACTGCGTTCTCTGGCAATATCTTCTCCTTGGATGAACCGCTTCGACTTGTTCGACTGGCGGAACTCCCCTCTCGATTCGCCACTGGTGAAAGTGAGTGAATGCATTACTGGTTTCTGAAGCATCACATTCTCACTGCCTTTATGCTTTTCCTGGAACCCGCACACAGTGCTCCCGTCCTCTTCGTAAATGTCGAGATCATCATCAGATAACTGACCGGTCCAGGCAGAAGGCATTGCCTGCCTGAGCACTTCATACATTGTGGCCAGATTATCTCTCTCCTTTCCATCATGGGGATGGGATATGACGATGAGGTTCTCTGAAGCACGTGTCATCGCAACATAGAGCAGGTTGATATTATCGACATATTGTTTGAGCAGCTCTGTCTTGTAGTCTTCCGAAAAAATGGAAGAACCGACTGAGCTTACTACTCTGACAGGACAAAGCGGCAAAGCGTCGAAGGGAGGCACATCGGGTTTACACCAAATCAGGTTGTTTCGGTTGTTGTTGCCATCAGTCACTTTCCATGTGGCAAAAGGGATAATGACAGAGTGAAACTCCAGACCTTTCGACTTATGTATACTCATGATACGGATACCCTCAGCTCCTCCGTCATTGATGGTCACAGCGCAAATCTTGTCATCCCACTGACTGAGAAAATGTTCGGTGTCCGTGTTGTTTCCTTCAAGAAATTTATTCACATGGTCGTAGAATGTGAAGAGATAAGCGTCCTGATCGGCTATCCTGTCCAGATTGAGGATGGTGTAAAGGCGTTCGCATAGTTCGTAAAGGGGAACAAGCACCAGCTCTTCGACATGTTGTGTTAGTGCATCCGGTAATGCAGCATTGAGGCTTGCGTCGTCGGCTGAGAAAAGTTGGTGGAAATCAGTCCTCACCGACTGGTTGACCATGACATCAGACTGGTAATGGTAGGCTAGCAACGCCTTAAACATCTTATCATCTGGATTCTGGAGCATTTTCAGTGCGAACACGAGAATCCTGACAGCAGGTGAGCTGTCGAGCCTGTAAGCCTCCATGCTCACCACCCTCACCTGTTCGCCGTTTATCAGTCCGGCCTTGTGGTCGAAATAGTCGCAAACTGCAGGGATAAACTCGTTTTTACGTACGAGAATGGCAATCTGGCTTTGCGGAACTCCTGCTTTTAGCAGCTTTTCCACGTTGGCTGCTATGCGTCGGCACTGCCATTCATCCATGTCGTCGGCCGACTGCGACACTTTTTTCAGCTCCACACGGACGTAGCCTCCATCCTGTTTTTTAATCTTCTGCCTGCATTCTTCGTATGCCTTGAGGATGTCCTGGGCATTGCCGCCCTCTTTCGAGGCGTAAGATTCACTGAGCAACAAACTGGCTTTCTCGAAAAATTCGTTGTTGAATCGGACCACACGTTCCGCGCTGCGGTAGTTGGTATCTAACGGGGCGGGGTTAACAAAGTCTTTCAAATCAGAATCATTGTTCATTCCGTTGAGGATACTCCACTCGCCATTGCGCCAACGGTAGATGCTCTGCTTCACATCGCCGACAACAAGACACTCGTGATTCGAATCAAGGCAGTTTTTTATGAGCGGCTTGAAGTTCTCCCACTGCAACACCGACGTGTCCTGAAACTCATCTATCATGATGTGGTCGAAATGCGTTCCTGTACGCTCGTAGATGAACGGCACGTCGCTCTCCGCTATCATCTCGTTGAGAAAATGATTGGTGTTGGACAAGAGAAATTCTCCCCGTTCGCCTAAGGCATCGCTCACTTTGTTGCTGATAGTGTTGATGAGGGCAAGCTGGTTGATGTGAAGGATTATCTCATCCACGGTGTTGACAATTTCTATCACATCGCCGAGCTTACTGATGGCATTTGTGAGTAGCTGGACCAGCTGCTCATGCTCCACAACCGCAACCACGCTCTTGTCCTTGCTCCAACAGTCTGTGCCCTCCGTATGCTTAAGCAGTGTGGGAGACAAATTTGGAAAATCATATCTTTTATTTGCAGGATTGGACAGATTAGAAAGCTTGGTGAAGAACATCCACACAGTACTTTTTGACTTTCCAGAGAAATTATTATAATCAAAACCATGGCTGTTACAGACAGAAAGGAATTGCGTACCAAATGGAGTAAGCGATGCAATGGCATTTTCTTTCAGTTTCACGATGGTCTGACGGTAAGAATCCAGGAAGTTGGGATTGTTGAGTTTGTCGCGAAGATTTTTTCCGAACTTCAGGAAATTCTCGTTGAAGATATTCTTTCCGAATTTCTCCAGTTCGCTGTTGACAGTCCAGTTCTTGTTCTCATCCATCTTCGCATCCACATAGTTGAGCACACGACGTTCCACAATCTTATCGTCAATTATGGCATCTATCACACGGCTGACACCCTCTTTCAGCGCACTCTCGTTGTCGAGTTCCACTTTTAAGTTGGCTGTAAGATTGAGGTCGTGCGCCAGTTCGCGTATGATGGTTTGGAAAAATGAGTCGATGGTCTCGATACGGAACCGGTGGTAGTCATGGAGAATCATCGAGAGTGCCTTTCGGCAGTTATCTCTCACGATGTCCTCGATGGACAGCATAGTTTTTTGCGAGGAAATCTGCCTGGCATACCAATTGCGTATGGTCTCGTCAGATACAATTTTGGAGAGATAGTCTTTTGAGTCGTCAAGATGCCGGCTGATACCATACAACTGACTGACGATACGCTGCTTCATCTCTGCTGTTGCCTTGTTGGTGAAGGTCACAGCCAGAATTCTGCGGTAAGCAGAAGGATTTATCACCAGATGCTTGATATACTCCACCGCAAGCGTGAATGTCTTGCCGCTTCCTGCCGACGCCTTGCAAATCTTCAGTTTACCTTTGTTATGCTTGTCTTTCATCTGTTCGGATGTTCATTGATGTTATACAAGTACAAATATAGAAAAAAAGTACTGAACTGGCAAATAGGAAAATAAAAAAATGTGTCGGCGCGTTTCTCAACGCGGCCGACACTAAAAAAATTATAGAGAATCGGGGAGAATTATTAGATTAGCTTTTGCTAATCAATTGCAAAGATAGAATATTAATTTTACACTTCAAAACTTTTTGTTCATTTTTCCCCTTTTTTTTTCGTATTTTTCCAATTCTGATATTTTGGGTAACAATTTTGTAACATTTTACACTTCAAAACGTAAATTATTAAACGATTTTTCTTATTTTTTTTCAATAATTTCGTCTGCAGAAACACCAGGAATAAAAAAATCGGAAAGCATACTGTATTGTACACTTTCCGCGGTATATAATGAATAATGATTTTAGGACTAAAAACTAAAAACTAAAATCTAAAATCTACTTAATCAGGACAAATCCGCCGTCTTTTGCCATAGTTACTGGGAATGCCTCGGGAGAGCTCACGTGTTTACGGGCATCATAGTCAGGATCCTGATTTCTCATGTTGTCAGAATAGAGCCTTACCTTATCGCCTTTCGTGAGGAAAGCACTGAGGTTGAGGTCAAGCTTGAGCGTCTCTCCTGTGGCATTTACTCCCACCACATACCAAGTGGAATGATGCTGACGTGCGAGCACGACAAACTTACCGGGATAACCGTCGATGAAAACGGTCTGTTCCCATGTGGTGGGCATCTCACGCAGAAGATCCATCGCCTCCTTCGGGGCGCCTCCGTCCTTCTCGTCCTCAAGGTTCTCAGGGGTGATGGCAAAATTTTGGATAGGATTCTGGAACAACACGGCTGTAGCGAGTTCGAAGCAGTCTGTGGTGCGGCGGGTGTTGCCGCCCTTATTACCTTTATGAATCTGGCGGTTCATGAAGCAACCTCCATATTCCATACATCCCACGGCATTGCGGATGAACGGGTGCAGACAGGCGTTGAACGCTTCCTTGTCGGCGAAGCCCTGCGAAAAATAGACATTCTCACTTGCAAGAACCGCCTCACTGCCCACATAGTTGGGGTACATTCTCTCCCACCCTCTCGGTAGTGTGCAGCCGTGGAATATCACCATCAGCCCATAGTCGTCAGCATCGCTGAGAATCTGCTCATAAAGACGGAACGTCTCCTGCTTGTCGCCTCCGAAGAAATCGACCTTGATACCCTTCACACCGATACCCTTCATCCACTTCATCCATTTCTTGCGGATGATTGGGTTGTCCATGCGGTTTGTCGGTCCCTGAACGATATCATTCCAGTAGCCGCTGGAGCTGTACCACAGAAACACATCAACACCCTGGCTTTGTGCATACTGTACTAGCCGCTCTATGCTTTCCTTGCCGATGTTCGTGTCCCAGTAGTTGTCAATGAGCACATACTCGAATCCCATCGCCTTAGCGAGGTTGATGTAACGCACCTGATCGTCGTAGTTGATGGAGTTGTCCTGCCATACAATCCAGCTCCATGTGCCGCGTCCGAACTGATAGTCTTTGCTTGGCTCATAAAGCGGTTCCACCACATCGTATGGGATGGTGGTCTCCACAATCGGCGCGAGCGTGCTGCCCACGGTGATGGTACGCCAGGGGGTGACACCCGGCAATGAGAACGCCGGTTCAAGCGTGCCGTTGCCGTTGTTTTCCTCTGCCATCGGGAGCGCCACGGTATAGAGTCCATCGCCCTGACTGTCGCTGAGATGGCATCCGCAGTAATGGCTGTCGTTACCCGTCTCGGAGATGAGCACCCACCGGCTACCCCCATCCACCTTGAAGAGGCATGGAAACGTGTAGCCGTGACCATATTGTGAACGGGTGGACATCGGCATGTCAGCCTTATACTCCTCCTCGTAGCTGGGCTTCGTGCGTTTCCAACCTATCATCGCGTCGCTCTGGGGGGTGAGGAACGTGGTGGTGCCAGTCGGGAAGTCGAATCCCGTCTTCTCCTCCATGATGCGGATGGAAGCGGTCTCCCTGTGAGGTTTCACCTCATAGCGGAAAGCGATGTCGTTGTTCGACACCTGGAAAAGCACAGCGAACTCTGCCCCTTTCCCGTTCTTCAGGTTCACCCGCAGCGCATTAGCCTTATAAGAGCAGAAGCGCCGTTTCGCGCGGTTCATCTCGTAGTTCTTCTCCACGCCTGACACTTTGGTGTTCATAAACTCGATGTCACGTGAATAGTCGCCGAAGTTCGCCACGAATCCGAGGGGTGACTTCTCTATCACCTCTTTTCCGTCGTAAGCGACAGAATACTGCGGCACACCGCCGTTCATCCTGAAATCCACAGTGAGTTTTCCATCGGGACTGCTCACTTTTGCATTCTGTGCATAACTGCCGGCAAAGGTCAAAGTCATGCAAATAACAGTTAGAATTTTTTTCATCATATAAGTATGTGTTTTAGTAATAGTGAAAAAATAAGTTAGGAAAATTTATCTTAGATTTTTGAGCTGTTTTTCAGTTGGTCAGAGGGAGTGATGCGGGCATCATGACCGATGAACAGCAGGAAAAGAGCCAAAAAGATAAGTTTCCCAAAAGCTTGCTCTATCAAAAGTAAATATATGCAAATATAACGAAAAATAGTTCAACTACCTAAAAAATATCTTACAAATAATTTTTAATTTATAATTAAACGTTTTTTTGTATTTTTTTTAATAAATTTGCATGACAATTAGAATCATCACACAAGTATTATTCTTGTGTTCCTCTTATATATTTTTAAAAATACATAATATAAAAACTGGAACAATGAAAACAACCATTCGTACAATCATTTTGGCAACATCAGCAGCCATTCTGGTGGCATGCGGTACCACCACACACGTGCCGGTGACGGGACGTAAGCAGAACTTGCTCGTGAGCGACCAGCAGATTCTGAGCCTCAGCGGGCAGCAGTATCAGGAGTATATGAAGAAGGCAAAGCCATCGACCAACGCCGCCGCCACAACGATGGTGAAGCGTGTGGGTCAGCGGCTCGCCAACGCCGTAGTGAACTATCTGCGGGCCAACGGCATGGGAAATGAGGTGGCTAACTACCAATGGGAGTTCAACCTGGTGGAGAACAAGTCGGTGAACGCCTTCTGTATGCCCGGCGGTAAAATCGTGGTGTATGAGGGTTTGTTGACCGTCACACAGGACGAGGCATCGCTTGCCGTGGTGCTCGGCCATGAGATAGCCCACGCCGTGGCAAAACATTCCGCTGAGCGCATGAGCAACGAATACAAGAAACAATATGGCATGACATTGCTTGGAGGTGTAGCTTCGGCAGCTGGCGTGAGCAGCGACTTGACGCAGTTAGGCACGAGCGTGCTCGGCGTAGGCGCACAGGCATGGTCGTCTGGATTCTCCCGCAGCCAGGAGAGTGAGGCAGACCACATCGGACTCATCTTTGCCGCTATGGCAGGCTACGACCCACGTGTGGCCACTACATTCTGGCAGCGCATGGCAGCCGCCTCAAAGAATAGCGGTAGCTCCATCTTCAGCGACCACCCCTCCGACGCCAAGCGCATCAAGCAAATCCAGCAATGGATGCCCGAGGCCCTGAAATATTACAAAAAATAAACAGAAGTTATATTCCTGCGGAATAGAAAGTTATACAGCACTGTCATGAAGTGGACCGTTTTGTCAGATAACCGCACACACTCCTCTAACCTCTTCACTGAGCACGGACTGTCGGTGTATCTGGAGACTGACCGCTACCGGCTATTGCTCGACACAGGTGCAAGTGATGTGTTTATCAGGAATGCCAAGCAGTTAGGCATCGACCTGAGCATGGTGGATTATGTGTTTATCTCCCACGGTCATTCTGATCATGCCGGCGGCTTGCGCCATCTCTTGGAAATCAACGAAAAGGCGAAAGTGATTGTATCGCCCGATGCGATGAACAGTAAGTTCTGCTCCTTTCGCAACCGTCTTCACAGCATCACCCCTTTGTGGCCCGACATACCCGCAGAACGGCTCATAGATGCCAGACAGACGTGCGATTTAGGCGATGGCATCAGGGTGATTGCCCATATTCCCCATGTTTATCCGTTGCCCAAAGGAAACTGCTTTCTCCATGTCCAGACTCATGACGGCAATCTGCAGCCGGATGATTTCCGCCATGAGCTGGCACTCTATGCCGACGGGCTGCTTTTCACCGGCTGTGCCCACAGCGGGCTGGAGAACATTCTCTCTGCCTGCCCTTGGCCCGTACACACGGTGGTTGGCGGCTTCCATCTGCTCGACGGACAGGAGACAGATGACGACCTTACCTCACTTGCCACAAGACTGGCGGAACACTATCCCGACACCCAATTCCACACCAGCCATTGCACAGGCGACCACGCATTCATGGTAATGAACCAAGTGATGAACGGCAGGCTCCATGCATTCAGCTGTGGAATGCGGGGAAATTGAATAATTCAGAATTCACGGATGTTTCGGAAGTAAAAGTGGAAGTAAAAAAGATTTGATTAGCTTATGTAATTCATTATTAATAATTATAATCTGACGAGGGTGTGTCAAAATGTTGACATGCCTTCGTTGTTTTTTGGGGGGGGATGATCAAAGTTTTATGAGATTTTTCAGATAATCAAATGGTTATTAAATGATATATTCAGATATGCCATAAATGGCAAAGAAAGATTGATAAAGATCCATCTTTTTGCCCCCCTGTTTTTAATCATGCGGGATATATGCTGACTCAATTTTTCCGTATACTTTCAAGATAGAAGTGCAATTTCTTGATTGAAAGATTTAACCCTCACGCCGAACAACGACGCCCTGGAGCGTAGCGGAAGTGGCGTCGTTGTTCGGCGTGAGGGAAAAAAGTTCCAGCAATGCAAATAAACAAAAA
>JAEEGL011556870.1_pt1 | contig 16168 bp, 15 predicted proteins | sample 9134231 | NCBI WGS metagenome assembly JAEEGL01 (sample SAMN16246548, study PRJNA631951) | gut metagenome | biome: gut microbiome; feature: rumen; material: fiber-attached | host: Bos | place: Iran: Karaj | collected 2018-10
ATCCGCCCAACGGGACCGATTGTCCAAAAAATTGGATCGATGGTTGGAGCGAACCTTGCAAGAACTCTCACGCTAAACTAAAAAATCTTCCTAAAAATTTAAAACCCGCCGAAATGGCGGGTTTTCAAATTCATACGGTGCGTGTAGTCTGGGTAGCAGGATGCTGAATTTATGAATAACACTCTTCTACAGGGATGTTATGTTCTCGTAAAACTCTAAAAAGATATTCCTGATCCTCATTGGCTATAATTAGGGGAACTGTATGTACGGGACCTTCGGCTGTTTCAAAAACTAATTGTTCCGTGGCGTTAGCTTTTTTCCGCTGAACAGACGTTATTTGATCCCAAAATATCATGGTATGGTTTTTCTTATTTAGTTCTATCCCTTGCGGCGTACAAACAAGTATAGGCGGTAAAATAAATTTAATTATAACAAAAAATTCAGCAATCATCATAAGCAATAGGATAGGCAGAACAATATAAAATACTTGTTTGTTTTGTCCAATTGTAAAATAGAGTACAGGAAGGGCCACGAACCAACCCATCGCGCCAGCTCCCAAAACTATCATGCGACCTAAACGGTAAAAAGCAATATTCCCATTTTTTAAAGTTTTCATAATATTTTTTCTCCGTAAAAGGACTAAAACAACATTTTCTAACCTATTCTAGCATAAAATCAAAAAATCTTTCATATCGCGCACAAACTTGCCAAAATTTCCATGCTATCAGTTGTTTATAAAAAAATCCCCGTCGGGTGAAATGCCTAACGGGGATATATGCTGAAAATTCAAAACTAAAATACGGAATGTGTAGTTTGAGGAGCAAGATGCTTATTAATCTAGTTCGTTTTATTACTTCCTTGTTTAGATAAATTTTTTAACATTTGCTCAGGGGTTATCTTTTGTTTGTCATTTGGCAAAATGAAAGTGGAATCTGGTAGTTCTGATGTATCTGCTTTAACTACATTGATTTCAATTTCAAAGTTATCAGTAATTTTGTTTTTCATATATACGGCGATTCCCAGCGTATCATTTACGCATACCTCATAGGAACTCCCGTATTTTATTAAGCGACAATCAAATCCATTTTTTCTTTCTTTATGACTGACAAATTGAGGTTTATTATTATGTATATCTACTCTTAGGGGTTTATCCCAATTAAATAGAGATTCTGATACATCCTGTCCATTCATCCCGGAAGTTTGTGAACTCAATATGGTTGCCCATTGGCCTCTATCTCCATACCCTACTACGTCTTTGCCGTCAAATAATACGGTATGCATAAAATTTCTTCCGTTATTGGCAGATAACGCGGTTTTCCATAAATTATTTTTTTTGTACACTCTGTAATAGGTGTCTGCAAGAGAGGTAAGAAGTTTCAGTTCCAATGTATATGATTTATGTTTCTGCTGAACAGCTTTCATATCTTCTGCATATTGTTCTACGCTTTTGTATTTTGGTGCACAACCGACTAAACAACTCATAATAGTGAATATTAAAAGTTTTTTCATAAAATCTCCATATAAAATAATTATATGTATTGTATAAAATATTCGTTTAAAATATAGTTTGGATTTTATATTCTAGCCACTTGCTACCCGGCGCGGTCAACATAAAAACAAAAAACCCGCACAAGGCGGGTTTTCAAATTCATACGGTGCTTTTAGTTTCCCTAGCACTATGCTGAATATTTTTGTATCAAAGCGGTTGAAAAGCGGTTGAAAATGGCCATTTTCTTTTTGGCCGAAGCGGCAATGAAGCGGCAAAAATTGACAATTTTTTCAAAGCGACGATAAAGCGAGGAAAAATACTTTCAAACAGGTGACAAACAGGCGAGAATCTGCATTTTTTGTCTTTTGCAAAACAGAAAAATATTTATTTTTTAAAGGTATTTTATAAAGTTTTGGTTTCACCATCATAAGGTATGCCATAGTCGTTCTTGATAAGTTCTTGCGCTAGATTCCGCTTGTTGACGTTCACATCACAGAGCAGCCGAAAATATTTATCTCGGCTGCAATTTCTCAATAAGATCTTACCGCCAGAGAGGAATTCCTGCGTAAAGGCTTTGGCTTGCTTGGCACGTGCTTTTGTTTCTACCGTTCCTCCTTTCATTTCGGGGCAATCTACTCCTCGTATGCGTACAGGAATATGTTGGCAAAAAACAGCCATGTTGCAAGAGGATATATCTACGTAAAATGTGTCCCCATCATATACTGATTTCAAAGTAACTTGATTAAAATCATCAGCAGTTGCCGGTTCCTGTATTGTGTTCATATGGGAACAACCGGTTAACAGTAGTATTCCAACCGCTAGGGGCAATATTCTATTGCTAAACATACCAAAACCTCTATGTTTAAATGTGTTTTCTAAATACATTTAAATCTGGCATTTTTTGACAATTTGTATTGGAAATAAGATACAATGAAATTATTATGAATCTAGCCATACCCACAAAACGAGATTTTCAGGAAGATCGCAAGCAAGCAGAATATGCTCTGTTAGAGTATGTTGCATTGATGGTATTCCCATGCAATAAGGAGAGCGATGAAAGGGCTTCCCGGTTTTGTGAATTATGGCAAAGTGGCTCTATCGATTTGCATGAATTTTGGGGTAAATACGGCGAAATTAGCGAACATGAAAGAGAGTTTGCGGACTTTTGTGTATCCAAGATAGGGAAAGGCGAAGATTGGGAACAAGGCCCACAAACGGGAGTTGTTTCGGATGATGTTCCCGATAGAGAAGGCAAATCAGGTAACGAAGAAGTAGATGCGGAATTACCGCAAGAGGCCGCAAATGTGGATGATTTTATAGGAAAGTTAAAGGAATTTCTATCGTCATTGCCTAGCAGTACCTTTAACAAATTTTTAGTATTTTTCCTGTCCACTCACAACTTTATAGTTGTAAATGCAGCCAAATCTCCATCCGACATGCCCAAAGAAGTCCAAAATAGCATGCCGGCTCAAGGAGGGCATTTGTCCTATGAAACAAAAAGGCTGCATTTAGAACGACTATATCCCTTTTGGGCTTGTTTTGATCGGATTTTAGGTAATAAATACATTTTGTCTGATCAAAAGATCCAGCAGCAACAATATGGGAAACTTTACAAAACGGCCCACATTACAAACTCAAGTCGTGAGAAGAAAAAACTGGTACAAATTGTAAGTTCTTTCTTTGATAAGTTTCCTGGTCAATTCGTAGAGTTACAAGAGCCAATTATACAGTCCATTATGCGTGCGCCGTTGCAAACCAAACTGCAGGATTTACCCAAACAGGCAATAAGCCGCAGAGATCAAATGCATATCATCTTGCCGGAAGTATTTAAGGGATGTTTTCAATACGACAGAGAGCGACTACTCCTGATAAGAAATGAGTTTATTAAAACTGAAAAAGCGCCCATAAATGATGCTTATTTAGAACATAGACGAACTTGTGCCAAGTGTAAGCACGCCGAAGAATCCATGCGCGAAGTGATGGAATACCGCTATGGTCGCTTGCAAGAAATAATGAACAAGCCGATTTATCCTATACATAAACCTAATGAGGGACAGTTAAGTGCCACAACCCCTAAAGAATTAGTGCAGTATTACGAAGAACGCTATAAGAAGATTCCCTGTGAATTGCACAAATATTATTTGGCGTTAGCATACAAACAAAATGGCGAAATTGCAAAAGCTAATGCTTTGCTGATGTCTAATGAAACTGTTATTCCTTCTACAAATTCAACTATGGGAACGGTTATATCTGTATATTGTGCTTGTGGAAAAGAGAATGAGTATCATTTAAATGCTTTGCGTTCCCCTAAAATCGCTATCGGGCGGCTAGATGAAGAAGATCCGCTGGATATTCCACAAATTAGTGTGTGCCAACCGGACGGACTGGCTATGTCGCGCGATATGTTAACGCTTGAATATCAGGCAAACAGGCAAGATTGGTTGGTGCATCCCAAAAAAGAACAAGAAGGAAATTTGTGGTTTTTATCCCAAGATAAGTTGTTTAATTTATTAGACAGGCAAATTGGTAGTGTCGGCGAGTTAAATGTTGATTATACGGAAAATTTTGAGTCGCTGACACGTGATATTTGGCTGTCGGACATTGCCGGAATTGGAGTGTTTTGGGAAGGAGCAGTATTGTTTGCGGGGCAACTGTTACAAGGAGTAAAACATCCGTTGTTAGGGCGATTGCCAGTGGGATGGTACATAGAAGTAAAGGCACAACGCCGCAGTAAAACTATTATGAAAAGCTTTGCCGAGAAATCATTTGTAGAGTAAATTATGCCTAAAACTCAATATATACAACAAAAAGAAAAATCACAGCCCTTGTTTATGAAACGTGGGGATATTTTATCTGAATTTTTTGAAATATCCGATAAAGCCCGTGAAGGTGGCATGGGAGATGTATTTTTTTGCCGTGATAGAAGGGATAATAAATTTTACGTGTTAAAGACTTCTTCCAAAGCATCCGGTACGGATGAACAGTTGTTTACAAAAGAGTGCAAATTTGTACTTCATTTATGGAAAAATCCTTATGTGGCTTATGCGAAGACAGTGCTTTCCGATGCGGAGCATTTGTATATTGTCATGGAGTTCGTTGGCAAACAGCCCTATAACTTGCAAGAAGCCGTACAAGGAGAGACATTGGCGCGCGTGATGAATAAAACACAAATTGAGCCAAAACAAGCGCTCATTTGGGCTATTCAGTTTTGCCAAGGAATGCAATTTTTAAACAATGCTGGGATGGAAGCTCATAAAGATATTAAGCCGGATAATATTCTTGTTACGTCAAAAAATGACATAAAAATTACCGATTTCGGCCTTGCAAGCGCGGAAAAGAAAGGCGGTACTATCGGCTATCGTTCTCCGGAATACTTTGCGAAAGATAGTCATTTGACAATAGCAAGTGATATTTACTCGTTCGGGCTTGTCCTTTATCAAATGTTAAATGGCGGGAAAGTTTTGCCTAATGCCACGGTATGGAATGAGAATATCAAAGAATATGAAAAAATTGATGCTGCCACTATTCACAGCGAATATTGTGAAGATATCTTAAAGAAATGTTTAGCGGAGAATCCCCAGCGGCGTTATCAGTCGTTTGCGGAATTGGAACAGGCACTTACAAAGACGTTAAAAGAATGTTGGCCGGAATATAAATTCCCCAAAAATATCGTTGAGAAAATGACTGCCAATGATTATTTTTTAAAAGGTCTTGGGTATTATCAATTAAAAGAAAATTTATGGGCATTTTTATTATTTTCTTTGGCCATTTTTGAAGATCCTAAAATGGCAGAAGCATATTATTATCGGTCTAAAATCTCGGTTTTCCCGTGGCCGATTCGCGTTTTGCTTATAGTGATATTACTCGGATTATTACTCACGATTCCTTTATGGCTATACGTGGCAGTAACGCATCCTTTCGCAGAATATTGGTGGAATTGGATATTAACGACAGGGATCTATTTTGCAATAGGTTTTATATGGTTGTTATATCAATTCTCCAAAGTTTTGGGATGGAAAGCATGGAAGGGATTATGGTTCCTAGGAAGAAACATTTTCACTATTATTTTGGGGAGAGATTACGCAAAAGCTTGCAAGCTTAATCCGTCTTATAAATCTCAATAACGAAACAAAGCGACAATTCCCAGGGCAATAGGAGTGAAAAGAAGGATAGCAGCCAGGATAATGATACTGTACTTAATATGACGCAAAGGCCGGTGGATGTTAGGTGCATCTTCTTCTTTTTTTACTACTATACTGTCAGATAAGAAGTCATATAAGCACTGTTTCTGCGGAGAAAAGAAATACATAAATGCTCCCCAAGGGCAGAAAGACAATAAACTCCCTCTATAGCATGCTCGCCAAAAAGATAATGTATTACCTTGTATATCTACTGCCTTAATTTTGAGTAACTTTTGCCCTAAAGTTGCTTGCCAACGAGAAGATTGTAAGAACGGGAAGTTAAATATAGTCCATATAGCAAATACGGCATAACCTATCAATTGTACCGAATATAAGCTATCAATGTATGGAGCAAGTAGCAACATGGTTCCACGTGATATAATTTGGCCCAAAACAAAGTCAATAAGATAAGAAAGAATTCTTCTTTGATAAGAGGCGTACATACGGTTATTTTACCTTTTTATCCATTTTTTGTTCCTGAGATAATTTCTCTTGGAGTAATTGCAATACTTCGGGATCGTTGGCATCTTTTGCAATAGCAAAGGCATCTCTTCCTTTATTATTCTTATGATGTATGTCGGCTCCTGCATCTAATAATACTTTGACAATAGGAGCATGATTAGGAAAAGTAACTGCCCAAAGTAGTGGGGTTTTATTATCCTTATTGGTTTCGTTAACATTTGCACCACGTTGTATTAATAATTTAGCAATTTCGGCATGTTTTGCAGCGGCATCTTGTGGTAGTGGTTCTGGATCTTTCCCTTCTTCAGCCAAATATTGAGCTAAGTTAATTTGGAAACCAAGAGTAGATGCCGCAAACAAAGCAGTTTCTCCATCTGAATTTTTAAGATGGATATCTGCTCCATATTTCAATAGTTCTTCTACAATTTCTTTGTTGTTGTATGAAGAGGCAATCATTAATGGGGGGTTTATCCCTTGCGAAAGGGCATTAACATCAGCGCCCGCTTTTAATAATATTTTCACCATTTCTAAAGATTGATATCCCGCGGCCCACATTAGAGGTGTGATTTTTTGAGAATCAGGAGTATTTACGTTTGCCCCAGCTTGTATTAATTCTTGCATTAGGGAGAGATCTTCAGCATGAATAGCTAACAACAAAGGGGTCATATCTTCAGCAACTGCTTGTTCTTTGGCCAAAGTTTTCCCTTTTGTCTGATAAGTTGCGGGCAAATCAGTAATTGCAGTAATGGGTGTGTGACGTAGTATGTTGGTGTTTGAAACAGGGGCCCCGGATTTTAATAATATATGCGCTATTTCAGTGTGTTCTCCATCAATAGCCCAAGCAAAAGCAGATTTGCCTTGATTGTCTAGCAAATTGGGGTTGGCGCCATTTCCCAATAATACTTTTACCGATTTAATAAGTCCTCGTTTAGAGGCCCGCATTAGTGGAGTGAGTCCCTCAATATTTTTTTCATCTATCTGAGAGTTATTTTTTAATAGCAATTTAACGGTTTTGGGAAAATCATCGGAACTGACAGCCCACATTAAAGCGGTGTTTCCATTCATATCCTTGAGATGAATGTTTGCCCCAGATTTTAATAGTGCTTTTATTGCTTGGTTTGCCCCTTGGATAGACGCTCTCATTAGCGGAGTTTCTCCTTTCTGTTGGTTAATAATGTCAGGGGACATGCCTTGTTTAATAAGGGCGTGAATCAGATTGGTATCATTCTGCATAGCCGCCCAATGTAAGGGAGTAAATCCATATTCATCAACCAATTCTGTATTTAATTGGGGAAACGATTTTATTTTGACCTTGTTTATGCGTGTAAATACAGCTTTCCCATTTTTATCCACGATATTGATGTCGGCCCCAGCCTGTAATAAAAGTTCTACGGCTTTTTTTCTTCCCATAAGAGCAGCCCACATTAGTGGGGTTTGGTGTTCATTGTCAAGAGAATTGACGTCAGCATGAGCAGAAATTAATTGTTGTAATGCCTCAATATTTCCTGAGCCTGCTGCCCAACTTAGTGCTGTACGCCCATCCGTGTCCTTTATTTCTGTGTTTGCCCCATATTTCAAAAGCAATTCAATCGATTCTTCTGGGGCATTTAAACTTGCCAACATGAGTGCGGTCCAGCCATCATTTGTTTGGGCATTAATATTGGAAGAATCCTTTTCTAGTAACATTTCTAGAATATCCGGGTACTTAACAGCCATCATAAGTAAAGTGTCGTTTGTGCCTGGGAGAACTGCCAACACATCCGCATCTTGCTTTAGCAAACGTTTAACTCGGGCCTTGTTGCCAGTAGAAACGGCTTTCATGAGAGGTGTTATCGCTTGGTTTTCTTCTCTTGAGCAGGCCACTAAACAAATGGTACAAAAGCAAAAAATACACAAAATAAATCGTCGGATCATATCCTTATTGTAACTTTTTTAATTATAAAAATTTGAAATATCCTTCTTTTTAGTACTGTCCAATATTATTCTTCCACAATACAATGTCAGAAAATGCCAAAAAGCCCCTTTAAGTGAAGGGACTTTACTATTTTGTGGCAAAATTTCCTAAATGTTTCTTTTGTATAGGCAAATGTCATAAAATGCCAGTTTTATTTATGGTATAGATACTAACTCAAGGAGAAAATTATGATAGCAGATGTTTTTAGAAACTTTTTCAATTGGAATGGGCGTATTTGCCGTAGGCAATTCTTATTTTTATTTATCTTGTCCGTGGTTATCGGTATGGTTCTGATCGGGATGATTGGCAATGGCGGACAGAGCATAATGTTTTTTATTCAACTTTTTTTGATTCCCAGTTACATGAAAAGGTTGCATGACATCGGCTGGTCCGGCGGGCTTATCTTTTTATCACTAATTCCGTTCGTGGGGATGATTTTATTTTTCCTGATGTTAGTAGTAGGCGGAACGCATGGGAGCAATAAGTATGGCCCCGACCCAAGAGCGCCCAAAATTTCTTCCACTCGTAATGAAAATCAAGAATATGAGCAAGCACCCGTTTCTTCTGGTGATAGGTGGCAAACTCTCGGAGATGGCTTGGCAGAATTCATTTTGCTGATTACGGGGCAGGATAAGTCACTGCAGAGTTTACAGGAAAAATTGGAGATGTGCTACTTGCTCTTAATAGAAACAGACCATTTAATATTTGTGAATTTTAGAGAGCATCGCGAACAAATTTCGGACCGCATGTTGGGACAGGTACTTTTGAAAAGCAGCGCTAATAAAGAAATGTTTGGAAAAGCGGTTGATGAATATCATGCACGTATCCCTGTCTATATGGCTTGCCGGGAACTCATCAGTAAAAGCGGTGCTACAGTGGGTACACGGGCCTTTGCGCTAAGCCATTTTTTGCAGAAAGCCCGTGGAAAAGCTAGCGGGAAAGATATGACCGACGTAATAACAGGTAAAAAAGAGCTAGCTGTGGAAGATATGGGCGAGTTTTTGGATTTTTTTGAAAGTATGACACTGGTTATGAGCTTATCCCAAGCGTTGATTAGTATTAAACGCATTATGGATAAATTTAAAGAGTTATAAGGAGACGCTTATGTTCTTCCTATTAGTGATAGTTGTTTTGATAGTCATATGGTTTATCTATACATCCCGCGTTGCTTATTGCAATATGAAACTGTTTGATTATGCGTTATCTGGGGATGAATATCGTGTGCGCGAGTTGTTGCGCACCAATGCAGATGTAAATATGCACGAGCCAAATGGTCTTACCCCTTTAATGGTGGCGGCTCAAAGAGGCCATATTCGTATTGTGAAATTGTTATTGGATGCCGGGGCAAATCCACGTTTAACTGATAACAAAGGATTTAATGCCCAATATCATGCCATGTGGTATGGCCATCCGGAAATAGCTGCTTTGATTGATCAGTATATGTAAAAGGAAGCGCAGTGGAAGGCAAGAGATAGGGCTTTTGCTCAATATGCGTTTCGTAGTAAGTTACTAGGCAACGGTTGCTCCAAGGTTCGTTGCACCAAGGGCGGTCCGTTACAGAAGGGCGACTTGAAAATGTCCCTGCTTATTATCCCTAGTTGGGTATTTGTAGTTATGCGGTATCTTCATATTTAGTGAGTAAGAAGACTAACCGGATGTGTAATTAACTTTCTGCTGGGAAAGGAAACTCTGAGTTTGTTAACTGCCCCGAAGTTTCAGTTAACAGCGGGTTTTACGGAACCTGTCATATTGAGTATACAATCGTTTAATCGGAAGCCTAAAATTCCTGATTATATGCGTGTAATTGCAAAGAGAGGATGACCCGTAATAAGAGCCGAGAGCCGTGCTATAAAGTGCTCCGGTAGGGCTCCGGCCAAGCATATTTTATTCCACTGCTTGGTGTCTAGTAGGTAGATTTTACGAATACAATGTCAGAAAATGCCAGATTTATGCCTATAGTGTAGGGGGCCACACCCGGTAGGGAGTAATCCCATAGTTGGCATATCTTACGTACCACCTTTACCCAAGGGGTACAACTAAGGAGATGTATATGACAAGTCTTATCATTGATGGATCCAATGTCGTTCGTTCGGCCTATGGCCTGCAAGGCAAGCCAAATTTTGACCTAGAAGCCCGGTTATCAGATCAATTGGTTGACTATGTGTCCAGTTTTAATACGGACTCTTCCAGAGAGATTGAATGTTATTTTGATGGTTATAAACGCGCCATTTCCCGCCCGCATGGAATGAGTGTGTTCTTCTCGGCTCGCCATAAAGCCGATAAACTCATCATCAATTCCATTTATGAGCATACCCAACAATATGGCCGCGATGTTTGCGTGGTTACGGCAGATAATGAAATTATCCAAGTAGCACGCGCTTGTGGTGCCGATGTGCAATACACATATTCTTTTTTAAAGGGTTTTTGGCCCTATATCAATTTCTAAGGAGATTATTATGACACAGCAAATTATTTCTTCCGAATTGGAAATGACACCTGAAATTAAAAACGCCATTTATCACATTAACCATGGAGACAATGTGTTTATCCATGGCCGTCCTGGAACTGGTAAATCCACTTTTTTGAAAGGACTTCGCTCGCATTTAAATGTAAAAAGCAAAAATGCGATGTTTGTAGCTCCTACAGGTATTGCGGCTTTGAATATTCACGGGCAGACAATTCATTCTTTCTTTCATATTAACCCGCAAGATATGCATGCTCCGCTTGATTATGCCAACCGCAATGCTTTAAAAACTGCATGGCGCAACCTGGATATTTTAGTAATTGACGAGATATCCATGGTTCGTGCAGATATTTTTGATAAGATGAACGAGCGGTTGCAAGAGGTGTTAGAGGACGAACGTCCCTTTGCCCACAAACAAGTTATTGTCGTAGGCGATTTAAACCAACTGGCTCCGGTGCTTAATGAGAAGTCCAACCTACAACAGGATAAATTGTGTAAAGAGAATTATAACACCTCCTACGTATTTGAAGCAAAATGCTGGAAAGAAATGAATTTTAAGCATATTTTCTTTACCAAGATTTTCCGCCAAACCGATAAAGAATTTACAAGCCACCTGGCTGCTTTGGAATCAGCGCAAGGCACAAACTTTAGCAAAGCCCTTGATTATTTTAATAAACGTGTAACGGATAAACGGCCACAAGAAGCCGTGTGTTTGTGTGCGCGTAAAATTGACGCTCAGCACATTAACCAGGCAGAACTGGACAAATTACCACAACCGACTTATCGTATCCCGGCATATCAGAGTAGTCGTTACGATAACGATTGGAAAGAGGCTAATTGCCCTGCTCCCAAGGTGTTATATCTTAAAATCGGTGCTAAAGTGATGTTCGTACGCAATGACGAAGAAAAACAATTTGTGAACGGTATGATAGGACGAGTAAAAAGCATCAATTGTGTTAAGGAGCGTGCGATTAAAAGCATTACGGTTGAAATTGCACCCGGGCGTGATGTGGAAGTACGTTGCTGTACATGGTATAAGATGGTGCTTAACAAAAAAACCGGACGGCAAGAAGCTGACTTGGAAAATTACTTTTGCCAGTTCCCTTTACAATTGGCATGGGCAACCACTATCCACAAAGCCCAGGGTATGACTTTTGACTCTGCTTATGTGGATATGGGTGAAAAAGGTGCTTTTAGCATTGGCCAAACCTATGTGGCTTTAAGTCGTGTGCGTACCATTGAAGGATTATGGCTTAAAAAACCGCTTAAAGAAACGGATATTTTGTCTAATCCAGCCGTAGAAAAGTTTTATCAAGAGATTAGGAATAAATGACATGAGAAAATCTACTACCGGCATCCCAGGCCTGGCTTTTTCTTGGCGGCGAGCTATTGGAATCAGCAAAATGAAACAAAAGATCTCTCGCAAAACGGGAATCCCCATGACCAAAAATGGGTTGGAACGCAAGTTGGGGCGTTTTGTTATCAATTTAATTATAAAGAAAAAATAAATGTTAAGGAGAATGGTATGTATAAGAAACTTTTTGTAGTTCTGTTAAGTAGTTTATTTTTTGCCTGTGGGCCCAAATTGCCTACGGTCAATAATAGTAGTCCAAGTGTCTATAGAGAATCCTTCAAGCAAGTAGAGAAATCCGTTCCACTGGAGGAAAAAGATGCGTTTAATTTATCCCTGAACATGCTGGCAATGGAAAATATGAAGGCATATTTAGGCCATGGTGCAATTATTATGAATGATGAGGAAGAGGAAAAAGTTAAAAAGCAGTTTCATAAGAATCTGCATGGCAAAAATTATAAACAGATTATGAGTGAAGCTGATAAAATGATGCTTTCTAAAATGGAAAATGCCCAAAAACAGTATGTTGAGGTACTGCAAGAAGAGGGTAACAATTTACTCTCTTTTAGCACTGAGCCACAATTTCAAGAATTGATTATTTCTCAGAATTCTTTAACAAAGAAACAAGCCTCTTTAACGGTAAAGAACGTATCCAAAACGGAGATTGCAGCATTTATGTTGGGAGCAATAGATATGAGTGAAACGATTCCTTTTGTCGCTGTGACGGGCATAGAACTCGAGCAGCCATTACAGCCTCATAAAAGCCGTGTAATTACACTTGAGTTGGACCCAAGCCTCGGTTGGGATAAATTTATTACCGGCAAACAGCAAGTTGCATCAGCCAAGTGGATTGTGGTTGGTATTGAATATACAAACGGAAAAGAACTGATAAATGAGAAATTTTTAACGAGCTTGGATGTGTTCCTGCAATTGCGCAGAAATTATGAATCTTTACTGGAAAGCAAGAAAGATTGGCGTTCTGCTTTTAATGTGGACAATGTAGCCAAAGGATTTTTCCCGCTATAAGGGACAATACATAAATGGAGGTGAAAATATGGAAGTACAAATGACTTTAGATATTCCGGGTGCATATAATGCGACAGGTGTTCATTTAATGGAATGTGCCAAAAAGAATAATTACTTATGTCCACAAGATTTTTCTTTCAGAAAGACACGTCCGGCTACTTTCTCCTATTTTGATATGGCTATTCGGTATAAAAATCGCTTTTATGCCATACTTATGGATATTCGTCATAATGATTTAAGCATAATTCCGGATTTTTCAGAACGAAAAGAAAAATTTATCAAATTTTGCCAAGGGAACAATCTGGTGCCTTGTATGTTTCCGCTAGACATGTCTTTAGGTAAACAAAACGGGCCTCACGGGTATGGAACATATTTTGGTGGTGGGTATGGTATATCACAAATATTTACTCCACACAATAAAGAGAATTGGAATTTGTTTCATGCCGAAACAAGTAAACTTATAAATCCTAGTGAGGGAGCCACAGACGAACTAACGCCCATGTCCGAATATGAGAAATATTATTTTGCTACGGATGTTGCCAAGAAAATCGTTGAGGAAAAATATGGGAAAATTGTGGAGTGGTATGATGTGCTTCCCGGGAATGATCCGCAACTCATATACATAAATAAACATCATAATACAAAAGAGTGGTGTTGCGTTCGAGTGGTTGATAAGCCAATTAGTGAACTCACGGAAAGTGAGGTGGCACAGGCCACGAAGAATATGCATATTTTCAACCCCATATTTAGTCACAACGGCCTTTTCTTTTTAATTTACATTGAGAAAAGTGAGGATAGAACGGCTCATGGATATCACTATAAATACAAGATAGAGGAATCCTTTCGCACCCCTTACGAAATTATAGATTAAGGTATTTTGTGAATATATAACTTGACTTCTGGGCCTAGAAGAAGCGTGAATGTGTATGGGAGAGAATATGCAAAACTATACACATTTAACAGCCCGGGAATTAGAACTAAAATGGATGGAATTAATAGGTTGTCCCATGCCGCCAATCGGGCGAAGTTTAATTATTAAATACCTGTTATGGTATGAACAAGCCAAGCGTGAGAAGATTTCTCCACTTGGCTTTTTTCATGAAGTAGCCCAAGCCACCAAGGGAGCAGATAAACGCCCAAAAGCCACTCTTGAGATAGGCTCTAAACTAATCCGGTCCTATCAAGGGCTTAAATACGAAGTAGAAATCGTTCCACAAGGGTATCTATATGAGAATAATCTCTATAAAAGTCTATCCGGTGTAGCCAAGGCTATCACAGGTAAAAGCTGGAACGGGAATGTATTCTTTGGAGTGAAGAAATGAGTGATAAGAAAATACGTTGTGCTATCTATACGCGCAAATCAACGGAAGAAGGCTTGGAGCAAGAGTTCAATAGCTTACAGGCCCAGAGGGAAGCGTGTGAGGCATACATTAAAAGCCAAAAGCATGAGAATTGGCAATTATTGCCTACTGAATATGATGACGGCGGGTACTCAGGTGGCAATATGGAACGTCCGGCCTTAAAACGACTTTTATCTGATATTAAATCCGGCCTTGTTGATATTATTGTTGTTTACAAAATAGACCGTTTAACTCGCAGTTTAATGGACTTTAGCAAGATAGTAGAAGTGTTAGATAAGCATAATGCCTCATTTGTATCTATTACCCAACATTTTAATACCACTACCAGTATGGGTAGGTTAACGCTCAATATGTTATTATCCTTTGCCCAATTTGAGCGGGAAGTAACCGGGGAACGTATCCGGGATAAGATTAGTGCGAGTAAAAAGAAAGGTATGTGGATGGGTGGCAAACCGCCATTAGGCTATTACCGCAAAGATAAGAAAATATACTCGGATGAAGAGAAATCAGCCCTAGTACGCTCTATTTTTGAAAAGTATACGGAACTCAAAAGCACCACGCTTCTAAAAGATTGGCTTGTGGAGCAAGGGCACAATATATCCGTAGGGAACTTGAACTGTATCTTGCGTAATAAAGCATATATCGGCCTGGTAGGGCATAAAGGCACATGGTATCAGGGAGAACACGAAGGGATAATAGATATTTCCTTGTTTGAGCAGGTACAAGCAGTAATGGCTGATAATCGCATCAACCGCCAACATTATGATCCTAAAAAGAGCCTTTTATCTGGCAAACTATATGATGATAGGGGTAACGCTATGAGCCCAAGTTGGAGTACAGGCAGTGGCGGGAAAACATACCGCTATTATGTGAGCCAAGCCATTATCCGCAAAGAGCCAAGCAAACTAGGTAAAATCGGTAAAGTATCTCTACCACAACTAGAAAACTTTATAGATAGTTGGTTTGAGCAATTCTTGCGTGAAAAACCCGAAATACACCAATATATCCAACATTTTGAAGTATCAAAACAAAAGAAACTACTCAAACTTTTATCTTCCTATACAATAACCCGAGACATAGAAAAAGCCCTAATCAAGCATATTAAACTAAGACCTAACGAAGTAGAAATAACCTTACATACAGAGCAAGTAGTAGAATTATTTAATGCCATTTATGAAAACCGGGAAATGCACCAACTCAAACCCGAAGAATTGAAACAAGAAAGCACCTATACGGAGCCGTATCATATCGGTACAATAGCCAACGGAGAAAAGATAATCGTAGGACAGTTTGTAGAGCCAAAGAAACGCTCTAATAGCGAACTTATCAAAATATTAAATCAGGCCTACATATGGCACCAAGACGTAATCAGTGGTACAAGCACACAGGATATAGCCAAGCGGGATAAAGTATGCGTACAACATGTCCGCAGGATCCTCAATTTAAGTTTTTTGTCTCCCAAAATTGTACGTACTATCCTAAACGGTACCCAACCCGCCGATTGTACACTCAAAAAGTTGCTCGCCATCAAAGAATCTGATTGGTACAAGCAAGAACAAACCCTCATTAAATAACTTGCCAGTGAACGACTTCCTACCCAACCTTGTCAGCATAAAAACAAAAGATTTTGCATAATTCGCAAAAACCCACCAAATTCCCCATGCTATCAGTTGTGCACAAAAAAATCCCCGTCGGGCGCGCGGCCTAACGAGGATAAATGCTAATTATTCAAAACTAAAATACGGAGTCGACGAGATTCGAACTCGCGGTCTCTGCCTTGACAGGGCAGCGTGTTAACCAGGCTACACCACGACTCCTTGACTATATATATTGTATCTTAATTTTTGGGCTGCGTCAAACTTTTTCAAAATTTGTCGACG